>Ga0222712_10006637_pt1 | contig 11388 bp, 10 predicted proteins | sample C33_657DmetaG_FD_165043 | JGI IMG/M metagenome (GOLD analysis project Ga0222712, IMG submission 165043) | Estuarine water microbial communities from San Francisco Bay, California, United States - C33_657D | ecosystem: Environmental > Aquatic > Marine > Unclassified | place: USA: California... | reverse complement strand
CTACAGAATCCTTGTTTTCAATGGCCTTTTGCAAGCCCTTTTCTGTTCCAGGCTCCCCTCCAATCGAAGTGATGTCAGCAACGACGGTAACCGTTCTCAATATTTTTTTTGCCACAACACCTGCTGCCACAAGACAAAGGGTGAGACGTCCGCTGAAATGGCCACCACCCCTAAAATCCTCAAATCCTCCATATTTTTTGTGGGCTACAAAATCTGCATGCCCTGGCCTTGGTACAGCACGCTGTTTCTCGTAGTCGCCTGACCTTGTATTTTTATTTTCAAACAGCAATGTCAAAGGAGCGCCAGTGGTTTTACCATTGAAAACTCCACTTTTAAAAAAAGGAAGGTCTTCCTCCTGGCGGGGTGTCGTTCCTTTTTGGGTTCCACCTTTGCGCCTTTCTGTATCAATGATAAAATCTTCAACGGCAAGTGGCATACCTGCAGGACAACCATCTATCACCACACCAACACTTTCACCATGGGATTCTCCAAAAATATTTACCGAAAACAATTTACCAAAATGGTTCATGGATTGAAATTATTGCGTTTGTAATGCTATGGATGCGCCAAGAGATTGCATGTGTTCATAAAAATCGGGGTATGATTTGTCGATGGCCTCAGCATCATCAATCACCACTTCCCCATCGGCACGAAGTGCCGCAACAGCGGCTGCCATTGCAATGCGGTGGTCATGGTGTGAGTGGACCCTTGCAGCTTTCAAAGGAAGGCCGCCATGCACAATCATCATATCCCCTTCCAATTCTATTTTAACGCCCATTCTTCCGAATACATCCTGGAGGGTCAGTGCCCTGTTGCTTTCTTTGTGGGTCAGGCGATTGGCGCCTTTGATCCTTGTAATACCGTTGCAATAAGCTGCAAGTGCAACCAATGGCGGAAAAAGATCAGGGCATTCTGTTGCATCAAAACTGAAAGCCTTTAGCGCAGCGGGCCCAACAAGGTAAATGCCCTCCTTGAATTGTAAGCTGGCGCCAGCATCTTTTATTGCCTCCAGGATTTTAATGTCTGCCTGCACAGAATCGGCCCTCATGCCCTGGATGGAAACGTTTCCTGCTATGGCAGCAGCCACAAACAAAAATGCAGCACCACTCCAATCGCCTTCTACACGATAGGTAATGTCGCCAACAGGCTGCAGATGTTGCGCTGCTTCGAAAGTGAAATTTTCGTAATTGTCCACCAAAGGCGGTTTCATTCCAAACGACTTCAAGACGCCAAGGGTAAGATCAATATAGGGTTTACTCTTAAGGTCTTTGACCTTTATGGTGACCCCGTTTGCACCTGAAGCAGAATAAGCCATCAGCAAACCTGTGAGGAACTGTGAACTCAAGCTCCCATCAACTTCTATAGAACTGGGCTGCAACGGGCCTTTGATGACCAAGGGCAGTTTCCCTGCATTGGACGAAATGAAAATGCCCAGTTGAGGGAATATGGCATCAAAAAAATCCATGGGCCTTTTCAAAAGAGATCCTGTCCCAGAAATGCTCAATTCCCTGGCACTCATTGCAGCGATGGGTGAAAACATCCTGATGCCCAAGCCACTTTCACCACAATTGATTTCACGTGAAACTGGATCTACGCCCCGGCTTTGAATAGAGATGGCATCTCCATGATCAGTTACTGTTGCACCTAGTTTGGCTACCACATCCATGGCCGCCTGATCATCGTTGCTTCTTCCGGGATCAACAATATGCGTGGTTCCCTGGTGAAGCAATGCTGCAGCACAAGCCCTTTGCATGTCGCTTTTGGACCGTGGAGCACGAATGGACCCTTCAATGCCAGAGGGTTGAACGATTGCAATCATGTTTTCTTTTTATTTGATGCATTGAATGCAGAAAGGTGCAGCTTCAATGCTTCGATATCGATCGCATGAATGATGCCTTTTCCTGTTTTTTTCAACAACACATAATTCATTGTTGTGCTGACCCGTTTCTTGTCCATGACCAAGACCTTGAAAACCTTCTCCACATCAAAACCAGCACGGGTGGGCAATCCAAAATTGATCAGCACGTTTTCCAGGCGTTCAATATCCTTGAATCCAAGCAGTTTTCCTGAAAGCCATGCAGCAAATACCATACCCAAAGAGACGGCTTGTCCATGTGTCAATTCATATTGCGTTTCCAGTGCATGACCCAAGGTGTGTCCAAAATTCAAGAGCTTTCGATCCCCGTTTTCAAACTCATCTTTCTTCACTACACCAGCCTTCAATTTTACATTGCGCAGTATGATGTCCTGCATCAACTTGCGGCTCTTTTTGACCCTTTCCAATGTTGTGGATGCCAACAAATTGAATGCCTTGGCATCGAGGATGCATGCATGCTTGATGATTTCTGCGAATCCATTCGACCATTCAGCGTCGGGAAGGGTCTTCAGGAATGACTGGTCGTAAAAAATGAAGGATGGTTGCCTGATGATGCCGACCATGTTTTTATACTGACCTACATCAATACCGTTTTTCCCACCTATCGAAGCGTCCACCATGGCTAGCAGTGACGTTGGAACAAAACCAAATCGGATGCCACGCATGAAAATGGAAGCCACATAGCCTGTCAGGTCGGTAACCACTCCTCCACCGACTCCCACCAGCATGGATGTTCTGTCGGCCTGAAATCCAATTAGCTGCTCTATGATGGCATCAGCCGTTGGCTGGATCTTGTATGCCTCGCCGGGCTTCAGCGTGATCACATTCCAGTTCCTGAACTTTGTTTTATGCGCTCCGAAAACATGCTCATCTGTGATGAGAATTGCTTTTTTTCGATCAACAACCTTGTCCAGTTGACTGAACAGTGCATCAAAATAAAAATCAACCGAAGCACTGGAAAATATAAATTTCTTCTTGTTCATCAATATCAATCATTCATGATCTTATTCTGCCTGTTGATGCTTTCCATGTGAATTGCATCCATGTAACGGGAAATGAACTCTTCACTCAATCCTACCTTTCCGGCCTTTTGCAAGGCCTTTTCAAGTATTTCATTCCAGCGCGTGGCCTGAAGAATGGTTACATTGTTGTTGCGCTTGTATTCACCAATCTTTTCTGCGATTGACATCCGCTGTGCAATCAATTGCATCAACTCATCGTCAATATGGTTGATCTGCTCGCGGAGCTTGTCCAGTGCAGCATGAAAGGATTCAGAAGTTACATCTTCCTTTCTCCAGGTCATGCTGGACAACATTTCAGAGAGGCGCTCAGGTGTGATCTGCTGTTTCGCATCACTCCAGGCATTGTCCGGATCGATATGGCTTTCAATCATCAACCCGTCAAAATCAAGGTCAATGGCCTTTTGGGCAGTGGATTGCAGAATATCCCTGCGACCACAAATATGCGATGGGTCATTGATGATGGGCATACCAGGCATTCTGCGCTTCATCTCAATCGCAAGGTGCCACATGGGCGCATTCCTGAATTCAGTATTTCCATAAGACGAAAATCCGCGGTGGATCAACCCTATTTGTTTGATGCCAGCCCTTGAAACACGTTCAACAGCGCCCTGCCAAAGTTCAAGATCCGGATTGATGGGGTTCTTGATCAATACGGGAACATCAACACCACGCAGTGCATCAGCAACTTCCTGGACACTGAAAGGATTTACGGTGGTTCTTGCACCAATCCACAGTACATCAACATCAAAGGTCAATGCGTCCTCAACCTGCTTGCCAGTTGCTACCTCAACAGTAGTAGGAAGGCCAGTCAGTTTTTTTGCCTGCTGAAGCCATGGCAATCCTTTTGCACCTATGCCCTCAAACATTCCCGGCTTGGTTCTTGGTTTCCAGATGCCTGCACGCAACATGTCAACCTTGCCCGTGTTGGCAAGACGTTGTGCAGTTTCAATGACTTGTTCTTCAGTTTCTGCGCTGCAGGGTCCTGAAATAATCAATGGTCTTTTGTTCCAAGCGGCCTGAACTGTTGATTGATGGGTTGTTTCAGTTGTTTCCATTTTGTAAAATTAACGATTTAATAAGGATGGTTTAAGTGTATTGGTACATTAGTGTATGATCCTGCGGATCTGGTTTGCCTTTTCCATAAGTTCATTCAAGTACTCCCAGTTTTCTTTTTCAAGACAGGATTTGAATTTTCTCAATTGTGTGATGTGTTCATTCAAGACATCAAGAATATTTTCCCGGTTTTGCATGAGTATCGGCGTCCACATTTCGGGGCTGCTCTTTGCCAAACGCACTGTACTTTCAAAACCCGCACTGGCCATTTCGAAGATGGCATTGTCTTCCTTCTCCTTTTCCAAAACCGTATTGGCCAATGCAAAAGATGTGATGTGTGAGATATGGCTGACATATGCCGCATGAAGATCATGGTCATTCGAGTCCATCTCAATGATGCGCATCTGCAACGATTTGAACAGGGCTGTTGCAAGCGCCAATGCGTCTTCATCCGTTTCTTTTGTATCGCAAAGGATTACTGCCTTGTTTTCAAAAGCATGCTCAACAGCAGCTGAAGGACCACTGTATTCTGTTCCCCACATTGGATGTGATGCAACAAGACGCCCCCTGTTGGGATGGTTTTTGACCAAGCCGGCAAGCAGACTTTTGGTGGACCCCATATCGATGACCACTTGTTGTGTAACCTGATCCAGCACCTTAGAAAGCATCGTTGACAAGACGCCAACAGGAACGGCAAGCGCAATGACATCAGCATGTTGTATGGCTTCTTCCATGGTCACCATTTCATCCACAAGACCCAATTCCAGGGCCTTCTTCGCATGTTCTTGGTTGCTATCAACACCAAAAATCTTCTCGGCCAATCCATTTTTTCTGCATTTGAGGGCCAACGAACCACCAATCAAACCCACACCAACGATTGCAAAATTCTTTTTCATCTTCCTGATTTTTACATTAGGTTTTATGCCAAAGCCTCTAGCCATTGCCGTACGTGTGATATTGCTTCTTCCAGCAACTCTTTTTTGCTGCAAAGACTTACCCGCACATATTGATTTCCAGCATCCCCAAAAATTCCACCCGGGGTGATGAATACCTTAGCATTTTTCAGAACGGCATCACTCAATTCAAATCCTGATGCATACTGACCAGGAACCCTTGCCCAGACAAACATGCCTACCTGGTTGGTGGCATAGGTGCAGCCCAATAGATCCAACAAGTGCATTGCCTGGTTTTTTCGCTGGCGGTAAATATCATTGACACTGTCAAACCATTCACGGTCAAGTTCCAATGCCTTGGCTGCAGCAAGTTGAACGGGTAAAAACATACCAGAATCCATGTTGCTTTTGAACCGCAATATTGCATTGATATGCGTTGCAGCACCAACCAGCATGCCCACACGCCAACCGGCCATGTTGTGCGACTTGCTCAATGAATTGAGTTCTATCACCACCGACTTGGATGCATCAAATTCAAACAGGCTCGAAGGTTCATCGTTCAGGATAAAACTGTATGGATTATCATGAACAATCAGGATGTTCTGCTGCTGGGCAAATTCAACGATTTCTTTCAGCAACTTCTTATCGGGCAGTTGGCCCGTTGGCATCTGGGGATAGTTCAGGAAAAGCAACTTCACCCTTCCCTTGCCGTTGTTATGGTATGCCTCAACCATTTCCTTCAAAAGACTGATGTCTGGTTGCCAATTGTGTTGCTCATCCAAACGGTAGGCAATGACTTCACCGCCGGCCAATTTTACTGCACTGGTATAGGTCGGATAGCCTGGATTGGGAACTAGTGCCGCATCTCCCTGATCAAGATAGGTCATGCAAATGTGCATGATGCCCTCCTTGCTTCCAATCAGGGGAAGCACCTCTGTGTTGGGATCAACATCCACCTGATACCAACGTTTGTACCAGGTTGCAATGGCGTTGCGCAGTACCGGCGATCCCTTATAGGACTGGTAAGCATGCGTTGTCGGCTTTGCAGCCTCTTGATGCAATGCTTCCACCACCGAAGGATGGGGCGGCAAATCAGGACTGCCGATGCCCAGGTTGACTACCGGGTGACCTGTCTTGTTGAGTTCTTCAATTTCCCTCAGCTTTGATGAAAAATAATATTCACCTATACCCTCCAATCTCGATGAAACCTGTATCATGGTGCTATTTGTTGAATTTTCCTTTTTTATACACACCCAACACCCTGAGGTATTCAGTGATTTTTTCCAATTTTTTGATCAGCCGCTTGTACTGTTCAATGGTATCAAACTCCAGATCTGCATGAAAACCATACTTGAACCTGCTTCCAGCAATTGGAAACGACTGCAGCTTGCTGAGGTTGATTCCTTCCTTTGCAATCACCGTAAGCACTTCAGACAGCCTTCCCTTTGCATGATCGGTGTGAAAATTGATAGAGGCCTTGTTGGCTCCTTCAATTTCAGTGGGTTGCTGCTGGAGGATTAGAAACCGCGTATAATTGTTTTTGACGTCATGGATTTTAGGGGCGATGATGTCCAATCCAAACAACTCTGCTGCCAGTTTTCCCGCAATGGCGGCAACATGTTTGCTCTTGCGCAGTTGTACATGCTTTGCACTGAGTGCAGTATCTTCTGTCTCAATCAATTTCCATCCATGCGGGTTCAAAAATCCAAGACATTGCTGCAATGCCATGGGGTGAGAATGAACTTCCTTGATGTCTTTCAATTCTACCCCAGGGTTGACCATCAGGTGCTGATCGATTTGCAAATACACTTCACCGGCTACAAAAAGAGATGACTTCTGCAACAGGTTATAATTGGGTAAAATGCTTCCTGCAATGGAGTTTTCGATGGCCATGATCCCCCCCCTGGTCACAGCAGGGTCAGAAGCCTGCTTCACCACTTCAATGAAGGTTGCACATGGAAGAATCTGGGCCTTTTTACCATAAAAGGATCTTGCAGCAACCTGGTGAAAGCTGCCTTCATAGCCTTGAATGGCCAAAGGGAGGTCTGCAGATGCCTTCTTGCCGTTTCCTGATTTTTTTGATGTTTCCAATTTCTTTACAATCATTGGGTTATGCTTAAAAAAAAATCCCGGGGGTTAACCGGGATCCTTATGTTGATGTTTTGTTTATTGTTTGGTTTTCAACAAAAAGTTCCCGTACCACCGGTAAAGTAGTAATAAGTATAAAAGAAGTAACGGGTTCTGTTTGATATCATCAATGCAAATATAAGAAAACTTAAAACATTTTCAAAAAATCTGATTAAAATCTCTTCCGGGGTCCACCACTGTCTGCATCGTTCATCCTGATTTGACGGCCTTTGAATTTTTTACCGTCAATCATTTTGATCATCTGGTTGGCAGCACCGCTTTCGATTTCTACCCAGCTGTTCATTTCCTTCATGTCAATTTTCCCCAGTACTTCTTTCTTGAGATCACTGAGATCGAGGATGAACTGAAGAAAACTTGCCTTGTAAAAGCCGTCCTTGGTTCCAAGGTTGATAAAAAGTTTTTTATATCCGGCTCCACCACGGTCAGAAGAAGACCTGAACGATCCCCTTTCACCCCCATCACGCCTGGCGGTTGAGCGCTCATTGTACCTGTCGCTGGTCCGTTCAGCCCTTCGGTCGTCCCTGACATTGAGGTCAGCAGCATTCTCATAATATTGAAGGAACCTGTCAAACTCGAGAGCGGCAACCCTTGTCAGGATTTCTTCCTTCTCCATATCGACAAATTTCTCCCTCAACAAGGGAATATAGGTTTCGTACTCTCCATGGCTGATGTCTGCATTCAGCATCTTATCAATGAAATGGAAAAATTGCTTTCTGCAAACATCCTTACCGGATGGAATATCCAATTTATGAAAGCGGTTGTTCAGCAGCTTTTCAATCTGGCGCAGCCTGTAAGCTTCCCTTTGGCTGATGATAGACACGCATATGCCGCTTTTCCCAGCCCTGCCTGTCCTTCCGCTGCGATGGGTATACACCTCAGGATCATCGGGGAGCTCATAATTGATGACATGGGTAATGCCTTGCACATCGATCCCCCGGGCTGCAACGTCGGTTGCAATCAGCAACTGGAGGCTTTTTTCCCTGAACCTTGCCATGACCTTATCCCTTTGGGCCTGTGTCAGGTCTCCGTGAAGGGCCTCAATATCGTATCCCTCCCTGATCAGGGATTCAGTGATGCTCTGGGCATCTGCCTTGGTACGGGTAAAGATGATACCATAGAGGCCAGGGTTGAAATCAATGATGCGCTTGAGGGTATGGTACCTGTTTACGCCTGATGTAGTATAATATTGATGGTCGATGTTGGCGTTTGCCGTATTGGCCTTCCCGATGGTTACTTCAGCAGGAGTGGTCATGAACCGCTTGCTCACCTGCCTTACTTCTGAAGGCATGGTGGCGCTGAACAGCCATACGCTGTTTTTGTTGGGGGTATTGCCCAGGATGAATTCAATGTCTTCACGGAATCCCATGTTCAACATCTCGTCTGCCTCGTCCAATACAATATAATTGATGTGCTCCAGGTTGATGGCCTTGCGCTCAATCAGGTCGATCAAACGTCCAGGAGTGGCTACTACTATCTGTACACCCCTCTTGAGGTCTCTTATTTGATCGCCGATGGAGGCGCCGCCGTATACGGCAACTGAGCGAATGGCTTTTTTGTGCAGGGAAAACTTGGCAATGTCTTTTGTGATTTGCATGCAGAGCTCACGGGTTGGGCAAACCACGAGGGCTTGAGGATGACGGGCCTCAGAATCAACAAGTTGCAAGAGGGGAAGCCCAAATGCTGCGGTTTTTCCAGTTCCCGTTTGTGCGAGTCCGACAAAATCTTTTGTACCACTAAGAAGGATGGGGATGGCTTTTTCCTGAATGGGGGTGGGCTCTGTGAACCCGAGGGCATGAATACCTTTCAATAACGACTCTTCAATGCCTAACGCTTCAAAACTCATATAAATACTTTTTACAAAGGTAAACCTATTCGGCGACACAGGGGTGGAAACAACGCAAATGACTGATAATCAGTTAAATAAAAAAGTCATCCCGTAGAAACGGGACGACTTCAACGATTGCTTGCCATATGAAAAAAAGATTACTTGGCTGCAGCAGCAGTGTCAACAGCAGCAGTTGTGTCAACTGCAGCAGCTGTATCAACTACAGCAGTTGTGTCAACTGCAACAGCAGTTGTATCAGCAGCTGGAGTCTCAGAAGAACCACCACATGAAGCGAGGGCTACGATAGCCAAGATTGCGAAAAACTTTTTCATTCTTTTGGGTTTTTGAATGTTAAAATTGAATAATTGTGAATTAATACGCGAAGTAAAAGAAAGTAACCCGAAATTTAAAAGATTTTTTTTTGTTCTTTTGTGGGTTACAAAAATGCCCTAAGGGTATTATAAAAAGAATATTGTGGCAATTACAGAACAGGAAATTGGGGTATTCAGGTCCATTGGCAACAACGACAAGGCTGCTATCGAGGCTGTTTACAAGGAAAACTACAGCCTGATTCAACATTTTGTCATCAACAACAATGGTACAGAGGACGATGCCAGGGATATTTTTCAGGAAGCCATGATGGTTCTGTATGAAAAATCAAGGTTACCGGAATTCGAGCTTACTTGTCAGATCAGGACCTATCTCTACTCCGTTTGCAGGAGATTGTGGCTCAAAAAACTACAATACTCCCGGAGGATTGAAACCCAGGTGGAAAATTTTGACAAGATTGTTCAGGTAGAAGAGGACATGGAAGAACATGACAAGTTGACCCGCCAATACCAGACCATGCGGGCAGCCATGGGGAAAATTGGGGAGCCCTGCAAAAGCCTGATTGAGGCCTTTTATGTCCACCGAAAAAATATGCTTGAAATTGCAGGTTTCTTCGGTTATACAAACGCAGACAACGCAAAGAACCAGAAATACAAATGTCTGGTCAGGCTGAAAAAGCTCTTCTTTGCTCAATATAAGAACGCTTAAGTAGATATATATGGATCAACTGCAATTGGCTGAAATTGTTGAAAGGTACCTGACAGGTGAGATGAATGCCGAGGAAAAGCAAGCTTTCGAAGAAATGCGAAAGAATAATCCAGAATTGGATCAAACCGTTGTGGAATATCATTTTTTCCTGGAAGAGATGGAGCGCTATGGTCAGGTCAGGAGGTTCAAATCAGCCCTCTATGACACCCACCACACCATGCAGGAGTCCGGTGAAATAAAGGAACTGCAACTGAAAACGGGGACGCGCATCATCAACATGTGGAACAAGTACAGGCGGGTTGTTGCTGTGGCGGCCTCTATCGCAGGTGTTACAGCACTTTTCATCAGTGGAATGATGACCCTTTTCACTCCAAAATCCCCCTTCAGGGATATTGAGGAGCTCAGAAGAAAAGTCAGCAACCTCGAAAAACAATCCAGCAGCCAACGTGCAGAATTCAATAAATTCAGGACAAAGATTGCACCGGGGTCAGATGTAAAATTCGGTGGCACCAGTTTCATGATTGATCCTAAAGGATACCTGGTCACCAGCTCACATGTCTTGAAAGGTGCAAAAAAAGTATATGTGCAAAGCATCCAGGGTGAAGATTTCCTCGCTGACATTGTTTACCAGGACGCCAATACCGATATAGCGGTCATCAAAATCAATGACAGGGATTTTGAATCCCCCAAACAATTGCCCTATGGCTTTACCCGCAACCAAACGGACCTGTCTGAAGCAGTCTATACCTTAGGATACCCAAAGGATGAAATTGTGTACAACGAAGGGTACCTGAGTGCCAAAACCGGACTGGAGGGAGACACCATGTCTTGCCAAATCACCATTTCTGCAAACCCTGGCAACAGCGGTGGTCCTGTATTCAACAAAAATGGAGAGGTCATTGGGATCCTGAACGCGCGTCAGGCATCTGCAAATGGCGTCGTGTTTGCAACAAAGTCCAAAAATATTTTTCATCTTGTAGAAACCTTGAAAGAGGCCGACAAGGACATCAACATCAGGTTGCGTAACGCGTCCAGCATCAGGAACATCAACAGAACCCAACAGGTGAAGAAAGTGCAAGACCATGTTTACATGGTGAAAGTTGTGCTGGGTTAATTGCGCTGGTTACATCAATGCCACAAACCACTTGGGTATTCTCCGGCTTCCAGCAATTTGTCGATTCCAGCCTTTACTGCAGGGGCATCATTTTTATAGGTTACCCCAAACCAAATGGCGCTTGTGGGAATCACTTCTACCCTGCCTACGCCATCCCTGATAAATTGGTCTGCTACAATTGGAATGAAGAATTCTGATTTCTCTTCTTGTCCCCTTTCTGCAAGAAATTGTTGAAAAAGCCTGGATGAATATGCAAAGACAGAGGGATCGAAACACCAGAAATTCATGGAAACGATGGTGTCTTCGCTCAATTCAACCGGCTGCAACCCATCTTCACATCCAACAATGCCATCTTTTTTAGAAATGTTCAATCGCTCGGTTACCCCAATAAGGTCCCCTGACGCATTGACGGTACATAC
>Ga0222712_10006636_pt1 | contig 11389 bp, 8 predicted proteins | sample C33_657DmetaG_FD_165043 | JGI IMG/M metagenome (GOLD analysis project Ga0222712, IMG submission 165043) | Estuarine water microbial communities from San Francisco Bay, California, United States - C33_657D | ecosystem: Environmental > Aquatic > Marine > Unclassified | place: USA: California... | reverse complement strand
AGAACTCCTCACTTTCCTTGTCAAAGCCTGAAGAAAAGTGGATCTTTAGCATTCAACCCCTCAAAAAGATGGCCGATACCGCCTTAATTGAAAAAGCGAAGAAAATTTTTGAAAACTTTCTCCTTCGGCAAGGAAGCAGAAAAACCCCTGAGCGGTATTCCGTACTGGATGAACTCTACCTCCTCCCCGAAGATGAGCACATCGATGTGGAGGGGCTTTTTCTGAAAATGAGAAACAAGGGCTACACCATCAGCCGAGCCACGATTTACAATACCCTTGACCTGCTTGTCGAAAGCGGACTAGCTGTCAAACATCAGTTTAAAGACAAGGTGGCACTCTACGAGCAAGCGCTAACTTATACCCATCACGATCACCATGTATGCAATCAGTGTAGAAAGATTCGTGAGTTTTCGGATCCTAGGCTAACCGAAATCAAGGATAGCATGAGTAAGGAATTTAATTCCAACATGAGCAGCCACTCCTTGGTACTTTATGGAGACTGTCAAATCAAAAATTGCGAGCACCTGTTGACCGCTACTACTTTCTAAAAATCCGGCGGTAGATCGGCTTCCGATACCAAAATTGAAGCCAAAGGACTGGGTATAAGAGCGGAGTCATCCAAGAGAAGGCTCCCTCAAACTCGATTTCATCTGAAATGATACTTCCTGTTGGCTGTGCCAAAATGCGGTGACAATGCCTCCACTTCCCTAGAAAAAAAGGAAGTACTATGCCCTCGTCCACAAAGCAAAACTCCACTGCATCACAGTGATCTTCGGTGATTTTACTCGTCCATTTTTGCTTGAAAAAAATAAAGTTCAGCTCCAAGTCAACGGTATCTCCAGCCTTGCAGCCATCAAAACGCAGCACCTTTACGGGTGGAAAGGGTGGGGCCAATTTGGCAAATAAGGATTCGGTAAAGCCTTCCTTCACTTCCAAGTAAGAACTAGCAACGGCAGTTTGTAGATGTAGTCGCATCAGAAGCTTAGGACAAAAAGAAGAAATAAAATCAGCCATACTGCATCCATAAATTGCCAGTACACGGTAAACAGGCGAATGCGTAGTTTTTCGTAAGGATTAGTCATCCATACGAGTTTGCGAACCATATCCTGCTCGATTTTTCGAAGTTGTAGGAGCAGAATCACCGCAAAAGACATGGCTCCTAACAAGTGGACGACATGAATTCCTGAAAGCACATAGAGAAAAGAACCACTCGGGACGCCTGTAAAGTTGATCCCCTTCTCGGTCAGCTCCATCCATCCCAAGATCTGAAAAACCGTAAAAAGTATTCCCAAAACAAAAGTGGCTTTCAAGGATCGATGCAGCTTGGCACTATTTTCTTCCTGGTAATGGATTCGCATTTTCACGGAAGTGTAACCAGAAAGTACCAAGAGAAAGGTAGACACCAAGAAAGCCAGTGGCATTTGCTCATTGAGCCCTTGCAGGTACTCCCTTCCAGAAGATAGAAATGCCAGCGCTAGAAACAAAAAGATAATCCCACTCCCAAGCATCCCGAGATACAGCAGCGTCTCGTAGGGATGGAGTTTCTCTATCTTTTGGAACCAAGTTTTTGAAGGGGCTGATCGTCTCATCGTTTCGAAAACATTTTGTACGGCTCTTAGTTCAAAAAATGTCAATTTCGGTTTCAATTCCTCGAGATAGGCCAAAAAAACCTAGATTTGCAGCCTTCCATCTCCTAAACCAAGCCCTTTGTGGATAGACCTTCTTTTCTCTCCATTTACCAGTCGGATCCCATTTTTCAAACCCTCGCCCACCAATTAAGTGAGGTATCTCCTTTCCGGCTCCAGGTAAAAGGCCTTTCTGGTAGTTTGGACATGGTCCTCCTTGCAGCCTATTTTGAAAAACAAGGAGGGGTTCACCTCATCATCGCCCAAGACAAAGAGGAAGCAGCGTACCTCAATTCTGACCTTCAAAACTTGTTGGGCACTCAGGAGCATGGGATTTTTCCAAGCAGCTACAAGCGTCCCTACCAATACGAAGAAATTGACAATGCGAATGTACTGCAACGGGCGGAGCTCCTGAACCAGCTCATAGAAAGCAAGGGCAGCCCACGCATCGTCATCACCTATCCCGAAGCATTGTATGAAAAGGTAGTCAACAAACGTGCGCTCGTAGAAAACACCTTTATTGCTCGGGTAGGCGAAGCAGTTGACCTGGAGTTTGTTACTGAAATTCTCACCTCCTATGACTTTGAGCGAACCGACTTCGTCTACGAACCAGGGCAATTTGCCATTCGAGGAGGAATTTTGGATGTCTTTTCATTTAGTAATGAATTCCCTTATCGACTAGAATTGTTTGGAAAAGAAATTGAAAGCATCCGCACCTTCGATCCGGAATCACAGCTATCCCTACAGCCCGTAGAATTCATTTCCCTGATTCCCAATGTTCAAACACGCCTCCTACAAGAGGTACGTCAGTCCTTTTTGACTTTTTTACCCGAAAACACCCTCCTCTGGATCAAAGACTTCCAGCTCACCCTCGATGTGATGGACGAGTGTTATCAGAAAGCGGTGCAAGCATTTGCACAGCTGTCTGGAGGAAGTAAATCGGGGGCACTAGTCCTACAGCCCGAACAAGTTTTTGAACAAGGAACCCAATTTAGCGATGCTGCAAAAAAGTTTTCAGTAGTAGAGTTTGGCAGGCAATTTTACTTGAAGAATGCCACCAAGGTCAGTTGGGAAAGCCAGCCACAGCCTTCATTCAATAAGAATTTTGACTTGCTCGTGGCCAACTTGGGGGACAATGAAAAGGCGGGCTACCTCAACCTGATCACCGCCGAAAACGAAAAGCAGATCGACCGATTGCAGGGGATTTTCCAAGAATTGGACCCCACTTTGCAGGTTCAAAGCATGCTGCTCAGCCTTCGAGAGGGCTTTGTTGACAAGCAGGCCAAACTCGTCTGCTACACCGATCACCAGCTATTTGAGCGCTTTCACCGCTACAAATCCAAAAGTAAATCTACCGCATCCAAAGCGCTGACCCTCAAAGAAATCAAGGCGCTCCATCCAGGAGACTATGTCGTCCATGTGGACTATGGAGTGGGCCGATTTGCAGGGCTCGAAAAGGTGGATGTCAGCGGCAAAATGCAGGAAGCCGTACGCCTGATATTTAGGGATGACGACCTCCTTTACGTAAATATCCACTCGCTACACAAGATCTCCAAGTATTCTGGGCAAGAGGGACAGGCACCTTCCATGTCCAAGTTGGGCTCCCCTGACTGGGAAAACAAAAAAGCACGGGTCAAAAAGCAAGTCAAAGACATTGCCAAAGACCTGATTGCACTGTATGCCAAACGCCGGTCCGCTCCTGGATTTGCCTTTTCGCGAGATTCTGTCCTTCAAGTGGAACTAGAATCCTCCTTCCTGTACGAGGACACTCCTGACCAAGCGGCTGCCACTGCCGATGTAAAGGCGGATATGGAAAAATCGTATCCCATGGACCGACTCGTGTGTGGGGATGTGGGTTTTGGAAAAACAGAAGTAGCCATCCGCGCTGCCTTCAAAGCCGTCAACGACAGAAAGCAGGTAGCCATCTTGGTCCCTACGACCATTTTGGCGATGCAGCATTACCAAACTTTATCTGAACGTCTTGAAAATTTTCCCGTCAAGGTGGATTATTTGAACCGATTCCGATCGGCTAAGGACATCAAAGCCATCAAGGAACAAGTTGCCTCAGGGGAAATTGACATCCTCATAGGTACCCATAAAATCGTCGGCAAAGACATCGAGTTCAAGGACCTAGGATTGCTGATCATCGACGAGGAACAAAAATTTGGGGTCAAGGTAAAAGATCAATTGAAAAACCTTCGGGTCAATGTGGATGTACTCACGCTGACGGCAACTCCGATTCCACGTACGCTCCATTTTTCTTTGATGGGAGCGCGCGACTTGTCGGTCATTGCGACTCCTCCGCCCAACAGGCAGCCAGTGACTACGGAGGTACAGACCTTTGAAGAAGAAGTGATCCGAGATGCCGTGTCCTACGAGCTCCGCCGAGGGGGACAGGTATTTTTTGTGCACAATCGCGTGGGAGAAATCGACAGCATTGCCAACCTTATCTTAAAGTTGGTTCCAGATGCCCGCGTAATCGGTGCACATGGGCAGATGGATGGGGATAAATTGGAAAAAATCATGGTGGACTTCATCAACCACCAATACGATGTCCTCGTCTCCACCAACATCATTGAATCGGGTTTGGACATTCCGAATGCAAACACCATTTTGATCAACCGGGCCCACATGTTTGGCCTTTCCGACCTCCACCAGATGCGCGGCCGAGTAGGGCGAAGCAATAAAAAAGCCTTTTGCTACCTGCTCACCAGCCCCCTTTCTGGACTTACCGCCGAAGCGCGAAAGCGACTTCAAACCTTAGAGGAATTTTCTGACTTGGGCGATGGTTTCAAGGTGGCCATGAAGGATCTTGACATCCGTGGGGCAGGCAACCTGTTGGGCGCGGAGCAAAGCGGGTTCATCACTGACCTCGGATTTGAGATGTACCACAAAATCTTGGATGAGGCTGTGCAAGAACTGAAAGAAAATGAATTTGCAGCATTGTTTGAAGAAGACCTCAAGGAAAAGGTAGCCGTACTCGTGCAGGATTGCACGATAGAAACTGACCTCGAACTCCTCATACCGGAGAGCTATGTTAGCAATATCAGTGAGCGTTTGGGACTTTATTCCAAATTGGACGGACTCGAAAAAGAAGAGGAGCTGGATCAGTTTGGGCAAATGTTGCAGGATCGATTTGGCCCACTTCCAAAGGCAGTTCAAGACTTGATGGAAACTGTGCGATTACGCTGGCAGGCGGAAGAATTGGGGATCGAAAAATTGGTGTTGAAGAGCTCTCAAATGAAATGTTACCTCCTACCCGCGAGCAAAGAATCGTACTACAGCTCGTCTGTTTTTGGCAACATGATGAAATTTGTTCAAATCCATCCGAAGTCTTGTAAAATAAAAGAACATAAAAATCGTTTGATTCTCAGTATCGATCAGGTCCTCAGCATACAAAAGGCACAGCATTTGCTTAAAGAAATGAGAGCTTCCTAAAATGTGAGCTCTGGGGTAAAAAAATTCGATTTGGTAGAAATAAACCCCACATGTGTAAGAGTAGCTGAGGAGGATTTGGAAGTACACTGGCTTAAAGGGAGTTCCCTTCAGTAAATTATCCTACTTTTGTGGGCGCTTCTCTAAAAATTTGGAGCTTACTCCTTCTTTACTAGAGGCCTACACTAGATAACAAAGTTTAAACCAGCTTTGGTGCGTTCACCGAAGCACTTGTATATTAGCAACAGAAATAGACCAAACACATTTTACCTATGCGTCTACCCAATACTTGGAAGAGCTGGGCCATTGCCCTGACACTTGTGACAGCCACTGTTTTGTCCTCTTGCCAAAAAAATAACACCTACGGAAGAAGAACTGCGGGTTCTCCAGGAAAACGTAGTGCCACTACCGGTGCTGGCTTTTCTTTTAATGCGGACGATTCCACAAGGTTTTTTGTAGCCAAAAAGGCAGAGCAGATCCCAGGACCAAACTTAAAATTGATCCAAGGAGGCCGTGCGGTTCTCGGTTCGCAGGAAGAAGATGTAATGGCTTTCCGTGACAATTTGGAGCGTACCGTTTCCATCTCCACCTTTTGGATGGATGAAACGGAGATGACCAACAACGATTACAAGGAATTTTTATATGCCATGAAAAAGAAGGTGAGTTTGGATTCCTTGAAAAAACTAGAACCTTCCGAGAAGGTCTGGAGAGGGGCCATGACCTTCAACGACGTCTACGAGTCCTACTACTTTAGATTCCCAGGATTTAATTTTTATCCTGTGGCTGGGGTGTCTTGGTCTCAAGCCAATGCCTATGCAAAGTGGAGAACTGAGTACGTACAGAAAATTGAAGTCGAGCGACAAGGCTTGGACTCTGCCCTTACCCGCTCCCAGTTGATCGAACGAGGAATTGTGATTGCTGAATTTAGACTTCCTACTGAATCCGAATGGGAATATGCAGCCAAAGCCATGATTGGAACCCAGTACTTGGATGAAAATCAGGAATATGGTCGAATTTACCCTTGGGATGGTAGAGGAGTTAGAAATCCTTACGATGGTCGTGGCAAAAAAGCTGGCAAGCAAGGTGATTTCTTAGCCAACTTCAAACGAGGCAGAGGGGATTATGCAGGTATTGCAGGGGATGAAACTAACGATGGGGAAATTATCCCCGCCAATGTGTACGACATGGCTCCCAATGATTTTGGATTATATAATATGGCTGGAAACATGAATGAGTGGGTATATGATGTGTACCGCCCACTTTCATTCCAAGATACAGATGACCTCAACCCTTTGCGTAAGGATGGAGTCTACGATGAAAAAAATACGTATGGCACGTCTCTTTTGAATGACTCCATTCGGGTATACAAAGGAGGTTCATGGAGAGATGTCACCTATTGGTTGGCACCAGGAACACGCCGCTTCATGCACCAAGATTCTTCCACCAATCACATTGGTTTCCGTTGCGCAATGGTCTCTATCGGCGCAAGAGGAAAGTAAGCACTACTACTCTGGCTCAAAAAGGCTCAACGAATGTTGAGCCTTTTTTTGTTTTCGCTTCAATATCCCATTTTTTGAAATCGGGATTTCTAGTACCTTGTCTTCAACATTTACTCACCACCTTATGAAAATTGCCTTTTCACGTATCCTAGGGGTAGCGCTTGCCCTGCTTATCGGACAACCCTTGTTTGCACAAGGAACTTACCAAACTCCTCCAGCATCCATTTCGGAGCTTTTCAATGCGCCAGCGACCCCTTCTGTGTCTTTCTCAAGAGATGGGTCAATCCTTCTTATCCAAGAGCGGAGCGAAGCCCCGAGCATTGAAGACCTTGCACAGCCCGAACTCCGCATTGCTGGCATACGAATAAATCCAAGCACCTCCGGCCCAAGCCGTACGGGAGGGTTTACCAATTTGATTGTTAAAAAAACCGAGACTGGTGAGGAGATTCAGGTTAAAGGCCTACCCGCCAATCCCAAAATGAATGGTTTCACCTTTTCCTTGGACGAAGCCTACCTGGCCTTTACCCAAACCGAGGCCCAAGGAATTAGCCTTTGGGTAGTGGACATGCGAACCTACGAAGCAAAAAAACTCACCGAACCTATTCTTAATCAGGTGATGGGAAATGCGGTAGCATGGCTATCCAATACTAGCTTAATCATCAAAGCCATCAACCCTGCTCGAGGCACAATGCCCAAAGCACCACTTGCGCCTGTGGGGCCTATCATTCAAGAAACTTCCGGAAAAGCCGCTGCTAGCCGGACCTACCAAGATTTGCTTGCCAATCCACATGACGAGGCATTATTTGCCTACTTTATGGATTCTCAGCTGATGCAGGTGGAAGTAAATGGGACCAAAAAGCCCTTGGGCAAACCGGGCATGATCAAGTCCATGCTTTTGAGCCCTGATAAAAATTACCTCCTAATAGAGACCATCCAAACTCCTTTTTCCTACCTCGTGCCTGCAGACCGCTTTCCCTACACGGTACAAGTATGGAGCAACGGGGGCGAAATCCTCAAAACCATTGCCCAAATTGGCTTGGATGAAGTTCGTCCAAGTGGATTTGATGCCACAGTAAGCGGAATTCGCAATGTCAACTGGCGTGCAGATGCCCCGGCTACCCTGTACTGGGCAGAGGCTCAGGACAAGGGAGATCCTAAGGTAAAGGTGGCCGAACGAGACCATGTGTACACGCTGACAGCTCCCTTCACCCAAGAGAAACAAAAATTAGTAGGCACTACCCTCCGCTTTGGAGGCATCAGCTGGTCTGACGATACCTTTGCCTTGCTGAGCGAACGCTGGTCCGCGAGTCGTACCGAAAAAGTATCCGTATTCCAACCCGGAACTCCAAGTCAAGCCCCTCGAACCATCATTGAGCGCTCCTCCGACGACCTATACAATGATCCAGGAAGCCCACTTTTCACTGAGAATGCCTATGGTCGTAGAGTACTTCTCCGCAAAGGGGACTTGGTTTACATGACCTCCGAGGGAGGAAGTCCTGAAGGTAATATGCCTTTCCTCTCTACCTTCAACAGCAAAACTATGGAACAGCAAATCCTTTGGAGATCACAGGCACCATTCTACGAGCGCGTCACCAAAGTGCTAAATGCAGATGCAAGCTCCTTCATCACGATCAAGGAAGGGACGGACACCCAACCCAACTACTGGGTACGCCATACCAAAAAGCGAATTGCTCCCAAGCAAATCACTGCATTTGCCGATCCCTACCCAAGCCTGAAAGGCATCCAGAAGCAGCTGGTAACCTATCCTCGAAAAGATGGACTCAACCTTTCTGCCATCCTCTACACTCCCGCAGGATACTCACCGGAAAAAGATGGCACACTACCAGTACTGATGTGGGCCTATCCTAGAGAATACAAGTCCGCGGCCGACGCTGCCCAAGTGAGAGGGTCCAAATACACCTTTACTCGCCTAAGTTGGGGCTCCCCGATCTACTGGGTGACTCGTGGCTATGCCATCATGGACCAAACTGAAATGCCTATCGTAGGGGAAGGCGAGCAGGAGCCTAACGATTTATTTATCGAGCAGCTTGTAGCCAACGCAGAAGCGGCCATCGATAAGGTGGTGGACATGGGCATTGGAGACCGCAAGCGTATTGCAGTTGGAGGACATTCCTATGGCGCCTTCATGACCGCCAACCTTCTCTCCCACACCCAACTTTTTGCCGCAGGCATCGCCAGAAGTGGAGCCTACAACCGTACCCTGACTCCCTTTGGATTCCAGTACGAGCAGCGCAGCTACTGGGAAGCCCCTGAAGTGTATTTCAACATGTCTCCTTTCTCCTTTGCCCACCAAGTGAAGACTCCAATTCTCCTCATCCATGGAGAGGCAGACAACAACTCGGGTACTTTCCCTATCCAATCCGAGCGCTACTACAATGCCCTCAAAGGACATGGCGCGACGACGAGATTGGTACTTCTCCCTCACGAAAGCCATGGCTATGCTGGCAAGGAATCCGTGCTCCATACCCTTTGGGAAATGGACAGCTGGCTAGAAAAATATGTGAAAAACAGGAAGTAAATCTCCTACACATCCAGCAAAAAAGCCCTGACAGTTTCGCTGTCAGGGCTTTTTTGATTAGGGTGAGACTAGGTAAAAATCCTTACAAATCCGCTCCCCACATAAAGATTAAGAACAAAATCCCAAGGGCGATGCGGTACCATCCAAAGGCCGTGAAACCATGGGTAGAGACGTAGGTCAAAAATAGTTTCACCGCTCCCCAAGCCGAGGCAAAAGCCACAACAAAGCCAATTCCCAGCAGCATCAACTGCTCGCTCGTAAAGGCTAGATCTGCTTTCAAGAGATCATATCCCCCAGCGGCAAGCATGGTAGGCACGGCAAGTAAGAAGGAAAATTCGGTAGCCTGTCGTTTGTCCAAGCCATTAAAAACCCCGCCAATAATCGTGGCTGCCGCTCGAGAAGTCCCGGGCACCATGGATAGACACTGGCAGAGGCCGATGAAGAAGGCATTTTTGTAAGAAATATCTTCCACCTCCACCACAGTGCTGCCTTGAGCAGCTACTTTTTTATCGATAAAAATTAGAATGATTCCACCCAAAATCAGGGAAACCGACACCACGATGGGATTAAATAGGTAGGCCTTGATGTAATCGTAGGCCAAAAACCCAACTACCGCTGTGGGTAGAAATGCGGTAATCAACTTGAAGTAAATGGTCAAGTTGCGGAAAAAGCGCTTGATGTACATCAAGGCAATAGCCAAGATGGCTCCCAACTGAATAAATACTTCGAAGGTCTTGACAAATTCATCCTCATGAATGCCCATGGCAGTGGATGCCAAAATCATGTGTCCCGTGGAGGAAATGGGGAGAAATTCAGTAAGTCCTTCGACTAGGGCAATCAGGATACTTTGAAAAAGAGTCATGCAGTGCGGGTTTCCAACACAAAACTAATCATCATGGGCAAACCTCAAGAAAATTTTAGGCTTATTCAATTAATTCAACCATCTAAGTGGTCCAAAAGACCTAAAATCCTAGGTGACAACTTTAGCATGATTTTGCGGATGAAGCGTATGGAATCCTAGTTTAGGCGCCCTAAAAATTCCCAAACGTTTAGCTAAATTTACCTTCCAACTAATCTCTCCATGAAAAATGTATTTGACCCAGCGGTTACCGCTGAATTGATCCATCGAATCGAAAAACTAAGCCCTGAAAGCCCTGCCCTTTGGGGTAAAATGTCAGTAGACCAAATGCTAGCCCACTGCTGTGTAGCCTATGAAATGGCCTTTACCAACAAGCACCGCAAGGCAAAGTCCCTGATGCGCTTTCTTTTGAAAACCTTCGTTAAGGCCGGGGTGGTCAATGAAGTCCCCTACAAAAAAAACCTGCCCACGGCGCCCGCCTTCCGCATCAAAAATGAAAAGAACTTTGGGGTAGAGAAGGCGCGGCTTATCGCTTTTCTGGAGCAAACGCTTGCCGTTGGGGAAGCCGAATTTGAAGGAAAGGAATCTCCTTCTTTTGGTCCTATGACTGCCAAGGAGTGGAACAACTTACTCTACAAGCACCTGGATCACCACCTCACCCAGTTTGGAGTATAAGTCACCAGCCCATGGCTAAAAGAATACGCATTGAAGGACTAGGCAGCTGGAGAATCGGATTTTCTATTGGATTCGCCAGCTGCCTGCTTTTCTGTTGTAGCCCAAAATTTTCCCAGGAATCGACTCCAATTGTCGAAGGTGACCTTGCACAAAAAACGGCTCCAGCGACATCAAAACAAAGTTTTTCCTGGGAAGGTACCTACGCCGGAGTCTTGCCTTGCGGGCACTGCGAAGGCATAGAAATCTGGCTGACCCTAGCCGAAAGTGGTACCTTTGAACTAAAAACCAACTACCTCGGACTGAATGACGCACGCGAAGAACAGTTTACCGGGAAAATCTCCTGGGGGTCTACTGACAGCTCCCAACTCCTGCTGCTAGGGATGATCGGCGATATGCCAGGACGCTACCTTCTCCAAGAAAACGGGCTCCTCCACCTGAATGCCGATGGCCAAAAAATAACAGGCCCAGAAGCAGCGCGCTACCTCCTGAAACGCATCAAGTAAAGCGAACCACCTTCCCTTTGGCCTTGGAAGTCATCTCGTAAGGAATCGCCTCGGTGATCGCTTTGAATAGCAACTCCACCAATTTTTGCTTTAGAAAACTCCGGTTCAGGATGATGCTCACCTCCCGAGTGGGCGAGGCACCAACAAAGGGACGGAGTCGGGATTTTTCCTCCTTGGAGAGCTCCCAAGTCGCTAGCTCAGGCAGCAGAGTAAGTCCCTTGTAGCGGTTGACCATGTTGCGAAGTCCCTCCAAG
>Ga0222712_10006634_pt1 | contig 11391 bp, 10 predicted proteins | sample C33_657DmetaG_FD_165043 | JGI IMG/M metagenome (GOLD analysis project Ga0222712, IMG submission 165043) | Estuarine water microbial communities from San Francisco Bay, California, United States - C33_657D | ecosystem: Environmental > Aquatic > Marine > Unclassified | place: USA: California... | reverse complement strand
GACTCGCGCTATGCCAAAGCCATTGCCGCCACGGTGAATGAGGACATGGAAGTGGTGATGTGTGATGGCGCTGTAGAGGGCCGCCAAGTCACAACCTTCGAGAGCTTGTGCGCAACCACCGCCACGCCTGCGGTGGACGCCGCCATTGCCGCCACCGGCCCTAACACCATCGTCAAGTTTTTATTCACCAGCGGATCCACCAAGCTGCCCAAGGCGGTCATCAACACCCAGCGCCTGTGGTGCGCCAACCAGCAGCAGATGGCCCAGTCCATGCCCGTGCTGGCCGAAAAAGAACTGGTGCTGGTCGACTGGTTGCCCTGGAACCACACCTTCGGCGGCAACCACAACGTGGGCATGACCATCTACCACGGCGGTACGTTGTACATCGACGACGGCAAGCCCACACCGGCCCTCATCAACGAAACCTTGCGCAACCTGCGCGAGATCGCGCCCACGGTCTACTTCAACGTGCCCACCGGCTTTGAAGCCATCGCCCAGGCCATGAAAACCGACGACCAGCTGCGCAAAACCTTGTTGTCACGCGTGCAGATGTTCTTCTACGCCGGCGCCGCATTGGCGCAACCCATTTGGGACAGCCTGTACGAATCGCAAGAGCGCGAAGTTGGCGAACGCATCGTCATGGGCACGGGTTTGGGCATGACCGAATCCGGCCCGTTTGGCATTTTCGTGACCAACCCCTTTGTGCAGGCCGGTGATTTGGGCGTGCCCACCCCCGGCCTGGAACTCAAGCTGGTGGACATGCAGGGCAAAACCGAGGTGCGCTACCGCGGCCCCAACATCACGCCGGGCTACTGGCGCAACCCGGAAGAAACCGCAGGATCGTTTGACGAAGAAGGCTTCTTCAAGACCGGCGACGCGGTCAAGTGGATCGACGAGACCGATGTGCACCTGGGACTGAAGTTCGACGGCCGCATTGCCGAAGACTTCAAGCTGGCCACCGGCACCTTCGTCAGCGTGGGGCCGCTGCGGGCGCGCATCATCGCCGCCGGCGCACCCTTCATTCAGGACGTGGTCATCACCGGCCTGAACATGAAGGAGGTCGGCGCCATGGTCTTTCCTACGGCAGCGGTGCGCGGCCTGAGCGGCTTGCCAGCCGAGACGCCACTGGCCCAAGTTCTGGCCAGCGCCCCGGTGCTCAGCCACTTTCAGGGGGTGGTCGATGCACTGGCCAAAACCGCCACCGGCAGCGCCAACCGCGTCGCCCGCCTGTGTTTGCTGGCCGAGGCACCGACCATCGACAAGGGCGAGATCACCGACAAGGGCTCGATCAATCAGCGCGCGGTGCTCAGCCACCGCGCCGCCACCGTGGCTGCGCTGAACGAAGGCAGCATGCCCCACACCCTCACGCCCCAAGCTTGAACATGACCCCCAAGGAGTACCCATGCAGATCGAAGGAACAGCCGCCCTGGTCACCGGCGGCGGCTCGGGCCTGGGTGAGGCCACCGCCCGCGAACTCGCCCGCCAGGGCGCCAAGGTCGCGGTGCTCGACCTCAACCTCGAGCAGGCCCAACGCGTGGCCCAAGACATTGGCGGCATCGCACTGGCTTGCAATGTGTGCGATGAAGACAGCATGGAGCAAGCCATCGCAGCGGCCGCTGCCGCGCACGGCCCGGCCCGCATCCTGATGCAGATCGCGGGCATAGGCACTGCCAAGCGGGTGGTCGGCAAAGACGGCCGGGCCGCGCCGCTGGCCGACTTTGCCAAAGTGGTGCAGGTCAACCTGATCGGCACCTACAACGCGGCCCGTCTGTTTGCCGCCGCCTGCGCGGCGCTCGAGCCCATGGAAGATGGCGCCCGTGGCGTGATGGTTTTTACCGCCTCGGTGGCCGCCTATGATGGGCAGGTGGGCCAGCAGGCTTACAGCGCCTCCAAGGCCGGCGTGGTGGGCATGACGCTGCCGATGGCGCGCGATCTGGCCCAGCACGGCATCCGCGTGTGCACCATCGCGCCCGGCCTGTTTGCCACCCCGCTGCTCAAAACCCTGCCCGAGCCCATCCAGGCCTCGCTGGCCTCGAGCATCCCTTTTCCGCAGCGCCTGGGCAAGCCCGAGGAATTTGCCGAACTGGCGGCCCACATCGTGCGTAACGACCACCTCAATGGCGAGACCATACGTCTCGATGGCGCGCTGCGCATGGCGCCGCGCTGAGCAAGGGCTGCCATGAGCAAGACTGTGGTTTACGAGGTGGAGGTGATGTTCGGCGATTGCGACCCGGCCGGCATTGTGTTTTTCCCAAACTTTTCCAAGTGGATGGATGCCTCCTCGCTGAATTTTTTCATGCAGTGTGGTGTGCCGCCCTGGCGCGAGCTGATCAAGACCCGCGGCATCATCGGCACCCCGCTGCTGGAAATACACACCCGCTTCATGCGCCCGGCCACCTATGGCGAGCGGCTGCAGGTCTATACCAGCGTGCAGGAGTGGCGCAGCAAGGTCTTCCTGCACAAGCATGTGGTGCAGCGGGGCGACACCGTGCTGTGCGAAGGCAGTGAAACCCGCGCGTTTTGCATCAAGCACCCGGAGGATCCCAGCCGCATCCAGGCCATCCCAGTGCCCGAGGACATCAAAGCCAAGTGCCTGTGATCGGCACCCCTTTCATCCACCTCCATCCCTTTTCATCCGATTTCCGTTTTTCAAACCCTGGCTCAAAGAGGAGACAACCATGACCCAAAGACGTGCCTTTCTTCAATCCACCGCAGCCGGCGCGCTGCTGACCAGCGCAGTATTTCGCCAGGCCTTGGCGCAAGGCGGCCTGCCTGTTGAGCAGGTCAAGGTGCTTTACGGCTTTCCGCCCGGCAGTGCCGGCGACATTTGCGCCCGCCGCGTGGCCGAAAAGTTTGCCGGCAGCAGCTACAGCCGCAACCCCGGCGTGATCGACAGCCGGCCGGGCGCTGGCGGCCAGATCGCACTCAATGTGCTCAAAAGCGCGCCGGCCGACGGCTCGGTGCTGGCCATGACGCCCTTTTCCGCGATCTCTTTATACCCGCACATCTTCCGCAACCTGCAGTACAAGCCCTTCGAGGACTTCACGCCGGTGGGCACCAGCTCCATGATCCATCACGGCTTTGCGGTCGGCCCCATGGTGCCCGAGAGCGTCAAGAACGTGCGTGACTTCATCGCATGGGCCAAGGCCAACCCGGCCCAGGCCAGCTACGGCTCGCCCGCCGCCGGCTCGACGCCGCACTTCATCGGCGCCCTGCTCGGCCTGAACAACAGCTTCGACTTCAAGCATGTGCCTTACCGCGGCTCGGTGCCTGGCGTGACCGATGTGGTCGGCGGCCAGATCGCCAGCATGTTCACCCCGCATGGCGACTTCATTGCCAACCACAAGGCCGGCAAGATGCGCATCATCGCCACCTCGGGCCGCACCCGCTCGCCCTTCGTGCCCGATGTGGCCACCTTCGCCGAGCAAGGCTTCCCAGAGCTCACGGTGGAGGAATGGTTCGGCTTTTACGCGCCGGCCAAAACCCCGGCGGCGGTGGTGCAGGCGGCCAATACCGCCATCAACGCGGCCCTGCGCGACAAGGCCCTGCAAGACGCCTTCACCGTGGTCGGCCTGATTCCCTTTGGGGGCTCGGTCGCCGACCAGCAGCGCAGCGCTCAGGCTGAATTCGAGCGCTGGGGCCCGCTGATCAAGCGCATTGGCTTTACCGTCGACTCCTGATCTGCAAACCCCTGCGGCCCGCGCCACAAGGCGCGCCGCAGGCCCCTCCCCCCCTTCTGAGTGGACAGCCCATGGCCGATTACCAGCCCGACGTGCAAGACGCCTTGTTCCTGCTGCAGCAAGTCGCCGGCGCCGGCACGACGCTGCGCGCCCTGCCGGCATTTGCAGAGCTTGACGAGGCACTGACCGAACAACTCTTGACCGAGGCCGGCAAATTCGTCGCCGAGGTGGTCGCGCCCCTGCAGCAGGTCGGCGACCGGGTAGGCGCGCAGTGGAAAGACGGAAAAGTCACCATGCCGCCGGGCTTTCGCGATGCCTACCAGGCCTTCTGGCAGGCCGGCTGGCCCGCCCTGGCCGCAGCCCCCGAACACGGCGGACAGGGCCTGCCCTGCGTGCTGGAGGCCATGCTCTACGACTGGCTGAGTGCGGCCAACCACGGCTGGACTATGGCGCCGGGCCTGCTGCACGGCGCCTATGAATGCATCAAGCACCATGCCAGCCAGGCGCTCAAGGATGAGTACCTGAGCAAGGTGGCCACCGGCCAGTGGCTGGCCACCATGTGCCTGACCGAGCCGCATGCCGGCAGCGACCTGGGCCTGGCCGCCACCAAGGCCATGCCGCAAGCTGACGGCAGCTACGCGCTGAGCGGCACCAAGATTTTTATTTCCGGCGGCGAACACGACCTTACCGACAACATCGTCCACCTGGTGCTGGCCCGCCTGCCCGACGCCCCGCCCGGCCCCAAGGGCCTGTCACTGTTTCTGTGCCCCAAGTTCTACCCCGACGGCAGCCGCAGCGCGGCGCACTGCGAGCGCATCGAAGAGAAGATGGGCCTGCACAGCAGCCCCACCTGCGTGATGCGCTTTGACGCGGCAAAAGCATGGATCGTGGGCGAGCCCGGCAAGGGCCTGAACGCCATGTTCATCATGATGAACTCGGCCCGCCTGCACGTGGCCATGCAGGGCATGGGCCTGCTCGATGCCGCCTGGCAAAAAGCCCATGCCTATTCGCTCGAGCGCCGGCAAATGCGCGCCCCGGGCGGCGCGAAAGCTGCAGGCCAGGCCGACCTGATTGCCGAGCACCCGGCGGTGCGGCGCATCCTCGATACCCAGCGCGCCTGGATCGATGGCGGGCGAATCCTGGCCTACCGCACCGCGCTCGAATTGGACCTGGCCCACCACCACGGCGATGCCCAGCGCCGCTCAGCCGCCAACCGCTGGTGCAGCCTGATCACCCCGGTGCTCAAGTCGGCCTGGAGCGAACAGGGCTTTGCAGGCGCCAGCGCCTGCCTGCAGGTCTTTGGCGGCCACGGCTATGTGAGCGAATGGGGCGTCGAGCAGATCGTGCGCGACGCACGTGTGGCCATGATTTACGAAGGCACCAATGAAATTCAGGCCATAGACCTGCTGGTGCGCAAGGTGCTCAGTGATGGCGGCCAGGCCCTGGGCGCGCTGCTGGACGAACTCGAGCCTGGCCTGAGCGAGGCCGGCCGCAGCCGCTCTGAGCAGTTGCGCCAGATCACCCAGTCTTTGGTGCAGGCCAGCCGACAGGACGCCGCCCTGCCCTATGCCGTGGCCGACGACTACCTGCGCGCCGTGGCCCTGGTGCTGATGGACTGGGGCTGGGCGCAGATTACTGCAGCCCCAAGGGGCCAGAGCCCACGCTGGCAACAGCCAGCGCTGGCCCTGCACCGCCATGTGCTGCCCGAGTTCGGCATGCGCCTGGCCATCATGCAAGAGCGCTGCCGCGAACTGCAGAGCAGCACCCCGACGGTAGCGGCCTGATGCCCAAGTCCCCCAAGCCCGACAAGCCCAGGGGAGCCGCCGAGGCCGAGTTAGCGCCGCGGCCCGCCCGGCGGCCGAGCCCGGCGCCTGCCACAGCCAGTTCAGCAAAAAGCGCTGTGGCGGCAGGCCCGGCAGTCGACCAAGTGGACGCCAGCTACCTGGAAGGCCTGATTGGCTATAACGCCCGGCGCGCAGCGCTATCGGTGATCGGGGTGTTCCTGGAGCGCATGGCGCCTTACGGCCTGCGGCCAGTGGACTTTTCCATCCTGTCGCTGATCACGCACAACCCCGGCATCACCGCCCGCCAGCTCTGCCACGCCCTGGGCATCTTGCCGCCCAATATGGTGGGCATGGTCAGCGGCTTTGAACGGCGCGGCCTGATCGAACGCCGCCCCCACCCCACGGACCGCCGAGCCCAGGGCCTGCACCTCACAGCCCCAGGCCTGAGCCTCATGGACCAGGCCGAGCGCACGGCCACGCAACTGGAGCAGGACGTGGCGCATCGCCTGAGCGCGCAGGAGCAGAAGACGCTGATGGGTTTGCTGCAGAAGATCTACCTCTGAAGCGCAGAGGCGCCGCAGGCAAGGGCGGATATGGCCTTGATCCCATTTTGGGACTATGATCACGGCCATGCGGCTTATCGCACTATCCACAATCAAGTCGTTTTGGCTACGGCACCCAGACTCTGAGCAAGCCCTGAAAGCCTGGCATGAGGAAGCCGTCCTAGCCAGTTGGACCCAGCCCGCGGACATCAAGGCCTCGTACCGCAGTGCGAGCATCCTGAAAAACCGCCGCGTCGTGTTCAACATCAAGGGCAACGATTACCGGCTCATCGACGCCGTGGCCTATCGACTGCAAATCGTCTACGTGAAATTCATTGGCACCCACGAGGAATATGACCAGATCGATGCGCAGACGATAGACCAGAGTTTGCAGAACTGAGGACTAGACATGCAAATCAAACCCATACATTGCCAAGCAGATCACAAAGCGGTACTTCGCGAGATTTCCGTCCTGATGGAGTCAGACCCTGAGCCAGGGAGCCCGGAAGGTGACCGGTTGGACGTGCTAACGATCCTGGTCGAGGCCTACGAGGCCAAGCACTTCGAAATTGGCCCACCAGACCCCGTGGAGGCCATCAAGTTCCGCATGGAGCAAAGTGGCCTGACGGTCAAAGACCTTGAGCCCATGATCGGCAAAAGCAACCGCGTCTACGAAGTTCTCAACCGCAAACGGCCCCTGACCCTGGCCATGATCCGGCGTCTCCATACGCAACTGGGCATTCCCGCGCAGGTGCTGATCGGCAGCACGACATGGTCGGCCAGCGCCTGATCAGGAATGCCCCTCTAAATGCCTACTTTTTGACGGTCTCAAGGACAACCAGCTGGGGGGTCTGACTTGAGGAGGGGCGAGGCTGCCCCGCCGAACAACCCCACCACACCACGCACGCAAGATGAAAGATGACACCTTGAAATGGGCCAAACCGCCCCAAGGTCTTAGGCCGATCAGTCATCACTTTTGCGCCTTCAGCATGTCCGACACCGAAAAAAACCAATCTAATCAAGAACTTAAGCCTGAGCAGGCGGCAGCCGAGGCAGCGCCTGCGGCAGCCGAGGTTTTGAGCCCCGAGGCAGAAATTGCTGGCCTTAAGGCCAAAAACGGTGAACTGGCCGAAAGCTATCTGCGCGCCAAGGCCGAGGCCGAGAACGCCCGCCGGCGTGCCGAGGAAGAAATCGTCAAGGCCCGCAAGTTTGCGGTCGAAGCCTTCGCCGAGAGCCTGCTGCCCGTGACGGACAGCCTCGAAGCCGGCCTGCAGATCAAGGATGCAACGGTCGAGCAGATCCGTACCGGTACAGAGGCCACGCTCAAGCAGCTCAAAAGCGCTCTGGAGCGCAACAAAGTGCTGGAGATTGCCCCAGCCGCAGGCACCAAATTCGACCCCCATCATCACCAGGCCATCAGCGTAGTGCCGGCCGAGCAGGAGCCCAACACCGTGGTCAGCGTACTGCAAAAAGGCTATTCCATCGCTGATCGGGTGCTGCGCCCGGCCCTGGTGACCGTCAGCGCACCCAAGTGAGACAGCCAGCCCCTTGAAGACTAGCGACTTATCCACACATTCCACACAAGATCATCCACACGGTCCATCCAAGCCGACCGTACGAATTGCATAACCTTCGGAGTAAGACATCATGGGAAAAATCATCGGCATCGACCTGGGCACCACCAACAGCTGCGTGGCCATCATGGAAGGCAACAACACCAAGGTGATTGAAAACGCCGAAGGCGCGCGCACCACCCCGTCCATCATTGCTTATCAGGAAGACGGCGAGATTCTGGTCGGCGCTTCGGCCAAGCGCCAGGCAGTGACCAACCCGCGCAACACCCTGTACGCGGTCAAGCGTTTGATCGGCCGCAAGTTCACCGAGAAAGAAGTCCAAAAAGACATCGACCTCATGCCCTACACCATCAGCAAGGCTGACAACGGTGACGCCTGGGTCGAGGTGCGCGGCAACAAGCTGGCCCCGCCGCAGATCAGCGCCGAGGTGCTGCGCAAAATGAAGAAAACCGCCGAGGACTACCTGGGCGAGGAAGTCACCGAGGCGGTCATCACCGTGCCGGCCTACTTCAACGACAGCCAGCGCCAGGCCACCAAGGACGCCGGCCGCATCGCCGGCCTGGACGTCAAGCGCATCATCAACGAGCCCACCGCAGCGGCCCTGGCCTTTGGCCTGGACAAACAGTCCAAGGGCGACCGCAAGATCGCCGTCTATGACCTGGGCGGCGGCACCTTTGACGTGTCCATCATCGAGATCGCCGACGTCGACGGCGAAAAGCAGTTCGAGGTGCTGTCCACCAACGGCGATACCTTCCTGGGCGGCGAAGACTTCGACCAGCGCATCATCGACTTCATCATCGCCGAGTTCAAGAAAGACCAGGGCGTGGACCTGTCCAAGGACGTGCTGGCCCTGCAGCGCCTGAAAGAAGCCGCTGAAAAAGCCAAGATCGAGCTCTCGTCCTCGGCCGCGACCGACATCAACCTGCCTTACATCACCGCTGACGCCACCGGCCCCAAGCACCTGAACATCAAGATGACCCGGGCCAAGCTCGAGTCGCTGGTTGACGAGCTGATCGAGCGCACCATCGAGCCCTGCCGTGTGGCCATCAAGGACGCCGGTGTGAACGTCAAGGACATCCACGACGTGATTCTGGTCGGCGGCATGACCCGCATGCCCAAGGTGCAGGAGAAGGTCAAGGAGTTCTTCGGTCAGGAGCCGCGCAAAGACGTCAACCCCGACGAGGCGGTGGCCGTGGGCGCTGCTATTCAGGGTCAGGTGCTCTCGGGCGACCGCACCGACGTGCTGCTGCTTGACGTCACCCCGCTGTCGCTGGGCATCGAGACCATGGGCGGTGTGATGACCAAGATGATCAAGAAGAACACCACCATCCCGACCAAGTTCGCACAGACCTTCTCGACCGCCGAGGACAACCAACCGGCGGTGACCATCAAGGTCTTCCAGGGCGAGCGCGAGATCGCCTCGGTCAACAAGGCGCTGGGCGAGTTCAACCTGGAAGGCATTCCGCCGTCGCCGCGTGGCGTGCCGCAGATCGAGGTGTCCTTTGACATCGACGCCAACGGCATCTTGCATGTGGGCGCCAAGGACAAGGGCACCGGCAAGGAAAACAAGATCACCATCAAGGCCAACTCGGGCCTGTCGGAGGCCGAGATCGAGCAGATGGTCAAGGACGCCGAGCTCAACGCCGCGGCCGACAAAGAAAAGGTCGAGTTCGTGCAGGCCAAGAACAACGCCGACGCCCTGGTACACAGCGTCAAGAAATCGCTGGGCGAGTATGGCGACAAGCTCGATGCGGCAGAGAAAGCCAAGATCGAGAAAGCCATCACCGAGATGGAAGAGGCCCTCAAAGGCGAGGACAAGGCCGCCATTGAGGCCAAGAACACCGCCCTGATGGAAGCCAGCCAGAAGCTGGGCGAGAAAATGTACGCCGACATGCAGGCCAGCCAGGGCGCGCAAGCTGCGGCAGGAGCCGCCGGCGCGGCAGGCGCAGCAGCCGGTGCCGATTCGGCCGGCAAGGCGCAAGACGATAATGTGGTGGACGCCGAGGTCAAGGAGGTCAAGAAAGCTTGACCCCGAGCTCTGCCGGCCTGGGGCTAGCCCCCTTCCACCCGCACCGAAGCCAGCGCAACTGGATCCTGTCCAGCTTGCGCTGTGCTGTTTGAGCCTGCCGCCCACCGATCATTCCCGCCATGGCCAAAAAAGACTTTTACGAATCCCTGGGCGTACCCAGGAATGCCAGCGACGAAGACATTAAAAAGAGCTATCGCAAGCTGGCGATGAAGTACCACCCTGACCGCAATCAGGGTGATGCGGCCAAGACCGCCGAAGAAAAATTCAAGGAAATCAAAGAGGCCTACGAAGTGCTGTCCGACGCCGGCAAGCGCAGCGCCTACGACCAGTATGGTCACGCCGGTGTCGACCCCAATATGCGCGGACCCGGCGGCGCTGGCGGTGAAGGTTTTGGCGGCTTCGCCGAAGCCTTTGGCGACATCTTCGGCGACGTGTTTGGCGGTGCGCGCCGCGGCGGCGGCGGTGGTGGTGGCGGTCGCCAAGTCTTTCGCGGCAACGACATCAGCTATGCGATGGAAGTCACCCTGGAAGAAGCTGCTGCCGGCAAGGACGCGCAGATCCGCATCCCCAGCTGGGACGACTGCCGCACCTGCTCGGGCAGCGGCGCCAAGCCCGGCACCAAGGTGGTGACCTGCACCACCTGCCACGGCAATGGTGTGGTGCAGATGCGCCAAGGCTTTTTCAGCGTGCAGCAGACCTGCCCGCAGTGCCGTGGTACCGGCAAGCTCATCCCCGAGCCTTGCGTGGCCTGTCACGGCGTGGGCAAGAACAAAGCCCACAAAACCCTGGAAGTCAAAATCCCAGCCGGCATCGACAGCGGCATGCGCATCCGCTCCTCAGGCAATGGCGAGCCGGGCACCAACGGCGGGCCTGCGGGCGACCTGTACATTGAAATTCGCATCAAGAAGCACGAGATCTTCGAGCGCGACGGCGACGACCTGCACTGCGTGCTGCCCATCAGCTTCCCGCGCGCGGCCCTCGGCGGCGAGATCGAAGTCCCCACCCTGGCCGGCAAGGCTGCCATCGACATCCCCGAAGGCACCCAGGCCGGCAAGCAGTTCCGTCTGCGCGGCAAAGGCATCAAGGGCATACGTTCAAGCTACCCGGGTGATCTGTACTGTCACATCGCGGTCGAAACCCCGGTCAAGCTGACCGAGCACCAGAGGAAGCTGCTCAAAGACTTTGACGACTCCCTCAAAAAAGGCGGGGCCAAACACACCCCCACCGAAGAGGGCTGGACCGACAAGCTCAAGAACTTCTTTAGCGCTTGAGTTGATTGCGGCATCGCACCGAGGGCAGCGCTCCCACCGCGTTTCTCAAAGGCTCGGAGTCGTCTGTGGGCACCGAGTTTTCAAAGGCTCGTAGTCCTCTGTGGGCACCGAGTTTTTCGAAGGCTCGGAGCTCCTTGTGGGAGCTGCGCCCTCGCAGCGATGCGGCGGTGGATCGAGCACCGCAATCCCTCATGAGCCCGATCGCGCCGAGGGCGGCGCTCCCACCAAGTTTTTCAAAGGCTCGCAGTCCTCTGTGGGCACCGAGTTTTTCAAAGGCTCGCAGTCCTCTGTGGGCACCGAGTTTTTCGAAGGCTCAGAACTCCTTGTGGGAGCTGCGCCCTCGCAGCGATGCGGCGGTGGATCGGGCGTTGCGCTCTCTCATGAGCCCGATCGCGCCGAGGCGGCGCTTATATGGATGCCTCCCGGCTGACAAGCGGTTTTGCTCGATTTTGTGAAGAAGTCGGCTGCATCCTTATATCCGGCCTTGTTTCGGGATGCTTAGTTGATTCCC
>Ga0222712_10006632_pt1 | contig 11394 bp, 6 predicted proteins | sample C33_657DmetaG_FD_165043 | JGI IMG/M metagenome (GOLD analysis project Ga0222712, IMG submission 165043) | Estuarine water microbial communities from San Francisco Bay, California, United States - C33_657D | ecosystem: Environmental > Aquatic > Marine > Unclassified | place: USA: California... | reverse complement strand
CGGCCGTCGGCGCCATACGGTGGGTAAACAGATCGCTCGGAGTGGGGTCCGGTGCCGCTAGGGCCCGCTCGTAATCGGCCTGAACGCGTTCACGGGCCGATTCCACGAGGGCGTCAAGCTCTGCGGACTTATGGCCATCGGCAAGCAATGCCGCGCGGAGCTTGGGAAAGGGATCGCGCGCCCGGGCTTCGTCGAGGTCGTCGCGGTACCATTCCATGCGAACCCCCGAAGTGTGGTGGTTGAGCAACGGAACCTTGGCGTGCACCAGCACCGGTCCGCGCTTCTTGCGCATCGTGCGCAGCACGTCCTTTAGGGCCGCGTGGCAGGCCGCGTAGTCGGTGCCGTCGACCTGCACCACGTCGATGCCGGGAAATCCTTGGGCGTATTGCGCGGCGTTTCCGGCCCGCGTTTCGGCCGCGTTGGCCGAGATGTCCCAGCCGTTGTCTTGGACCAGCACGAGCAGCGGGAAGCGCTTGAGCGCCGCCATTTGAAGCGCTTCACTCACTTCGCCCTCGGTCATGGCCGCGTCGCCAATCGAGCAGACCGAAATGGGCTTGGCTCCGCCCCATTCGGCCGTCAGGCCCTGCTTTTCGCGGTACTGAATGCCCATGGCGGCGCCCGCCGCCGGAATCGCCTGCATGCCCGTAGCCGAAGACTGGTGCGGAATCTTAGGCTTGTCTGCGTCGCGCAGCGAGGGGTGGCTGTAGTAGGTGCGTCCGCCCGAAAAGGGATCGTCGCGCTTGGCCAGCAGCTGCAGCATCAAATCGTAGGGCGTCATGCCGATGCCCAACAGCATCGCGTCGTCGCGGTAGTAGGGGTACAGCAGGTCGGCGGGTTCCAGTTGGGTCGCCAGCGCGAGCTGAATGGCTTCATGACCGCGCGCGGTAGCGTGCACGTAGGTCGCCGTGACCTCCTTGTTCGCTTCAAACAATTCCGCCATGGCCTTGGCCGTAGCCATCAATTCAAACGCGTGCAGCGCGGAGCCTTTTTTCATTTTTTTCCGAATTCGTAGGTGAGCCCAAGGCCCATAAACTGCTTGGTTTGGATGCCCGAAGCGTCGAGTTTTCCGTCGCCGTTGGTGTCGCGAAGCAGCACGTCGCGGTCAAAGAGGTTTTGGCTGCGCAAGGTCACGCTGAGCGGACCCTTATTCTTGTACACCAGCAGCAGGTCGCTATCCAGGTCCACGCTGAAGGGCGCCTGCAGGTAGTTTGCGAAGGCATTGAGGCGGAGGTCCATTTTGATTCCGCCCTTAAAAGAGCGCTGAAAGCGCGCATTGCCGTACAAACCCAGTTCTTGGCGGAACCGCTGCCCGGGTTGCAGACCAAAAACACCCTGGGCGCTCAGCGCGCTGTCGAGCACCCACGTGAACTTGGCCGTAACGGGCGACGCATACAGGGCCAGCCCGTCCGTTTTGTGGGTGACCCCAATTCCCGCAATTCCGTAGGCCGGCGCAAAGGCCCGCGACACATAAACCGAGTCCCCCGGTTTGGCAAAGCCCTTGACAAACTGCGTTTTAAAACTTGAAAATCCGGAGACCTTCCACAGGGGGTCCTCGCGGAGCAGGTAGTCAAATCGGGTGGCGTACTCGAGTTTGTCGTCGATTTTGCGCGTAATTCCCTCCTGAATGTTGAGGCTGTAGGTCGCGTCAAGCAGCTGCTCCCAGCGCCAGGGTCCGCGCACCGCAATGGCCTGCTGGCGAAGGATGGCACCCGCCGCCAGGTTGTTTTGTCCCCCTGCGTTCCACTGCCGCAGCACGGTTTGGTTAAAGCTCACGCCATAAATGGCCGGAAACGACCACTGCGTGGTGTCCTGGGCCGCGTACACGCCCCAGTTCACCGCCAAGGCGGCAATCCAGAGCGTCCGTTTCACGACTTGGCTAAAATGGCTTGAATTCGTCGCTGGGCGTCGTCGGTGCGCACCAAACGGCCCGAAACACCGGCGCGCTCGAGGAGCAGCTCGCCCCAGTGTTCGGTTCCGTGCCAAAGTGCCTGCTTTAGGGCAATAGTGGCCTCCACAGACTGGCCGGCTAGGCGCTCGGCAAGCGCGTCCACGGCGGCATCCAGGGCCGTCGCGTCGTCGACCACCTGAGCATAAAGTCCGTACTCCTGGGCCCATGCCGCGCTGCGGAATTCGGTCGCGTCAATGGCCAGCTGGCTCATGGCGCTGAGGCCCATCTTGCGCTCCACGGCGGGTCCGACCACAAAGGGGCCAATTCCGACTGCGAGCTCGCTGAGCTTCACCGCGGCATGCTGCGTCGCGATGCAGTAGTCCACGGCCGAAGCAAGCCCCACGCCGCCGCCTACGGCCTTGCCCTGAACGCGGCCCACGACAAACTTGGGCACCGTGCGGATGGCGTTGATCACGTGCGCAAACCCACTAAAAAACGCCAATCCCTGGGCTTCCGTGCGAATGCTGGCGAGCTCGGTGAAGCTGGCTCCGCCGCAAAACACGCGGTCGCCGCCGCTGCGCAGCACGATGACGTGCACGGCCGGGTCCTGGCCCTCGTTGCGAATGGCCTGGGCCAAGTCCGCCAGTACCGCGCTGGGCAGCGAGTTGCTCTGGGGGTGAAAAAATTCAATGTGGCTAACGCGGCCGCGGCGCTCCACGCGCACGTAGCCTTCTTGGGGGGTGTTCATCGCTGGAAAAAACTGAGTTGTTCAATGGAGCAAACCAGGCTGCGGTAGCCGTCGTACCAGCGGTCGCGCCCTTCGCGCTTGGCTTCGGCGTGCAGCGCCGCCTGGCGCCAGGCATCGACCGCCGCGGCGTCGCGCCAGTAGCTTACAAAAATGGCGTCCGTGCCCTGACGAACCACCTCGTAGCCCAGGTAGCCGTCCAACTGCTCCACAGCGCGCATCGTCGCATCGTCCATCGCGTCGTAGCCTTCGGGGCTCGGGTCCACCGGGCGCTCCGAGGAGAAAATCACCGCGTAGTTACCCGGCTTCAGGTCGAGGTTGGGGTTCAGGAAGCTCACGCCTGGTTGCGTTTTTTAACCATCGTCAAAATGGTCGCGACCGCCACCACTTCGGCGGTTTCGTCGACCACTTCAACGTAGTACTTGACAATACCCTTGGCGATGTCCTCGGGGCTGCGCTTCTCTTGGTCAATCTTCTCTTGGACCGTGAGCTTCACTTGAATCGTCGAACCGGGGTACACCGGCTTGGTGAAGCGGCAGGTATCGATGCCGTAGTTCAGCAGCACAGGGCCTTTCGGCGGATCCACAAACAGTCCCGCCGCACGGCTCAAAATGAAGTAGCCGTGGGCCACGCGTCCCGTAAAAATGGTGCCCTCCAAGCTGTTGGCGTCCATGTGGGCATAGAACTTGTCGCCGCTGAGCTCCGCAAAGTTCTCAATGTCGTCCAGCGTCACCGTGTGGGTGTCCGTGGTGACGGTATCGCCAATGCGCAGGTCCTCAAAATGCTGGCGGAACAGGTGCGGATTCGCCTCGGGGCGGTCGGCCCCAGGGTAGTAGCGCTCGGCCACGTGGCTGAGTACGTTGGGGTGGCCCTGCACCGCCACGCGCTGCAGGTAGTGCAGTACGCCGCGCATTCCGCCCATTTCTTCGCCGTCGCCGGCGCGCCCGGGTCCGCCGTGGGTCAGCAGCGGCATGGGCGAGCCGTGGCCCGTGCTCTCTTTGGCCGACGAGGCGTCGAGCACCAGCACCCGGCCGTGGCTGTAGCCCGCCTCGAGCACAAACTCCTTAGCCGCGTCGCGGTCGGCGGTCACGATGGAACTCACCAGCGAACCTCCGCCCATCGCGGCAATCTTGGCCGCCTCGGCCACGTCGCGGTAGGGCATCAACGTGGCTACCGGGCCAAAAGCCTCGATGCGGTGGGCCGCGTTGGCCTCCAGCGGACGCCCGCAGCGCAGCAGCATCGGCTGAAACCACGCCCCGTCGGAACCGCCGTCTGCGCGGCCGTACACGACGTCGTTTTCGCCAGCCAACACCAGCGCCGCCTCACGCACCCGCTGAGCTTGAAGCTCCGTAGCCAAAGGCCCCATGCGCACGCCCTCTTGGGCCGGATCGCCCACACGCACCCCGGCGAGGCGTTGGGCCACTGCGTCCTGAACGGCCTCTAATTGAGCCGCGGGAACGATAATGCGGCGCACCGCCGTACACTTTTGGCCGGCCTTAATGGTCATCTCCTTGGCGACCTCCTTGACGAAGAGATCAAACTCCGCCGTCCCGGGCTTCGCCTCGGGCCCAAGAACCGTCGCGTTGAGCGAGTCCGCCTCGAGGTTAAACGGAACGCCCAGTTCGCTAAATCGGCCAGTGGACTTCAAGCGAAATCCCGTAGCATAGGAGCCAGTAAACGTGACCACATCCTGGCGCTGAACCGGCTCGAGGATTCCGTGGCCTTTGCCCACCACAAGCTGCAGGGCGCCCTCTGGCAGAATTCCGCTCGAAACAATGTCGCGCACCACGCGCTCGGTCAAAAAACTGGTAAACTCCGACGGCTTGACCACCGCGGGAACGCCGGCAAGCAGGTTTACGGCGATCTTCTCAAGCATGCCCCACACGGGGAAGTTGAACGCGTTGATGTGCACCGCCACCCCGCGCAGCGGCAGCATCACGTGCTGGCCACCAAAGGTTCCGCCCTTGGAAAGCTTAACGAGCCCGCCGTCAATGTGGTACGGAAGGTCGGGGAACTCGCGGCGCAGCGAAGCGTAGGTATACAGGTTGCCGATGCCGCCCTCGATGTCGATCCACGAGTCCACGCGGGTGGCTCCCGTCGCAGCGCTCACGGCGTAGTAATCCTCCTTGCGCGCCTGAAGGTGCATGGCCAGCGCCTTCAGCATCAGTCCGCGCTGCGGAAACGTCATGGCCCTCAGGGCGGAACCGCCGACGCGGCGGCCGTAATCCAGCACTTCCGCGTAGTCCAAGCCAAGGCTTGACACCGAGCCCAGCTCCTGGCCCGTTACGGCGTGCTTGGCGACGTATTCGGCGTCTGCGCCCGGCGTCCACCGCCCGAGTACGTAGTTTTCAAATCGCTTATTCATACGCCGCCGCAAGGGGAATTAGTTCGATGGGTAAAGATAGGGTCAAAAAAAAGGCCGCCCCTTGCGGAGCGGCCCTTCATCCCTTGCGGGAGTCGATTACTTCTGAACGCTGACGCGCAGGGTGCGGCTGCCTTCTTCCGAAGTCAGGCGAACCATGTACACGCCGTTGGCGAAGTTGGCCAGATCAACCGAAAGCGACTCTTCGCCTTCGTTCCACTTGGCAACCGTCAGCACCTTGCCTTGCAGGTCAAGGATGCTCACCTCTACGTTCGTAGAAGCATCCATGCGCGCAAGCTGGAACTGGCCGCGGTTCGGGTTCGGGAACAAGCTTACGTTCTGCAGGGCCTCGTCGATGCTAGCCATACAGTCGGTACACTTACCGAAACATACCGGGTTCAGCGTGCTGTCGCCGTAGGCGAACGTTGCGCCGCGGTTCAGGGTTCCGGTTACCACACAGGCTGAAGGAACGCTTTCGTCCGCACCCCATGCGTTGCCGTTGATGAACTTGTACTGGATGCTTGAATTAGCAGGTACGTTGATCGTTACCTCGTAGATACCGTCGTTGTTGGCGTCGGTCATCGGGGTAGCTGACGGGCTCCAGCCTTGGAAGTCTCCAGCAACGTGTACGCCGTTGGCGCTGATCGCGTTGTTGGCCTTTTCCCAAGCCATGTTCACCTTCAGGGTTACGTCTACGTCACAAGCCGTACACTGTGACCAACATACTACGTTGAGTACGGTGTCGGTAGCCGGAATTACGAGTACACGGTTCGTGTAGGTCGTGTTACCGTTCGTACACGGTGCAGCGGGGTTGTTTTGCTCTTGAATCGTCCAGTTGTCCGCAGAGAACTTGTATTCTTGAGTCGTACCTACTGCCAGCGGGAGCTTGGTGGTCCAAATTCCGTCGCCGTCGGCATCCGTAAGCGGGTTACAGTTACCACACCAGTTGTTCCACAGACCGTTAACCTCAGGCGTAGTGAACGACTGCGATACTTGGTTCATGTCAACCTGGAAGGTTACCCCAGCACAGTTGTAGCAAAGTGCGAAACATACTACGTCTGCTGAATCACTTACGTTGGCAATGCTGTCGCCGCGGTTCCATGAGTTGTTGTAGCGGCACGACAAAGGCACCGTTTCGTCAGAACCCCATGCGTTGCCGTTGATGAACTTGTACTCAATCTTCTCACCCACGAAGGTGTTGATCGTGTACTCGTAGATACCGTCACCGTTGGCGTCGGTCATCGCGGTAGAGGCTGGGTTCCATCCTTGGAAGTTGCCTGCGATGTGTACTCCGTTGGTGCTCACCGTTTGCTGGCTCATGTTCACGAACACCTTGTAGGTAGCCGGCTGACGGCAATCCATATCGAAGGTGGCGCTATCCCATGATGCAACGTTGGCCGTTGAACCACCTGGGTCGTTGGGCAATGCACCTGAACCTTGGTCGATCAACTTCGGACCGTAGGCACAAAGAACTTGTGCGAGGTAGGTTCCCGTGTTGGTGCCGTCGGTAAGTCCGTCACCGTAACTGTCCGTGATGCGGAACTCGTAGGTGCCGTTAACCGGAAGCGCAACCGTATCAATGTGCGTGGCCGTGGCGGCAACGTACGGAGTTACGTCAGGGAACGGTCCGCCCGTAGCGTAAACCAGCTTGTTGGCGGTGTTAATGATCTTCCAGCTAACCTCCGAACCGTAGATGTCGGTCGTGATGGCCACGCGAACGTTGCCGGTCTGCGACAGGGTGCCGAAGAGTTGGAAGTTATCCAAGGCCCACCAGCCAGCCCAGTTGCCCTTGTCGTCGTAACGGAAGCGCGCCTTGAATTGGTTGCTCTGGTATGCCGTAACGTTGTACGTCTTGGTTACTGGAGCCCAGCCCGTTGCCGTAGCACCGATGCCTTCGTCAGCACTTACTGAGTCAATGGTCTGCCATCCGAAGACGCCGTTAACCGGACGCCATACTTCGACGTAGCCCTTGCCTCCCCATGATCCGCCCTTGAATACGCTCAAGAACTTCATTTTCAAGGTATCGTAGCCCAAAGCGGGGAATTCCGGCGTGTTCAATACCGAGTTCGGCGTTGATGCGCCTGATCCGGCAGCGTCGTCGTCCACCATCACAAACGGAGTTCCGTTCAGAGAAGTTGACGTGTAGCCGTTGCCCGAGTAGGTCGTCTTGCCCTGCCACGTAGCCGAACCGGTGGTTCCCGTAGCTACCCAGTTACACGGAGCGCCCGTTGCGAAGTCCGAAGTGTGCGGAAGTGCAACAGAAGGCACCGGAGAGTAGTTCACGTTCGTAGTAACTACCGGGCCGGTACACACCTTAGAGGCTTTCCAGTTGAATAGGTAGTACACGCGCGAGTTGGTTCCCGTTGCGCCGAATTGAACCGAGTCAATCGTAGCAAGTGATCCGATGGCAAACGGGTAGGTTTGTCCGGTCGGCAGCGCCGTTGAGCGGAACAGGGTACCCGTGGTGTTCGGAAGGAACTCGAGGTTGATGTAGTATGCGCCAGGCAGTAGCGGAAGGTTAACCGCAACGTTGTGCAGTGAGCCTGTCGTTGCAGGAGCCGTCGTCGTGACCGTCATCGGCTGCGAAGCCATAATGAGGGCGCCGGTGTTACCGGTCTTAGCTCCCGCTTTTTCGTATACACGAACGCGGAAGTTGATCGTGCCGTTGAAGGCCTTAACCGTTACCGAGTCAAGGATCATCGGTTGGGTTACGGAAATCCAAGTACCGTTGGTAAAGTTGCCACCACCGCCAGCGGGGTTCGTCGCCGTGAGGGTCGGACCAGCAATTACCTGAGCAAGGCTGTTGTCCTTAACGATCAACTGTGAGTTCTGCGTCGTTGCCGCAGAAATTACGCCCGTGGTGTAGCTCGTTCCCTGACCAACGATGCGGCCCGTTGGGCTCAACCAAATGTGCTGGTGGTTTGCGGTATTTGCCCACGTTGCCGTCAACGTTACAGGCTGCGGACCACAAGCAGTGCCAGACGTTACCGTCGGCGTTGCGGTGATCGGGCAGGTTGCGTTGTCCTTGATGCCAAAGTTGTCCACAAAGACATAATTATCCGCGTTGGAAACTGTTGACTGTGAGTACCAAGCAAGTCGAATCGTTTGGCCCTTCCAAGAAGCAGGAATCGGAATAATTACGCGAGATCCAGCAGGTGTGATCGTATCGGTGGAACGGTAAAGCTTCACCGTATTGGCACGATCCCACGTTGATCCGTTGTTGAAACTAACAATGAGGGCCAATGTATCATCAACACCAAGGAAGGTGGCATTTGCGCCGGAATATGTCGTCAACGCGAGATCATACTCAATTTGGTACGAAAGGGCGTTGTTCGGAATCTCCACGGGTGGCGTGATGAGCCAGTGGAAGTGGTTCGTGCTCCACAGGTTTATACGTGCCGAGGTGCCGTTCAAATTACCAGCGACGTTTCCATAGTTTCCAGAACCCCAGCTTGACGTCGACGTTGAGGTGAATGCCGTTGACGGAGATAATGCTCGTCCTGTCGCGCGCGACCATCCAGTTGGAGGAAACGACCCGGCAAAACTCTCAGTCCAGTTTGGAACAATTGCAGTGCTAAAGTTCACCGAAGCCGTCCAGATAGATGAGTCTGTTGCAGAGCAGAATTCCTTTACTTGGGCTTCGTACGCCGTAAACTGCTGTAGGCCAGTGATGTTAAGGCTCGTGTTTGTCGTAGATACCGTTGTCCAAGTTCCGGCGCCCTGGGTGCGATAACGCACCTTGTAGCTCGCCGGGGTGTTGGTCGTTGTCCAAGATACCGTTGCGCCGGTTCCAGTGACATTAGGAACGGTGACCGCCGCGAAAGAAACACATGATAATGGGCTGTATTCATCGGCACCCGCGTCTGGCGTGGTTGCAGAACGGGTTTGGCCGTCCATGTCCGTCGTAACGCTAGCGATTGCTGTTCCAACGTTGTTGGCAACAGCGTTTTGAACGTGCAAGTCCGTGGGAGCGTAAAATACCACGTCGCCCCAAACTGAGTTTGCATCTTTTGCTACTGCAGTCTGCCAGCCCGCCAAGTTGGTTTGGTTAATGCTATTGTAACGGAATGGGTTTACCGTATTGCCAAAATATACGTTGTTGCTTAGGTTGGCCACCGTGCCAAGGGCAGAAACGGTTGAGATCTCCGCAATATATCCAAGCCCCAGGTTTTCAAAAATATTATTTTGGATATTAACACCTGAAGCAGCAAAGCCGGTTGAAAGGTTATTCACATACAGAGCTCGTCCACCCGTGGCACTGCCCCCCGTCATAAATACGGTGTTGTGGTAAACGTTTACGTTTTTGGATTGGTACGGGTAAATTCCGTAATACGTCGAAGTAGACGAAACCTGAGCAGACACCGTGTTGTTGGCGATCAGGCCCGCTCCAGTTGCAATGTTATATCCAGAACAGTAAATACCGTAAAGACCCGACATGCCCGAAGGCTGCACAATGCGGTTATTCGTAATCGTGAAACCCTGAGCTGTAGCGCCGGTATTCGTCGTGCTGGTTCCCGCAAGCGATGAAATAGAAATTCCGCTACCCGTGGTGTTAATGCTGTTGTTCGTAATGGAAATTCCTGAGTTGGCCGAAACAGAAATTGAACCAGAAACATTTTGGTTTATCACCGGGCTAATGCTGTTCGTAACAGAAATAGTGCTGTTTGCTGACAGGGTATTGTTGCTCACCGTAGCCGTAACTGGAGCAGTAGAAAGGCCCGAAACTGAGATTCCTTGGGCATACGTGCCGCCCGTTACGGAGTTGTTTGTAATCGTAGCCGTTGAAGCAACCGATGCAATAATTCCCGCATAGTTGTTTTGCGTGTTTCCGGTAATAGTTACCGTTGCAATTCCTCCCAGGTTGATTGCGTTATAACCCAGCGCGGCCGCGGGAGCAACGAAGGTATTATTCGTAATAGTGGCAGAAGACCCCGCAACAGCAGCCGTCGTGCCGTTGGTTGCCGTCAAGCCGCGGTCCAACGTATTAAACGTACAGCCCGTAACCGTCAACGACGTGATGGAGCTGGTCTGAGATGCGTTCAGGTTAATACCGCGTGAGGTATTAATAAACTGACAGTTGTTGAACACCCATGCTCCGGTTTGCAGTGAACCCGTTTCAAAGAAGAACGCGTGGTTGGTGCTACCTAAAGTATTAGAGCCCGTGAACGAACAGTTAAGGAACGAGATGTTGGAAGTCGTTCCATTCATGTTCACGTTACACGAAAACGGGAGTGCCGTACCAACCGCTGGGGTGGTATTCGAAAACTTGATGCCATCAAACTCGAGGTTGTTTACCCCGTTGAGTCGAAGGGTCCAGTTGTCTGTGGCAGCCGTAGCGCTGGCAAACGTAACGTTCACCGGCAACGTGTTCGTCGTGGCCGATTTGAACGTGACCTTGTTGGTCGCGCTAGTTCCTGTAATGGCATTGATTGTTACTTGCCCCGTGTAAGTGCCTTGTGCTACGTTAAACGTAACGGGGCCACTGACACCTGAAGTGGTCAACGCGGTAACTGCGGCAGAGAATGATGCGTAGTTGGTCGTTCCCGTTCCGTTGGGATCGATGGTGTACGTACCGCTCAGCTGCGCAAACGCAGGCATGGTCAACAGCACGAGGGCTGCAGCGACCAGTCTACGCAACGATTGAGTAAGGTGGTTCATGTTTAAGTGATTAATAGTTGGGCGTTAAATCTATGACAAATTTTCGCACGTTCGCACGACAGATTGTTAATAAAGTCAAATTTTTGTTGTGCAGTCCGCAGCGAGGCGGTTAATTACCGCTTGCGGGGCGCATAGCCTTGGGCGGCTCTGGGCCGGTCCTCGCGGTCCGTTTCAAGCGGTTCGCAGGGCTCAAGCGTTTGGTCGCATTCGCGCGGAAGTCGCTGGTACCAGGCCGTTCCTTCGGTCTTCCAGGCGAGCTGTTCGTCGCTGACTTGCTTGACGATTTTGGCGGGATTGCCCACCACAACGGACCTCGGCGGGACGTTCATGCCTTGGGGAACAAAGGCGAGCGCGCCCACAATGGATTCGGCGCCGATTACGGCCTGGTCCATCAGGACGGCATTCATGCCGATTAGGCAATTGCGGCCAACGTGGGCTCCGTGAACAATGGCGCCGTGGCCAATGTGGGCGGACTCCTCGAGCACCACATCAAGGCCCGGAAAGACGTGGACGATGCAGTTCTCCTGGACGTTGGCCCCGTCCTTCACGGTAATGCGGCCCCAGTCTCCGCGCAAAACCGCGCCGGGACCGATGTACACGTCGCGGCCAATCCAGACGTCGCCCGTCACGTTCGCTTGAGGGTGAACGAAGGCGGTCGGGTGGACCACGGGGCGCATGCCGTTAAACGCGTAAAACATTTGGTAAACTTAAAGGTCTACGCCCCAGTGCACAAACTGCTTG
>Ga0222712_10006631_pt1 | contig 11394 bp, 6 predicted proteins | sample C33_657DmetaG_FD_165043 | JGI IMG/M metagenome (GOLD analysis project Ga0222712, IMG submission 165043) | Estuarine water microbial communities from San Francisco Bay, California, United States - C33_657D | ecosystem: Environmental > Aquatic > Marine > Unclassified | place: USA: California... | reverse complement strand
TCAGCAAACAATGGGGCAGTAGAGACAGTCATTGGTGACTACTCTGTTGGTTTAAATAAACTATGTTGGTTTTTACGCTCAAGCAAATGATAACAGTTTACGGTGGAAATAATTGTTCTGCCTGTGAAGGTGTTAAGAGCGCTTTTAACGCAGCTGGTATCCAATATAGATATGTAGATATCTTATCTGCCGATGCTTCAGCTAAAGACAAAGATATTTTCTTTGGTATGAACTTTAAATCGATCCCTCAAATCTTTGAGGATGATAATTATATTGGTAATGCTAGTGTAGCTAGTGAGGTGCTAGAGAGATTCCGTAATGGAGTTTCTAATGAGTAATCCTACTGGTGGTAAAGGAAGCAAGCCTAGACCTATCCCTAATCCTGAGCAGTTCAGGAGTAATTGGGATATGATCTTCCAGAAAAAGAAAGAAGAAAAAGATGAGCCAAACAAAGAGTTATAATACTTTAGCTTTAAAAGGATTAGACTACAATGATGATGAATTCAGAACAGATATGTCGTCAGTAGGTATTGATATTCCTTTTGATTTATTATACAAACCAGAAATGAATACTTATGTAATTAATAAAATGTACGAACAAAATTACTCTAAGTTTTTAAATAGTACTAACCCATTTACTGGAGAATATTATACTGACAAAGAAGCTAAAGAAGAAGCAGGTAAATTACGCCAAGATGCTTTAGATAATTTAGATTTTATTTATAGTAATACTGAGAAATAAAAAAAAACCCCTTAGGATTTTTCCTAGGGGGTTTAAAATTTTCTTACATCATAAACACATTAAGACCTTTTTTAGCTGAGTCTTGCATTTGTCTCATCAATAAAGGCTTCTTAGTATCTGCAATAGATGTCCATTCTTTTAAATCAGTTATGACATCATTATACTTATTAAATAATGTAACTAACTTTTCAAGTTGGGCAGAAGGAATAACAAAAGACTGATCGGATAAATGTCTATCTTTCATATATTCATATGAAGGTACTTTTTCCTTTAATTCTTTTAAGAACTCTTTATCTTTTAAATAAGATTTCTTATCTACGAATTCATTCTTTTTATATTTCTTTATATACTTTAATTCATCAGCATACTTTTCAGGGTTATCATGCTTATCTATCTTCTCTTTTATTTGAGATACTAAACTATCCATAATAGTTAATGCGGGTAGATAATCACTATACCTATTAATAATAATATCTTCCTTATTTGCTTTTAGTTCATTCATTTTCTTTGCGTAATTTTTCATTGACGACATAAAACCTTCGTGAACTACTTTTTGGATATCCCAAGAAGCAACTTTAGGTAAAGAAATATTGTTAGCATAATAGATAGCCTGAGCTAAAGAAGAGCTATCACAAATTAAGTTATCAAACACAGGATAAGCAAACAAATAATCTTCTGGTCTTTTACCTTTGTTAAGACCAAGAATAGTATCAGCCACCATTAATGACTCACGATATTGCCCTAAGAAAGGACCAATCATGTTAATGATTTTAGAAGCAGGACCTGGGTCAAAATGCTCTATTTCCCAGCGTCTTTCTTTGTAGTTAGGCTTACCAATTGTTTTTAAAGGAGCTGAAGCAATCGTAGAATATTTACGAGAAAACATTCTAACTATTTCGTTATTACCATCTGGATCTTTAATATTCATATTATACTCAGAAGGAATACTAATTGCTCCCCCAAAAGGAATAACCTCATTGTGCATACCTTTAAACTCAGGACCTAAACCAACCATTGCTAATAACTTAGCCATGTTCTTTGGTCCCTTTGTTTGGTACCTTGCACCCTTCATTTGTTCGTCAAGTGCTTTCCAATAGATAGAATTTAAATCATTGACAGCATCAAACATTAACTGATTAATATTACCTTCGGGATAGCTCATTATGTCTAACCAAGCTTGAGTAAAATCAGGATTATCATTAAAGAAAGCAACAGCTTCTTCTGTGTGATATCTTGATGGCTTACCATAATCAGTAGTTAAAAGAACTTTCTTAGCAAAAGAGCCAATGAAGGATCTTCCTCCTGGAGCGTTCTTGAACTCTGTAAACAAGTTAATAATCTTATCTGCCTTTTCAGAATCTGAAAAGATAGTTGGAATTAAATCAGTACATAAGGACAAGAAAGCTGTTCTAGGTTCGGATTCAAAATCTACATAATGACCCCATAAGTCTTTTTGCATATCAAAAATACCACCAACAGAACGAAGAAAGTCAGTGTTTCCTACGTCAGCTGCCATGAAAGAACGACCAGCAGAGTTCATATCAATAGCGAATGTAGAACGGGGTCTAAAAGCAGTTCCTGTTTGCTTTGCAATAGAGTAATTATAAGCGTCAATAGCGGCTCTGATTTTAAAACCTAAATCTTCTCTACCACCTTTGTACTCATTCATCAACTTATTAATTGCGTCTTTATACCCTTGTGGCATAGTATCTAAGGACAAACTATTAGTGCTTAACACAGCCGATTTATTTTGCTTTAATAAGCTAGTTAGTGGTTGTGTATACTTAACAATTTGCTCACCAATCTCAGCATAGTCTTTTAATTTTTCTGCTGTAAGCTCTGACAGAATACCCCAAGGTGTTTTACCATTAGTGCTTGGCTCCATTGATAAAGCAATAGTAAGTAGAAAATCCATTTCAGCATCTAACGAACCAACGGGAGCTTTCTCTCCTAATCTTTTAGAAAGTCTATTCCAGTAACCTGTTCCTTGTTTGTTAAGAATTTCTTCTCTTTCAAATAGAACACCACTCTTGCTAAACTTTTTATCTGACACCTTAAGCGGACCAGCATTAGAGTAAGCTACCGCTCGTGCATATTTATTTAGTTGTAAATTAAAATCTACAACATCATCATACATACGACCAGAAGAAGGATCTACTCGAAACGAATGAATCCTTGCTTTGCTTAAGCTGTGATTAAAGTTATTTTCTAGATAAGAAAAAGAAGTTGTGATATCTCGCATAGCTGTTTGGAAAGTATTATCTTGTGATGATAACCCTGCTGTCTTAAATAAACCAGTAGCAGCTCTTCCTCTTTGCGAGTTTCTTTGTTCTCTTTTAACTCTTTCTATATCATCTTGGCTTGCCCCTTCGTATTGATCTAGTTCTGCTTGGTTTTGTTTTGCAATATCCATAGCATCTTTAGATAACAATTGAAGTGCTAGTAGAGAATACTCATCTACAATTGTTGCTTGATTACCAGCAATAAAAGCAGCTTCTTTAAACTCAGGAGCAATATCTACAATGCCTTCTCTAGAGGATCTTTTAAAATCACCTGTGCGATAAAGATCCAAAGAAGTACCATAGTTACCTGCTTCAGGTGTTAAATTAAACTCAGATTTAGTCATCCCTAAACCATTTTTGTTTAATTGGTTAACTAAATATCTAAGAGAATGGGCAACTCGACCACCTTCAGGTGTTCTAAAAGAAACATTTCTGCCACCCATGTTTTGAGTTTGTTTTAATCCTGTTTTAACAGCCATATTATAAATCATATGCGCCATTTCCATTTCATTTTGGGATGGAGCCATTTGATTTTGTTCAGCGTTAACCACATCAGCTGCTCTTGCACCTCTTGCTGTATCTCTAATAATTCCTGCTAGCTGTTTAATATCATCTTCTTTAGTATGAATCTGATCTTCTCTGACATTTTTATCTTTTGCTTTTAATTCTTTTTTGTCAGACAACATAGCAGCAATATCATCAATATTACCTTCATCAGAATATTCAGTAGCTCTATCTGTACCTAACCATTTTGCTAATGATGTTGTAATAATATTAGCAGCAATGTTTTGATGCTCAGAATCTTTTTGATTACCGCCAAACATAGTAACCATTGAACTTAACATGGAGTTATCTTTAGTAACTACTTCGCCTGTAATAGCATTAGTAATACCAAACTCTCCACGAGTGCCATAATCAATAATAGCATCTTTGATCCAGAACAAAGAAGATAACTTTGAGTCAGAAATATTAGACCCCATCATGCTTCTAATATCTGCTTTTGTTTTCCAACGTTGCCCTAAAGCTTGAATACGTTTAGCATGCTCATCGTCGATACCTTGTTCCTTATTATTATACTGAACAAAGCTTTCTAACTTCTTTGTTTCTTCCATTAAGAAACCAGGATCTTGCGCCTGGTCTCCTTTAAAAATAGGATCAGTTCCAAATACATCTTTGTAGGTATTTACATAACTACTTCTTAGATTGACTAAGTTACTATCTTCCTCTTGAGAAGGATAAAGATTTGAACCTTCAAATGGTTGATCAGCAGTAATGGTTTCTTGAGGAATGTTTTGGGGTGTAGGTTCTTTAGGTTGCTGAGTAGTGTAATCAACAGGAGGAACAGATTTAAAGTACTCATCTTCCGCTGCTGTTCTTTCTGGTACTGTAAGTGTTTGTTGTTGAAGCTCAGTAGTAGGAAGCACTACTGAACCATTACTTAATGGACCTCTAGTAAATGTAGTCATATCTTACCTTTTTAATTGTTCGTTAATATAATCACCTAATTGGTTAATGCTACCAACAAACGGTGCTACTTTCATTATCTTTTTAGTTTTGTTTTCATCATCTGATAAAACAGAATCAACTGCTTTTCCTAATTTTCCAGCATAAGCAATAGGAGGAGATTCACCCTCAATAATATTGTATAACTTTTCAAATGAAGAATTAGATTTTTGTTCAATAAGAGGATGAGCAAAGTTTAATAGTCTTTCTCCTGTTCCTAGCAAACCAGTAGCTCCTAATAATCTTTGAGCTAATTTTTCTTCGTCGCCTTTTAACCAATCAGGAGGAGACTCTCCAAACTTAATTAGGTCTTTTAATAACAAACCGAAAGAAGCTAGGGCTACCATAGTAGCAATAGTTATTACTGCATTCTTTTGATCTGCTGAACCTTTCTTAGATAGATCACCATATAACTTTGGTAATATATTTGCTGTAAAAGCAGACATATAACCTTGGAACAAAGTGAATAACCTATAATAAGGATCACTATAGAACTTAGGTCTATTCAAAGGAGTAGGATGAGCTACTGCTTCATTAACAAAATTATGTCGAGCATTAGCCCACATATCCATTATATCTCTTTCAATACGATCTCTTTCTAACTCTGAAAGATTGTTATACTTATCTGATTGAACATGACCAGAGAACTCAGCTACCAATACAGGGTCATAACCTAATCTGATTAAATGCTCATAAGCATCTTGTTGTGCTTGTGTTAACTCTGTTTTGTTTTGTAAAGCAGGTAGCAAAGTTTTATACCAACCTTTAACAGCGGATTCTGCAATACTTAAACGAGCATATCGGGTTGCATTAGTAACTGATTGAAGTCCTGTAAATTTAAAGAACGCACCAGTTAACTTTTCATAAACACCAGATTGAATGTCATATCTTTGTTCGATACTTGCTTCACCTGTCTCAAAACCAAATATTGATAATTGATTACGGTGATTAAGATCATGATACTTATTAGTAGTACCAATTTCTTTTACAGTAGCAAATAAATCTTTAGATAAACTAGAAAGCAGGGATTGATAAGCTTGTAATGTTTGTTTTGTATTTAGATTACGCATAACTAAACCAAATTCAGTAATCGAACTGATAGCTGCTAATGGTAAAGAGGATATTGTTGTTAAGAAAGAAAGCAAGTTTAAGCCACCGTTAACCAAAGCATTATCTACCCTATGATAATCTCCCGATCTTATTTTAATAAAATCACTAAACTCTTTAGCAATAAAAGAAGCTTCATCCAAATTTATTTCGTTATCTCTTAAGGCTTTAGTTAGAAGAGCTGCTACTTTAGAACCATTTATTCCTAAGTATTTCTCATTAACGTACTTATTACCTCCCGAATGAACAAAGGAATTAAGATTATCAAATAAATTATTATGAAGATATTTATTTAATAAACCAGTTTTATCCGCTTTAATCATTGTAGAAATATACTTACCACTAAGAGAAGAGTTCTCTAGCATCTGATCGATAGTCTCTGGATGTGTTATTTCATCTAAAGAATTAATATCATTACGCATTACCGCATCTACAAAAGCAACAGCATTATTGTATGACAACCCTTTAATACCACGCATAAGATCATTAATAAACTGTTTTCTATTAGCAACAATGTAATGCTTATTCAAATCCCTATTCTCTAAAAAATCAGATACAGATAATTTCCTAGTTCCAGGTATTCTTTCACTATAAGCAAGAGCCATACTATTGATCTTATCAGCAAAGTTATTGATAGCGTTAATAAACTTTAAAGATTCAGGCATTAGATATTTACTAGCGTTAACTACATCAAATGCTTGTTCCATAGCAGTTACTCTTTTAGTTTCACCATTAGCTAACTTCTCAAATTTAGTATCAAAGTTTTTAGCATTATCAGATAAAGTTTTAAGATAAGCCCTCACATCATCACGATACATTAAAAAAGAAATATCATCCTTCTTTAATCCTTGGAATGAGTCAAGTATTCTTTTAAAAGGTCCTAGCTGGCTCAGTAATAACCCAGAAAAGTTTTCTTTTTCTGTATAAATACTACCACCATTAACACCATTAGCAACACCTAAAATAGTGCCCAATGCTGCTGTAGCTTCTCCTCTATTACCTAATCTATTTATTACTGCACCAAACCCTTTATGAAATAAAGAGCTAGGTCCTTTATTAGCCCACCAATCTTTTACGGTGCCTACTAATCCTGAAGTAGATCTTTTAGATTCTTCTGGCGCTGCCATTGAATCCAAAGAAGTTTCATCCGTATAATTCTCTTCTACTGCTTGGCTAATAATATCCGTAGCAAAAGGAACCGACTTATTCTGAGATAAGAATTTTTCTTCTCGGAACTTCATATCGTTTGGCTTTGCTGTATTCTCAAAGCTTTGAGTAGCATACTGGTAAGCAGAACCCCCAGCGCTCATCGCTCCACCTAAAGCAAAACCACCAGCAAAAGAATTAAACAATTGATTTTTTAATTTGGTTGGATCTTGAACTTCTAAATCAAAACCTTGTTTTGCAAAATAACTTGTTAGATCTTGTAATGATTCAGTGGTCCCTTCAATAACACCTGCTTCAACACCACCTAAAGTAGAACGACCTACTTGCGCAAGTTTACCATAAATAGTTTTTTGTTCTGCAATAAAAGCTTTTTCAGCTGCTTCTCTTGTAGCGCCTTTAGCCATTTTAGCAGCAATAGCTTTTTCACCAATCTCTTTGATAGACATTGAGTTAAGTAAACCTTTAGCACCAAAAGTATCTGCGGTATTCATAGCAGCACCACCAATCAAAGCTGCCCATACGTTCTTTTTATCTTCAGTTTGATCGTTCCAGATTTCACCAGCATATCTCATCATGCCAGGGATAAAAGACAAACCTCTTGTAGGTGCTAGCATCATGGTAGATATAATTGACATAGGCATATCAGGAGCTGATTGCGCAGCTGTCCCTACAAACCAGTCACCGAACTTATTTAATGTATCTAGCTTCCATTCTCCTGTTTGAGAATCAAAAGCTTCAGGGTTTCTTAAGAATGGTAATTCATTTTCAACTCTGTCATAGTATTCCTTTTGAAGAGTAAAATCTTTTCTTGCTTCAGTATTACCTAAAGCATAGTTAGCCATATCCAATACGGAATGCATACTACGCTTCCAATTATTTGCAGCACTAGAAAAACCAGTAGATATAGTGCTAGTTGCATAACCCATTTTATCTTCACCAGGAAGAACTTGTCCTGGACCAACATACCATTCTGGGTTCTGACCATACAATCTAGCGGTAGCAGCGTAAGGTTTTGTGTCTAAAGGAATCTCACTTCTAGCTGAAACTAATTGCTCTCTAATATAATCATAAGGTTGTTCTAATTTATATAAACCACCTTCAGCTAAATCAAACCTATTTGAAGGTTCATTAGCTGCACGAGTAGCAGCTTCAATTCTACCCCATGCTTTTGTAAGCCCTTGTTGTTCAGTAGTGAAAGAAGAAGTTGATGTTAGATTATTTCTTAAAAGAAAATCAGTTACCTTTTCTCCTTTGGCATTAAGAAAATCACCTTCATATCGATTACCAGTAACGTCTTTTTTGTATTTAACAGGGATATTAAATCCTTGTTCAACCATTACCTTTTCTAGTAACTCTTTTTCTGTTAAACCACCATAATCTCCACCTTTAAACCTACCTGTAGTAGGATCAAAGTTAGGAATCTCTCTAGCATTAATGCCTGGAAAACGAATATGATCTCCACTTGCATCTTCAACAGTGTCACCATCAATAACACGATACATCTCAGGTTTAGTTGGTTGAACTTTAGCTACAGAATCCACTGGTTTATTCCATCTTGAAGCTAATTGTTGCCCAGCAGCTTTTGCTTTCCTGTATTCAGGTAGAAGATAGCCTAATTTATTAGACTCATCCATATCTCTAACATGAGCAATAATTTTTTCTCTATCGCTTGCTTTATTGTAATCTAAATTAGAAGGAGCATTATTTCTTAAGGTAGACTCTAAGTACTGTCCTGTAGTTAGATAATGTTTTAAGCCACCAGTACCAAGTAAATGAGAGCGAGCTAAATTTTCATCTGTTGCTTCAATACCTTTAGAAAGTAATTCTCTTTTTTGTACTTCTTTATATACATCGTATGCTCTGCTTTGATCTTCAGAGTTTAATTCTTTTAATTTCTTTTCTTTAAAATACGGGTCATTTCTTTGAACTTCTAGAAACGCTGTATTAGTTAAACCATAATCCCCATATGCGGATAATTTAGGGTTATTTGGATAGTGTTCTTTTAAAACACCTTTAGTTCCAGATGCTTCCCTATTATTGACAAATGTCTTTAAATTAAATCCAGAAGCTTGGGGTACTGTAGGGTCTGTTTCAGTTGTAGGTTCTTGTTGTGTATAAGTAGGTTTTTCGTATGCGTATTTTTCTTTAAAATAATTAGCTAAAAAAGCTTCTTCATCAAAAGAACTATTTTGCATTTGTGTATTTTCTGTTGACATGTTTTTCCTTTTTAAAGAAAAGAAAGGCACATTGAAGTGCCAATCTTTTATTTATTTTCAGCTTTACGTTTAGCTTCTGCTAACTCTTTCATTGTTTTATCTACGAAAGCGGCATAGCTAGATGTTTTGTCAGTTGGTAATGGTAATAATTTAGGATTATCTTTCTTAGTAGCATTATAAACAGTTGCCCATTCATTCATTTTGTCTGCAGCTTTGGCGTAATCACCACCAACAAATTGTCTAACTGAGTCAAATTGTTCTTGTATTCTACCTAAAGGCATTTGATTACCATCTTTAGTAGTAAACAAATCCTTAGTAACGCTTGGTTTAGAAAGTAGTTCTGCCTTAGTAATATAAGTACCTAAATCTTCATCATTATATTTTTTATTTTTAATATCTTCTAAAATCATGTCTTGGACTTTGGACTTTAGAGTATTGGCAGATAGTAAAGTTCCTGCATCCCCCATATGAGCACCTCTGTCTTGCAGAGATTCAGATAAAGCAGAAGAAAACTTAGAAGCAGAAGGAACTTTAGCTTTAAAGTGAGGAGAATTTTTGTCATTAACTTTTAAATCGTCGATAACTTTTTGGAATTCATCTTGAGTTCCTTTTCTCCAACCTTCATACTCTTTAACATTACGTTCTTTTTCTGTAATATTATACTCTAACATAGGTCTTCCACCTGCTTTTTGTTGAGCATATTGCTGGAAGGACATAGGTGAGCCATCTGTGTTCTTCAAGGTAGGATGGAACAGCATCGTTTTATCACCTAGTTTATACTCATTGAACACAATAGGTTGTGGTGTTCTACCTGTTTCAATAAAGAAAGATTTTTGTTTTGAGAACTCTGGTTGAGGTGGAACTAATTTTCCCTCTTTATTGTAAGTATAACCTTTAGCAATTAAAGATTTAGTTAACTCTTTATTAGCTTGTGCTTCATCAGAGGCTCTCTGATCAGAAGCTTTAAGAGTGTATTGACCAGCAAATCGAACAGCTTGTGTAGTATCGTACCCTAAAGCTTTAGAACCAGCAACTAACAAAGCAAATCGACCAGCATCCCTAGCGTTAAATCCTAATGTTTCTAATGTACCTGATAAAGCACCTTTAAGTTTCTCTGGATCAGAAATACTTTCGTAAGCGCCTTTAATACTATCGCCAATAAATCCAGTCCATTTATCAAAGCTTGTTTTGTCTGTTGGAATAAGTTCTTTTCCAATATAACCTTTGGCTTCTTCTTTTGATAAGAATGGAACATCTCCTGCCATACTACCAGCACCAAATTTATTTAACTCAGAAATAATTTCTGGTACTTGTTCTGAGTTATCTGTCGCAGGTGTTGCATTATCTGTATTGCTAATTACTGGTGTTGAAAAATAACTTTTTGATTCCTCAGGCGTAATCGTTTCAATTACTTTATTTGGATCTAACTGATTATTTATAGAAGCTTGTCTTACCTTATCGTAATAAGGGGTTGCAGAACCTTTTCCACCAATTGTAGGAACTTCTACTTTAGTAACATCAGAGTCGTAAATACCAAGTGCTCGACCAATTCTAGGCACACCAAGAGTATTTGCTGTCCAAGTGAGAGCATTACTTGCAGCGTTAACAGGACCACCGATTAAGACATCCCCAGCAGCAGCAACAGGTCTCATTACATCAATTCCTGCTTGCTTAATCGCTGCTCTATCTTCTTTAATTTGTTGCTCAATATCAACAGATCTTGGGGGTTCTACTTCAACTTGAGTTGTATACCCAATAATATTTCCTTCTGCATCTGTTTCAGGAACTTCAGTAATACCTTTAGAATATCCCTTAACCATAGTAGTACCACAGGCTAAACCTATTTTAGGAACAGAAAGATTACGATCACTACGACCTTCTTTGACCATGGCTTTAATTAAGGGTTTATTCTTAGGGTTCTGAGCAGCTTTAGCTGGAATAACAGCTTCTCCTGGGGTTAGCATTGCAGGAACAGTATCACTAGGACCTGCCTCAGGATTAGTTGGTTTACTCATCTTAGGAGGTACACTCATATCCGCTAATTTAGCTTGTTGAGTTTGTTCTTTGTGATCCATTTGCTGTTTAGCTAATGCATCTTTTCTTCTTTGTTCTTTTCGGAAAGCAGCAGTATCTCTCAACTGATCTAAGAGAAACTTCATACTCTCTCGTTTTTGCTTTCCTGATAAAGGAGCATCCATATTATTTTCCTCCTACAGCACTACCTGCTTCACCACCAAGGTATCCACCAATCTTAGCACCAATAGCACCACCAACTCCAGGAAGCATAGCATTACCTACAGCAGCTCCTGCATAAGAACCTGCAGCAGTACCAGCACCTTCAGCTACGTTACCTGTTTGAAATGCTTTTAACGCACCA
>Ga0222712_10006626_pt1 | contig 11400 bp, 7 predicted proteins | sample C33_657DmetaG_FD_165043 | JGI IMG/M metagenome (GOLD analysis project Ga0222712, IMG submission 165043) | Estuarine water microbial communities from San Francisco Bay, California, United States - C33_657D | ecosystem: Environmental > Aquatic > Marine > Unclassified | place: USA: California... | reverse complement strand
TTGCTGACATCCACCCCGATCTGAAACGCCTTTGCGGAATTTGCCATGTACTCACCTCCACGTGAATGTCACCCATGCTTGTCGGGGCTCACGCGAACGCTGGCTTGCCACTAATCGTCGGTCTTGGACGATAGATTCCTTATTGGCGCTTGCGGTGAGAGGGTGGGGCGATGTCTCCTACAGTCTGTCGTTGCAGATGCTTGCTTCGTCCCTCCACCCCCGGCAAGCCCTTATCACCTGCCGGAGCGAAACATACAAGCCTGCTTGCAGGCGAACCAACGAATCAAAGCATGTCGGCCAGCCCCCCCAGCGCCCGCTCCACCCGCGCATCCCAGTGCACGGCGCAATTCAGGCGCAGGCAGTGGCTGTATTTGCCCGAGGCCGAGAACAGCGCGCCCGGCGCAAAGCTGACGCCCCGGCTGAGAGAGAGTTCCATCAGGGCGGTGGTGTCCACCGCGCCGGGCAGTTCCACCCACAGCACAAAGCCACCCGCCGGGCGCGACACGCGCGTCTGCGACGGAAACAGACGGGTGACACGATCTGTCATGCGGGCCACCGCCAGGGCATGTTCGGTGCAGACCTTGCGCAGATAGCGTTCGTAATGCCCGTGCTGCAGATAGTGCGCCAGCGCGAGTTGTGAGGGCGTGCCGACGGCGACGGTGTTCATGTATTGCAGGTAGTCGGCGCTCGGGCCGTCCTGCCGGCGGGCATTGCCCGGCACCAGCCAGCCCACGCGCAGACCGGCCGAGAGCGTCTTCGACGAGGAGCCGCAGTAATGGACCAGACCGTTCGTATCCCATGACTTGATCGGGCGCGGCCGCGGGCCTGCGAGCGGCAGATCGCCGTAGATGTCGTCCTCCACCAGGGGCACCCCGTGCCGGTTCAGTACCGCCAGGACCTGCTGCTTGCGCGCGTCCGTGAGGCACACGCCAAGCGGGTTGGAGAAATTGGGGATCAACACGCACGCTGCTATGGGCCAGCGCCCCAGGGCATCGTCCAGCGCCTCCACCGACACGCCATGCACCGGGTCGGTGGGAATCTCCAGCGCCTTCAGGCCCAGCGACTCGATCACCTGCAGCAGGCCGTAGTAGGTGGGCGACTCCAGCGCCACCGTGTCGCCGGGCCGGGTCAGCAGACGCAGCGCGATGCTGATGGATTCCTGACAGCTGTTGGTGATGAGCACATCGTCCGCCCGCACGGCACACTGCAGAGTGGCCAGGCGGCGCGCGATCTGGCTGCGCAGCTCGGGTGCCCCGGGCGGGAACTCGTAGCCCACACAGCGCCGGCGCTGGCTGCGCAGCACGCTGCGAAAGGCGCGTTCGATGGCCGCTGCCGGCATCAGGTCGGGGTTAGGCACGGCGGCCCCCAGATTGACGATGGCGGGATCGTTCACCGCCTGCAGCAGGCGCAGCACCCGTTCCTGACCGGTGACGGCCCGGGGCGCGCGACCGGGCAGACTTTGACGTGGCGGTTCCCGCAGGGCGGGCGCCTGGCGCACATAGAAGCCCGAGCGTGGCCGCGCCTCCAGCACCCCGCGCTTCTCCAATTCCTGACAGGCGTTCACGGCGGTGGACACGCTCACGCCATGCTGCGCGCTGAGACGGCGCACGCCGGGCAGAGCGCTGCCCACGGGATAGACCTCGTCACGGATCAGGGTGTGCAGGCGTTCGGCGAGTTGCTGGTAGATCATGGGCTGGCTCCGGAAGGAAACTGTACTGCCACAATTGAGAAAATGTGACTCTGTACTGCCCTGGATTGTGCCTGCAGGATAGGCAGCCTACAAGGAACCCATCGCATGAGCCTCGACCAACTGATTCCCGTCGCCTTTTTCGTGATCGCCATGGTGGGCACGCCGGGACCGAACAATCTGATGCTGCTGACGGCCGGCGCCAATTTCGGCTTCCGGCGCTCGCTGCCGCATATCCTGGGCATCACGATGGGTTGTCAGGTGCTGCTGTTGGCGATCGCGCTGGGGTTGGGGCAGATGTTCAGCCTGTGGCCGCTGTCGGTGCTGCTGCTGAAGCTGGCGGGGGGCGGTTTCCTGCTCTACATGGCGGTGCAGTTGCTGCGCCCGCGCGCGGCGGCGCTGGGTGAGGCTGCCGAGGCGCGACCGCTGAGTTTCCTGCAGGCGGCGTTGTTCCAGTGGGTGAATCCCAAGGCCTGGCTGATGCTGATCACCGGTCTGGCAACCTATGTGAATCCGCAGCAGATGCTGGTGAGTACCCTGTTGATCGGGGTGACTTTCGCGCTGGTGGGGCTGCCGCTGACCTGCCTGTGGAATGTGGGTGGGGTGGCGCTCAAGGACTGGCTGCAGCACGGGCGGCGCCTGCTGCATTTCAATCGGGTGATGGCCGTGCTCTTGCTGGTCTCGCTGCTGCCTCTGCTGCGCTGAAGCGGGCGATCAGAACCACAGACGCAGGCCGAGTACCACCTGAGTGTCGCGTGTGGCCAGTCCTGCGGCGCGCGTCAGCTCGGCCGTGGTCCCGAAGTCGCGCCACTGTTCCACGCCCAGATAGGGCGCGAACTGCGGCGTGAACTCGTGCCTCAGCCGCAGGCCCAGGCGGGCTTCGGCCAGGCCCTTGCCTTCGCCTTGCGCGCGCAGCGTGCGGCCATGCCAGGCCAGTTCCGCCACCGGCTGCAGCACGAGTTTCTGGCTCAGGCGCAGTTCGTACTCCGCCTCCAGATGCACGGCGCTCTGCCCGGATTCCCCCAGCAGCAGACGCGCATCCACCTCGAACCAGTACGGGGCCAGACCACGCAGCCCCGTGCTCAGCCAGGAGCGTGTGTTGTCGCCCGTGTCCAGCTGCACACCGCCCACGATATCCCAGTGGCTGCTGACGGCCCGCGACGCGAGCAGCTCGGTGCTGGCCTGCACCTGCTCGCCCGCCTCTTGCTCCACCTCGGACAGCAGCCACCAGCGGGCGAAGTCCTGACCATACCAGGCGTCTATGGCGAGGTGATTGTGGCGGCCGGCGTCGGTGTCGGCGGTTTCCAGCCGGTCGAGCACGATGGCGCCCTTGTTGACGTGACTCTGCATGTGCGCGGCGTGGCCGCCAGGCAGGGCATAGGCGCCGCTGCCGACCGCGTGACCGTTCGCATAGGCGTGCGGGTCGCGTGTGCCCGGCGGCAAGGCGCGCGTGGTCGCGGCAGGCATGAGGTGCTGCGGATGATCCACGGGCTCGGCAGCCGGCATCACGTGCTGGGAGTGATCCACGGGTTCGGAGGCCGGCATGACGTGTTGCGAATGATCCACGGCGGCTGGTGGCGGCATCACATGCCCGGCATGCGGATTGGCGGGGGTCTGGGCCAGAGTCAGCCCGGGCAGAAGCACGGCCGCCGGCAGAAGTGCGTGCAGGAGTCGTCGTCTCATGCGGTCACCACCACTTCGCGGAACATGCCGGCGTCCATGTGGAACATGATGTGGCAGTGCCAGGCCCAGCGTCCGAGTTCCTCGGGCGTGGTGAGGAAACTCAGGCGTTGGGCTGGATGGATCAGCATGGTGTGACGCCGCGTGAGGAACTCGCCCTCGGGCGTCTCCAGATCGCTCCACATGCCGTGCAGGTGCATGGGGTGGGTCATCATGGTGTCGTTGTGCAGGATCACCCGGATGCGCTCGCCGGCGCGCATGTGCACGGGCGTGCTGTCGTTGAAGGCAAGGCCGTCGATGGACCAGGTGTAACGTTCCATGTTGCCGGTCAGATGCAGCTCGATCTCGCGCTCGGGCGCTCGCGTGTCCCAGGGTCCGTGCAGGGCGCGCACATCCAGCGGGGTGAGCACGCGGCGGCCGTTGCCGCGCAGGCCCACGCCTGGGTCATCCAGGGTGGTGCGCGGCATGTCCACCCGCATGTCCACGCCTGGCCCGAACTCGCTGCTGGCATGGCGTACCTGCTGCGAGGGCACGGCCAGCGCCGAGGCGGGCATCTGATGCGCGCTGTGATCGATCGGCGCCGCCGCGCCGTGACTGCTGTGATCCACGGCGGCCGGCACATGGGCGCTGTGATCCATGCTGCCCATCATGTCGCTCATCTCCAGCCATTGCACCGGGTCGGGCTCGGGCACCGGTGCGCGCAGGCCCTCGGCGGTGGCCAGGAAGCCGCAGGCAAAGCCACTGCGCTCGATGGTCTGCGCGAAGAGGGCGCAGGCCTCGGTGTCCGGCTGCACGATCACGTCATAGGTCTCGCCCGGCCCGAAGCGGAATTCGTCGATCTGCACGGGCTGCACATCGATGCCATCGGCCTGCACCAGGGTCATGGGCACGCCGGGAATGCGTACGTCATAGATCGAATTGCCCGCCGCGTTGATGAAGCGCAGGCGCACGCGCTCGCCGGCAGCGAAGAGTCCTGTCCAGGGCTGTTCCGGTGTGCGGCCGTTGAGCAGAAAGCTCAGCACGGCACCCGAGACATCGGCGAGATCCGTGGGGTTCATGCGCATCTGCTGCCACATCGCGCGACGGGTCAGCGCCTCGTCCAGACCCGTGCTGCGCACATCGCGCAGGAAATCCCCGATGGTGGGCTTGTTCTGGTTGTAGACATCGCTTTGCTGCTTGAGGCGGCGAAACACGCGCAGCATGTCGGTGTCGGACCAGTCCGAGAGCTGCACGATGTAGTCGCGCTCTGCCTGCAGGTGTTCGCCATCCCGTGGCTCGATGATCAGGGCGCCGTACATGCCGGTGACTTTCTGGTCGCCCGTGTGGGAGTGATACCAGTAGGTGCCGTGCTGCTGCACCGTGAAGGAATAGGTGAACGTGGTGCCCGGGGCGATGCCGGCGAAGCTCAGGCCGGGCACGCCGTCCATCTCGTAGGGCAGGATGATGCCGTGCCAGTGGATGGAGGTGTCCTCGCGCAGGCGGTTGTGCACGCGCAGGGTGACGGTGTCGCCCTCGCGCCATACCAGAGTCGGTGCCGGAAAGCTGCCATTGATGGTGGTGGCCCGCCGCGTACTGCCGGTCAGGTTGATGGTCTGTTCCTCGATCACCAGATCGAACTCGGTGCCGCGCAGCACGTCCGGCGCGGGCAGGGTGCCGCTGGCCGCCTGCAGGCGCGCGCCACTGCCGAACATGGCCCCGGCGGCCCCCAGTGCCTGCACGAAGCGACGGCGTGTCAGAAAGGGCGGCGTGGGTGGCGTGGCGTGTGGCGGGCGGGAGTCTGGCTTGCGCATCAGGGATGGCTCATGGAGTCGAGGGGCTGATTATAAATTGACCAGACCGGAGTGGGGTACTCCCGCTTGCAAGCCTGGCACGCTGGGGCCAGACTGCCCGGCAATGTCGTTGACTGCAAGAGTCCTGTCCCGCACCCCATGACTGTTTCATCGCCCGCCAGCATCTGGAAGAACCGCAACTTCGTGATCCTGCTGTCCACCGGCTTCCTGTTGAGCTTCGGTGGGCGGGTGTACGAGCTGGCCCTGCCGCTGATCATCTACGAGCTCACCCAGTCCTCGGTGGCCATGGGCAGCATGCGGGCGCTGCAATTCCTGCCCATCCTGCTGTTCGGCCTGTTCATCGGCGTGTTCGTGGACCGGGCGGACAAGAAGCGCTGGATGCTCTGGTCCGTGGCGCTGCAGATGCTGCTGCTGTTCGGCCTGTTTGCCTACGCGCAGCTGGGGCCGCCGTCGCATCAGGTGTTCTACGGCGCGGGCTTCCTGCTCATGATGTTCAGCTACGGCTACATCAATGCCCGCATCAGCAGCGTGAAGTGGGCGCTGCCCACCGCCATGATGACCTCGGCCAATGCCAAGTTCACCTTCATCCAGACGCTCATGCAGGTGATGGGGCCGGCGATTTCCGGTGCCATTCTGTTCCTGTCCAGTCTTTACTACGGGCTGCTGATCACGGCGCTCATGTACCTGGCGGCGCTGTTGGTGCTGCCGCGTCTGCAGCTGCAGGAAACCCCGGCGCCAGCGCGACAGCGGCGCTTCTGGCAGGAGTTGCACGAGGGCTGGCAGGAGCTGCGCGCCAACGAGACGCTGTGGGTGCTGACGTGGTTCGTGTCTTTCTTCAACGCCACGGCCATCAGCTTCGAACTGATGATCATCTTCCACGTCAAGGATGAGCTGCTGTGGAGCACGGCGCAGGTGGGCATCGTGCTGTCCTGCGCCGGCATCGGCGGGCTGGTGGGCAGTCTCGCGGCGGAACGGCTGCGCGCTGCGCTGGGGCTGGGCACCTGCCTGGCCCTGAGCCTGGTGGTGCTGACGCTGACGTATTCGCTCACCGGGATCTCCAGCGCCGCGTGGACGGTGGGCCTGGCGATGTTCTGCTGCGGCTTCATGACGACCCTGCAGAACATCTGCATCTGGGCCTATCGCCACGAGACCACCGCCGCGCCGCTGATGGGGCGCGTGAGCGGCATGACCGGGTCGATCTTCAAGATCGGTGTGCCACTGGCCCTGTTCGGCTCGGGGCTGCTGGCGGATGTGGCGGGGGCGCGGGCGGTGTTCGTGCTGTGCGGGGTGGTGCAGGTGGGTGTGTTCATCGGCTTCTACAACAGCCGGGTGCTGCGCGAGCGCTGAGGCCGCAGCCCCGGCGCCCGCGCCCGGGCTCAGAACGTGCCGTTGATCTTCAGGGCCAGCACGCGGCCGGAGCCGCCACACTGATCCTCGATCTCTTCCAGGATGTTGGCGCTGATGCGGCCGACGAAACGCTGCCGCTCACGGCACTGCAGGTTGTCGGTGGCGTTGCGCACATCGAAGCGGATGGTGGTGTTGCCGAAGGCGATGTATTCCACGAAGGCCATCACCATCGGGTCACCGGCCGTCAGCTCGATGTCCTCGAGGTCGTAGCGCTTGATGTTGCCATCGAAGCGATTGTTCCAGCTCAGACCGTAGTTCATGCGCCACTGCGGCAGGTCGTGGCGGAAGCCCAGTTCCAGACGGCCGCGCTCGTAGTTGGTGAAGCGGCGGTCGAGGCCCAGGAACGGGTCCTTGATCTCGGAATCGCGCACCGTGAAGTTGGCGGTGACGAGCAGATTGGGCATGTCGATCATCTTCATGCGGATGCTGGAGCGCAGGATCAGCTGCCACATGTCGCCGTCGCCCATGTTGCCGTTGGTGGCCGCCAGCGCGGTGGGGCTGGAGACGTCGATGCGCTCGATCTTGTCGAAATGGCGCATGAAGTTCACGCGGGCACTCACCACGCCGATATCGTCGGGCAGACGGTACTGGGCGTCGAAGTCGGCGTTGATCCAGGTTTCCGGTTCGAGGTTGGCATTGCCGCCCTCGGTGTTCATGTCGTTGTCGTCGTTGTCACCCGAGGCCACGAAGTCCGAGAAACTCAGCTGTTTCACATCGAATTCGACCATGCCGCGCAGCTGGAACATCGGCGTCACGTCGAAACGGTAGTCCACTTTCGGCTTCCAGAAGTCGAAATCGCGGGACTTGTTCACGTCGCCGCTCTGGGTCAGTTCCGAGGTCTCATAGACCAGCGAGCTTTCCAGCGACATGCGCGAATTGATCTGCCAGTTGTGGGTGGCGAAGGGCTCGTAGCGGATCTCCTCCACCTTGGTGTTGCTATTGGCCACGTTCTGCGGCACCAGACCGCCAAAAGCTGCCGAGGGAATGCCGGTGGTGCTCAGCGTGCCCAGGCGCAGCGACGAATCCAGGATGGTCTGGGCACGCTCCAGGCCGAACTCGATGTCCTGGCCGGCGGCCAGGCCGGTGGTGTAGGAGCTGCGCACGATGCGCTCCTGGGCCACGCTGCCGCTGTCCAGGAACAGGTTCTTGGTCTCGCTGCCATCGGCATTCACGCGGTAGCGCTCGCGCACCGTGCCCTGGTCGCGTTCGTTGGTGATGAACAGCACCTTGAAGCGATCGCCATTGTCGCGCAGCCACTCGTAGTCGCCGCCCACTTCCCAGTTCTGGTTGCGGCCGGGAGTGTCCTCACGCTCGTAGCTGAGGGTGTTCGGAAGCACGCGCAGATTGGTGGTCACGCGATCCAGCGCCGTCTCGCTGTCGCTGTCGCCGAACAGGGCGTTCAGGCGCAGGCTGCTGTTGGCCGTGATGTCGTAGCCGAGGTTGGTGGTGAAGCGGTAATCCGTCTGCTCGCGGATGCGATCCTCGCGGATGATGTCGTTGGGCTGGAAATTGCCCAGGATGCTGTTTTCCTTGCTGACGTAATGGTCGTAGCGCGGCTCGGCCTGCATGGCGAACAGGTAGTTCAGCGCGCCACTCTGGCCACTCACGGAGAGCGAGCCGCCGGGCTCGGTCTGGTGGTCGGCATAGCGGTCCATGTTGGCTTCGTAGGAGATGCTGGTGTTGGAGAGTTCCTCGAACAGCACCACGTTGATGATCTGAGCCCCGCCGCGCACATCCAGCGCACCGCTGGTGCCGCGGATCAGTTCGATGCGATCCACCTGCGAGGCATTGATGCGCGTCAGCATGGCGTTGGTGTCGTTGTCCTTGCCGGCGGTGCGCTTGCCGTTGATCAGCACCTGATTGTCGCCGCCCCCGCCGCCCAGACCCCGGCCGCCTGCACCGGGATTGCCGCCCCCGCGCGGTCCACCCCCGCCCCCGCCGCCCGAGGCATTGCCGGCGCCGGGAATGCGGTCGACCATGTCCTTGGCGGTGATGGGCGCGTATTCGGTGAAGTAGTCAGCGGGGTAGAAGATGGTGGTGTCTTCGCCGGCGGGTGCCTGAGCGCTGGCAGTGCCGGCGAGACTCAGTACCAGGGCGAGTGCCGAGAGGGTGGCGAGGGAACGTGGAATGCGGCGTGTCATCATTGAAGCCCATACGGTTGAAAACCCCGGAGTATAGCGGCAGCCCGCTGATCAATTTGTGACTTTTTGTGCGCTGCTGCGTATAGTCCGGCCACAATCACAACATCCTGCGAAAGGAGAATGTCATGTCCAGAACGCCCGTCGTGCTTGCCCTTGCCCTGTTCGCCGCGAGCAGCAGTCCTGCTCAGACTCCCGTGCCGCCCGCCCTGTTCGTGCCCGACGCGCAGATTGCTGCGGGGCTGCGCCAGGCCCTGCAGGAGCGTCCGGCCATGGGGGTCTCCACCATCACCACCACCGATCAGTACCGCATCAACCTGATCACTCGCACCGAGCCGGCGGGCGCCATCGTGCACGTGCCGGGCACCGAGCTGCATTACATCCTCGAGGGCGCGGGCACCCTGGTCACGGGAGGCGTCGTGGTGCGTTCAGCTGAGGGCGCGCCCGGGACGATCGAAGGCGGTGTCGCCCAGCGCGTGAGCAAGGGCGACGCGGTGCTGATTCCCGAAGGCACGCCCCACCAGTACACCGCCGTGGAAGGGGCTGTCACGTACCTTGAAGTGCGCTTCAACGTGCCCGTCGCCCAGCCCTGACGGGCCTTGCTCTGGACGGCATTTTCAACAGGCTGTATTGCAAGGATTTTTTTATGGCGCAGGAATTGCTACTCTCCTGCGCTCACAAAAAAACATCCGTCATCCGAGTTCCCGTTCATGACCATTGCCCGCCTGCCTGTCCGTGTTGCCCGCCGTTCCTGTCTGTTTCTCGTGTTTCTGCTTAGTGCGGGAGTCTTGCTGTCCCCTGCAGCGCTGCAGGCCCAGGACGCCATCGATTTCGCCATTCCGCGCACCAGCGCCCGGCCCGCCATCGACGGTGAGGTGGACCCCGCCGAGTGGGCGGCCGCCACCCGAGTGACGCTCGGCATCGAGTTCTCGCCGTCCGAGAACATTCCCGCCGCTGTGCAGACCCAGGCGCTGATCATGGAAGACGGCGAAACGCTCTACGTGGCCTTCATCGCGCAGGACCCGGACCCCTCGCAGATTCGCGCGTTCTACCGCGATCGCGACCAGATCAATGGCACGGATTATGTCGGTGTGTCGCTGGACACCTTCAACGATGAGGCGCGCAGCGTCGACTTCATCGTCAGCCCGCTGGGCGTGCAGTACGACGCCACCAATGACGATCTCACCGGCAACGAGGACGCGTCCTGGAACGCCCTGTGGGACAGCGCCGGACAGATCACCGACACCGGCTACGTGACCGAGATGGCGATCCCCTTCAAGCAGCTGCGCTTTCGCAGCGGCAGTGACCTGAAGACCTGGGGCGTGCGCTTCGTGCGGGATTATCCGCGCGATCGCCGCTACCGCTTCTCCAACGTGCCGCAGGATCGCAACATCTCCTGCCTCGTCTGTCAGTACAGCAAGGCCAGCGGGCTCGAAAGCGTGCAGCCTGGGCGCAATCTGGAGATCATTCCCACGCTGACCGCCTCGGGTCTGCGCTCGCGTCCCAATCCCGCGGTGGATCGCTGGAGCGATCTGGAGACAGACACCGATGCCGGTGCCGACCTGCGTTGGGGCATCAATCAGGACAACTACCTCAATGCCACGTTGAACCCCGACTTCTCGCAGGTGGAAGCCGACAGCGCTCAGTTGGAGATCAACAACACGTTTTCGTTGTTCTTTCCCGAGAAACGCACGTTCTTCCTGGATGGCGCGAACTACTTCAACAGCCCGCTCAATCTGGTGCACACGCGCAACATCGCCGACCCGGACTACGGGGTGAAGTTGACCGGACGCGCCGGACGGCATTCTTACGGCGTGCTGCAGGCCAGCGATACGACCACCAGCTTCATGATCCCCACCAATGACGCCTCGTCGGTGGCCTCTCTCGGCGGCACCGGCAGCGATGTCTCCGTACTGCGCTATCGCCAGGACGTGCTGCAGAACTCCAGCATCGGCACCGTGCTGACCCATCGCGCAGGCGGCGACTACAGCAACACCGTGGCGGGCGTGGACGGGCGCTGGCGTCTGGGCGGCAGCGATGTCATCAATCTGCAGCTGCTGCGCTCGCAGTCCGAATACCCGCTGGCCGTGCAGACCCGCTATGGCCAGGACGACCGCCTGAGCGACCAGACGATGCTGCTGGAATACCGTCACAACGACCGGCGCTGGGACGTGTGGGCGGAGTACGTGGACTTCGGCAAGGACTTCCGCGCCGACATGGGCTTCATCAACCGCGTCGACTACACCCGCAGCACCGTCCGTGCGGGGCACACCTGGCGCTATGAGGCGGGCAGCTTCTTCGACCGCATCCGCATCGCGCTGGACTGGGACAACACCTTCGACCAGGCCGGGCTTGAACTGGAAGAGGAATTCGAGGTGTTCCTGGAGATGGACGGCCCGCTGCAGTCCCAGGTGAACGGCCTCTTTGGCGGCAGCAAGACCTATTACAACGGCTTCTATTTCGACGAGCAGTTCAACCAGCTCTCGGTGTCGGCGCGTCCGAGCAGCGAGCTTTACGTGCGCATGCTGGTGCGCATCGAGGACATCGTGGATTTCGCCAACACGCGGCTGGGCGATTCGCGGCGCTACACGCCTTCGATCAATTACCAGTGGGGGCGGCATCTGCAGCTGGACCTGAGCCACACGCACCAGACGTTCGATGTGGATGGGGGGCGCCTGTTCACGGCGGATTTGACGGA
>Ga0222712_10006625_pt1 | contig 11401 bp, 8 predicted proteins | sample C33_657DmetaG_FD_165043 | JGI IMG/M metagenome (GOLD analysis project Ga0222712, IMG submission 165043) | Estuarine water microbial communities from San Francisco Bay, California, United States - C33_657D | ecosystem: Environmental > Aquatic > Marine > Unclassified | place: USA: California... | reverse complement strand
ACGAAGCAGCATCTTCTCGTGCTCCTTCTGTTTTTTACGCTGTGGGGCGATGAAGAGAAAATAAAATCCACCAGCGATGAGGCCGTAAAAAAGCAGCATCTGCCACCAAGGACCAGCCGCTCCGGGAGCTTGGCCGGGGGCTGCGGTTTGAGCGAACTGGATGAAGGAAGCGGTGAAGGAATGCATATTCGTCATTGCGTGTTGCGGTTTTTGAAAAAAGAAACGTATAAGAAATCAATTCTCAGACTGCAAAAGCAAGCCCTATCACCTCCACCCGATTCGCATTGAAAAGTAAATCTGCCTCCTCCTGGTCCGCCGCCAAGTCCGAAGAACTCTATGGGTTCAAGCGCTGGGGCTCCGGCCACCTCTCTGTTGATGATGCCGGCTTCCTGAACGTCCAGCCGCTCGCCGACGGCCGCGGTATTCGCGCTTTGGATGTGATTAACGAGGCTGTCGGCATGGGCCTCAAGGCCCCGCTGGTGATCCGTTTCCAAGATCTCCTGCGCCATCGCGTCGCTCAGCTCAACGGCGTCTTCAACAAAGCCATCAAACAAGAGGGCTACAAAGGCAGCTACCGCGGCGTATTCCCGATCAAGGTCAACCAACTGCGCGAAGTCGTCGACGAGATCGTCGCCGCCGGCAAAGATTTTAATTACGGTCTCGAAGCCGGCTCCAAGCCCGAGCTGATGATCGCCATCGCGATGCACGAAGGCGCCAACCGCCTCATCATCTGCAACGGCTACAAGGATCACGATTACATCCGCCTCGCGCTCCTCGCCCGCAAGCTCGGCAAGAAAATCATCCTCGTCGTCGAGCAGCTCTCCGAAATCGACGACATCATCAAAATCTCCGAGGAAGTTGGCGTGAAGCCCATGATCGGTTTCCGCGCCAAACTGCAGACGCGCGGCGAAGGCAAATGGGCCATGTCCACCGGCGACAACGCCAAGTTCGGCCTCAACACGGCCGAAATTCTCTTCGCGTGCGAAAAACTCCGCGAAGCCAAACTCGAGTCCTGCCTGCGCCTCGTCCATTTTCACATCGGCTCGCAGGTCCCCAACATCATCACGATCAAGAACGCCGTCATTGAGGCCACTCGCTTCTATTGCCAACTCGCGAAGATGGGCTTCCCGATGGGTTACCTGGATGTCGGCGGCGGTCTCGGCGTCGACTACGACGGCTCCCGCACGAACTTCGAGAGCTCGATGAACTACTCGATGGAAGAATACGCCCGCGACGTCGTCTTCAATATCCGCGAGATTTGCACCGCATCGCGCGTCGCTGTGCCCGACATCGTGAGCGAATCCGGCCGCGCCATCGTCGCCCCGCACTCGCTCCTCGTCGTCGAAGTCTTCGAGCGCATCAACAAACGCGAATCGCTCGGCCAACAGCACCAACCCAAGGTCAAAAACAAAGTCGTCGAAGACCTTGAAGTCATGTTAAAAAACAAGACCAAGCTCGGTCGCCTCGAACGTTTTCACGACGCCACGCAGAAAAAGGAAGAAGCGCTGTCGCTCTTCAATCTCGGTTACCTAGACCTCGAAAATCGCGCCGCCGCCGAATCCCTGTTTTGGCAAATCTGCGAACAGATCGCCAAAGAAGGCCAGAAAGCCGGCTATCAACCCGAGGAACTCCACGATCTCAACAAGCTCCTCGCCGACCAATACGTCTGCAATTTCTCGGTCTTCCAATCGCTTCTCGATCACTGGGCGCTCAAGCAACTTTTCCCCGTCGCCCCACTCCATCGCCTCAACGAAAAGCCCACGGTCAACGCCATCCTCGCCGACATCACGTGCGACTCCGACGGCAAGATCAGCAGCTTCATCGATCTGCAGGACACCAAGGACTACATCACGCTCCACCCGCTCAACGGGAAACCTTACTACCTCGGTGTGTTTCTCACCGGCGCCTATCAGGACATCATGGGCGACCTCCACAACCTCTTCGGCCGCGTCAACGAGGTCCACGTCTTCCTCGAAGACGATGAACCCAATGGCTTCTACATCGAAGAAGCGTTGAGCGGCAGCCGCATCGCCGACGTCCTCGAAGGCGTCCAATACCAGCAGGAAGAACTCTGCCGCAAGATGAAGGCGCAGATCGATCTCGCGACGAAGAAAGATATCGTAAAACCGCGCGAAGGCGTCCGTCTCCTCGAACTCTACGAAAGCCAGATGCTCAACAAGACCTACTTGAACATCGAGGCCAAGACCGGCCGAAAAAAGAAGGCGTAACGCCCGCGACCGATCGAAAGCAAAAAACGGCGCCCCGGATTAAAGCCGGTGGCGCCGTTTTGATTTTTAAGTGCGCAGCTAGCTTCTAGTCAGACCAGTTTTGACTGAACGATTTTGCTGACCGCGCCGAAGTCGATGAGCGCCGCATCGGGATGCGCTTTGAGCGCGCCGATGACTTTGCCCATTTCTTTCTTCGTGGTCGCACCCGTGCTCGCAATCGCCTCGGCGATCAAGGCGTCGAGCTTGGCAGCGTCGAGACCGGCGGGGAGATATTTCTGGAGAATCTTGATCTCAATCTCGTTGGTGGCGACGAGATCGGCGCGACCGCCTTTAGCGAACTCGAGATTGGCGTCGGTGAGATTTTTGACCGCCTTGCGCAGAGTCGCGAGCGAGAGCACGTCATCAATTTCTTTGTTTCCGTCCATGGCCGCGCGCTTGATCGCGGCATCGGCGGTACGCAGCGCCGTCGTGGTGACGCTGTCGCGGGCTTTCATGGCAACAATGATGTCGGCACGGAGGATTTCGTAGATGGAAGACATGCGAACAGCGTGGCGCGCTGCGGGACCTTGTCGAGACGGCAACCGAGCCGCGGTCTTGCACCTGGCTGCGACGACGACACCTTGGTTCCTGTGCATCCTCAGCCTTCGCTCAACGTCCTCGGCGGTCCCCTCAAACCTTGCTCGCTCCATCCGCTGACCGGTTTTTTCCGTAATGGCCAGTGCGACACGTGCGCGGAGGATCACGGCTGCCACACGGTGTGCGTGGAAGTCACCGCGGCATTTCTCGCCTACAGCCGTGCCGCGGGCAACGACCTCTCCACGCCGCGGCCCGAGTATGATTTCCCAGGGTTGCTACCCGGCGATCGTTGGTGCATCTGCGCCGCGCGCTGGCAAGAAGCGCTCGACGCCGGCGTGGCGGCGCCGGTGGCGCTCGCGTCGACGCATTTCCGCTCGCTCGAAGTCGTGCCTTTGTCCCTGCTCCAACAGCACGCCACCGCATGAACGAAACCCGCCCGCCCTCCAACGACCCGCTCCACGGCGTCACCCTTGAAGCGCTCCTCACCGAGCTCGTGGCCCGGCATGGTTGGGAAGAACTGGGCCGCCGCATCGACGTGCGTTGTTTCAACTACGACCCAAGCATCACTTCTAGTCTCAAGTTTCTGCGCAAAACCCCGTGGGCGCGCCAGAAAGTCGAAGAACTATATCTGCGCGGCCTCGGCGGGCGCGGTTAATTAGATTGCCGCGGCTCAAACCACGAGGGGCTTTTTGCGCATCTCGACCAGGGCGAGTAACAAATCGCCCTTGGACAAACTCCCGAGCAATTTACCGCTCGGATCAACCACCGGTAGGCGCTCCGCTTCAAAATTCAAGAAGTGCCCGAGCGCCTCGCTCAACGTCGACTCGGGGCCCACGCGCGGAAACTCTTCCCGCAAAATGTCGTTCGCGATCACGAGTTCGGCGAGCTCGGGTTCACCAAGGTAAGGCTTGATATCGTGGAGCGAGACCGCGCCGAGAAAACGCTCCTGCGCATCGGTCACGTAGAGGTTATTTACCCGCGTCGCCAAAAACATCCGCGCGATCTCAGCAAAGTGGGCGTGGCGACTCAGCGTCGGCGGTTTGCTCTTCATCAACTCGGCCACCTGCCCGCGACCAAACCCCGCATCGCCGATTTTCTCCGCCGCCTTCGTTTTCAAAACCTCACTATAAAGCGAACGCCCATCGAGCCCCTTCGCCGTGTAATAAGCCACCACACTGCATAACATCAAGGGCAGGATGATATCGTAGCTCAAAGTCATCTCGAAAAGCATGATCACCGCCATCACCGGAGCGTGACTCACCGCCGAGAGAAAAGCCCCCATCCCAACCAACGCAAACGCCCGCGGATCCACCGCCCCACCCGGCCAGATCGTGTGCACCGCCTGCCCAAAAAGAAATCCCGCCCCTGCCCCCATAAACAACGACGGCGTGAACACACCGCCCGGAGCGCCCGAGCCAAACGAGGACGCGGTGGCCAGCCACTTACACGCGACAAAGAGCAACAACGTCGTCCACAACACCTGCCCCTTAAGAATGGTGACGACTACCGAGTAACCGTTGCCACACACCTCAGGCACCTGGATCGCCAACGCGCCGACGATCAATCCGCCCAGCGTCATGCGCGCCACCAACGGCAGCTTTGTCGCGATGAAAATTTTCTCGGCGTGTTTCAACGAACGCAGAAACCACGGGGCCAGTATGCCCGCGATCACCCCTAAGGCGATGTAAGCTGGCATCTCCAACGGCGACCCTAAGCGAAACTCCGGCACCTTATAAAGCTGCGCCTCACTCGTGAGCACGCGGACCGTCATCGCCGCCACCACCGCAGAAACCGCCAACGGCCCCAAACTCTCCATCGCGATCGTGCCGAGAATAATTTCCGCGACGAAAAACGATCCCGCAATCGGCGCATTATAAGCCGAAGCGATCCCGGCCGACGCGCCGCACGCCACCATGAGGCGCAATTGTGGCGGGGTAAATTGCCGCCAGCGCCCAATGAACGACGCCATCACCGCCGCCAGTTGCACCATCGGACCTTCTCGCCCGATCGAGCCACCGGAGCCGATGGAAAATAAAGCCGCCGCACTCTTCACCAAACTCGCCCGAATCGGCACCTGCCCCGAACCGATAGAAATCGCCTCCATGTAATCCGTCGAACTTTGCCCCTTAGTCAGGTGCTTACCGAGCATCAGCACGATACCCGCGAGCAAACCGCCCACCGCCGGCAACGCTAACACGGCCCACCAGGGCAACTGCTTCATCGATTCGACCACACCCTCGTTAGAACCCGTCAACAACTGGTGCACTCCCTCCGCCAGTCCTTGAAATACAAGAGAACTCAACGCCCCCAAAAAACCCGCAAACCCCGCCCATAGTAGCGTGATTTGCCACTCGGTGGGCTGCAGTTTTTCCTGCACCCACACCCGCCAGCGCAGTAACCGCAGCATCCGCTCCAGCAGAAGCTTGGCGGGATCCGTCACGACATTCATCGCAACTGCGCCCGGGCTAACACCGCGCGGAATTCGGCCTCCGTCGGAGCCTCAAGCAATGCCGCCCGCGTGCCGCCCTGTTTCAAAATGCGCGAAAGCGCCGCTACCGCCTGCAAATATTCCGTCACGGCCGCCTTCGGCGTGCCGATCATAAAGATCAATCTCACACCCGGGTGCTCCACATCGAAGGACACAGGGGCCGCCGTGCGGGCGACGCCCAGTACAATGCGACTGACGGCAGTCGTGCGAGCATGAGGCATCGCCACATCCTCGGAAATGCAGACCGACGAAAGCGCGGAGCGCTCGAACAAATCCTTCAAAAATTGTGCCGCGTCCCGCACATCGGGCGTGGCGGCCCGCAAGCGTTGATGCAGTGCGCGAATCGCTTCATCCCCGGAGTTGACCCGTAGATCGGTCACAACGGCATCGGGCGAGGCGATAAGTTCGAGCGAAGAGTTCAAGTAAGCTAAAGCGTGGGCAGGTGACGGCGTCGAAACAAGCGTGAGTTGGGGATTCTTTTAAGCGAATAGATTCCCGTAACTGCGAATCACCACATGATTAATTTTAATCCAGTGTGTAAGGCTGATCCAATTCCTGTTCTGCATGAGCGGTCAACGCCACCAAGCTCTTCAAAGAAGTAAAATGTTGGCTCAAATCAAAATCGCCACCGAGTCCACCGATGAGCTTGTCGAACAGATCACGCTTGGAAGCCTTCAATGCCTGGATGCGTTCCTCGATCGTGCCCGCGGTTACCATGCGATAGACAAAAACCGTATTGGTTTGCCCGATACGGTGCACGCGATCGACCGCCTGTGCTTCGACCGCAGGATTCCACCATGGGTCGAGCAGGAAAACGTAGTCCGCCGCATGCAAGGTGATGCCCGTGCCCGCCGCCTTGAGCGAGACCAACATCGCCGCCGCACCCTGTGCACCTTGAAATTGTTGCACGGGCTTCAGGCGGTCCAGCGTCATGCCCGTCAACTCGTAGCGCGGTAAATCCGGAAATTGCGCGGCGAGTGCCATCCGCACGCGGTCCAGCAACATCACAAACTGAGAGAAAATCACAACCTTGTGTCCGCTGCCTACAATCTCGGCGAGTTTCTCGATTAATAAATTAATTTTACCAGAGTCTCTCAGCGGTGCCTCCATCCAAGGCAACATGTCAGGATCGCAGCAGGTCTGCCGCAACCGCGTCAGCAAGGCGAGGAAACCAAACGATTTCTCACGGATCGCCGAACCGACATCGTCACCCAGTCGATCCAAGCCTTCAGCGCAGATCCGAGCGTACTCGGTGCGTTGCACATCGGTCAGAGGGCAGATGAGGTCCATCTCGACCTTCTGCGGGAGCTCCTTGGCCACTTCATTTTTCGTACGCCGCAAGATAAACGGCGCCAGTTGCGCCCGTAATCGACCGAGCGTGCCCTCGCGATCCGCCACCAACGAGGATTCAAACGCCGCGCGCGACCCGAGTAAGCCCGGAAGCAAGAAACGAAAAATACTCCACAAATCGAGCTGACGATTTTCCAGCGGTGTGCCGGTCAACACGATCCGATGACGCGAGCGCACCGCAAAACACGTCTGCGTGATCTTCGCATCGGGGTTTTTAATGAACTGTCCCTCATCCAACACCGTGTAGCCAAACTCCAACGCCGGCAGCAACGCGCGATGCTTCCGCAATTGCGTGTAACTCGCGATCCACACCATCGCCGCGGGTTGATTGGTGAAATCGTGACCGCTCTTGAGCACATCGACCGTCAATGCCGGGAAAAATTTCGCGATCTCTTCGCGCCACACCGGCACCACGCTCGCCGGGCACACGATCAAGCTCGCGCGATCCGGCACGCGCCGCGTCGCGAGCAACGCGAGCACTTGGAGCGTCTTACCCAAACCCATCTCGTCGGCGAGCAAACCGTGGCAACCGACTTCACACAGATGGTGCATCCACTCCACGCCGCGCCGTTGATAAGGCCGCAACAGCCCGGGCAACTCAGGCGTCGTTTCCGGCGGCGCCAAAACCCGGTGCCGCCATGCCTCCATTTCCGTCGAAAGGCTGAGTTTTAATTTGGCGTCATTGAACAACGAAAACACCAAATACGGCGAGATGCCGCCACCTTCGACCGCTGGCTGAGTGCCTTGCGTCTCGGTGATATTTTTCTGCCAAGCTTGATAAGAGTCCCAGCGATCAGCCGGCAGCGAGACGATGCCCAGACTTGGGATAATGACAGGCTGCCCCCCGCGCTTAAGCAGAGAATTCACTTCGCTGTCGGTCAGCATCCGCTCGCCCGCACGGAAGATCCAACGCAAGTTAAGCACCGCGTGTGCCCCGGCGCCTGAGGGACCAGTAGCGCGTTCCGCCACGGCCTCGATCTCGATCGCACGCGTGCCCTTAATCAGGTTGGCCGCCTTGTCATCTAGCTCGATCGCAAACATCCGCCGCCACGGTGCGAGCGTGGTTTTAAGGAAATTGGGAATCTCCACCAACGACTCCAACAGGTACGCGCCCGTGTCGTGTTGATAATGAAAGTGGGCTTTGCGCGCATACGCGGCCACTCCGATGAGCTTAGCGCGTTCGCCCGAAGAGACATGGCTCGAACCACTCGCATGCGCATCCGGCCCGAGGGCGGGGTGACGCGTTTTTTTATCCGCTTCGACCCAGAACGCCTGAAATTGCAAACCCGCGGTGCGCGTTTTAAAGACGAGCAACAACGGCCGCGAAGGGCTGTTCAAACGCGCCGCCGGAACGACGTGTGGACGCGCCGGCGGGTGGCCATTGCCGGGGGCGAAAGCATGCGTCGGCGAAGAGGACGAACCGTGCGTTGAACCGGGCCGCACAAATCCCGTCGTCGCGACGGGCGCGGCGCCACTGTTGAAGCCCCCGCGCGGCGCCTCGCCCAACGGGGCTCTTGGTAAATCCTCGGGCAACGGCGAAATCTCGTCGGCAACGAGTTCCTCGATCTCATGCAAACCGGCCACCGCCAAAGCATGGGCGACTTCCAAGTCCGTCGTCGAAGAACGCACCGAGAAACTATCCGCGCCCCACTCGATCACCGCGTATTCATCTTTTTTATCGATGCGGCGATGGACGATCGCGTCACGATCGGTCAGCTCTAGCTCGCGCACTTGTCCGTCCCGATAGATTTGTCGACCGAGATCCAGCTGGGTGGAGCTGAATCGCTCGGACCAGTCGTTTTCGAGTTTTCCAAACCAAAACTCGAGGGAGTGCGGTGTGTAGACGCGCTTCGGGCCGTGAGACTGCATTCGCGTGAAAGTGTCGAAAACTAGATTCTCCCCGACGCTCTGCAACCACGAATTACGATCAAAGCGCGCACCGCGACTTTCGCTAAATCGTAACGCAACCGCCATGATTTCGCCACGCAGGGCGATTAAATGTACGAACAGTCCGACTCTCACCCGCGCATCACATTTAACACACTTACGTGAAACTCGCCCTCGTCACCGAAACGTTTCCACCGGAGGTTAACGGCGTGGCGATGACCTTTGGCGTGATCGCGCGCGAGCTCTCCGCCCGCGGCCATGACCTCACGATTTATCGGCCCCGCCGCGACGACCTTCCTCAGCCGGAGAGCGATCTTTCCTACCGCGTGATGAGTTTACCCGGCTTGCCGATTCCTGGTTACCCGCTGCTGCGACTCGGTCTACCGGCGGGTCGCACGCTGAAAAAACTTTGGCGCGAAGACCCGCCCGATCTGGTGCACGTCGCCACGGAAGGCCCGCTCGGCGCTACGGCCGTCACCGCCGCACGCGAACTTGGCCTGCCCGTGAGCTCAAGTTTTCACACCAATTTCCACACGTACACGCGCTCCTACGGCTACGGCGCGTTTCACCGCCTCACGCTGGCCTGGCTCCGTTACGTGCACAACCGCACCCAACGCACCTTCGCCCCCACTCCTGAGCTGTGCGCCGAACTCACCACGTATGGCTTTCGCGATCTTGCCGTTCTCTCGCGCGGGGTCGACACCCGCCAATTCGATCCCTCACGCCGCTCGCGCGAACTACGCGCTAGCTGGGGCGCCGAGGACGACACGCCGGTGGTGCTCCACGTCGGCCGGATGGCCGCCGAGAAAAACTACGAACTCGTTTTCCGCGCGTTTGACGCCATGCGCGCCGCGAATCCTCGTTGCCGATTCGTCCTCGCCGGCGATGGACCGCTCAAAGCACGGCTTATGCGCGAACACCCCGAGTGCAGGTTTGCAGGCTTTTTCTCGCGCGAGGAAATCGGTCGTTACTACGCCTCCGCCGATATCTACATTCACGCCAGTCTCACCGAGACTTTTGGTAATGTCCTGACCGAGGCCATGGCCAGCGGACTCGCTGTCGCCGGCTTCAACTACGCTGCGGCTCTAAAATTTATCCGACCCGGCGAAAACGGACTTAGCGTTCCCTGCGATCAACCCGCGGCCCTCATCGCGGCCGCCGTCCAGCTCGCCTGTGAGCCCGAGCTACGCGAGCGCCTGCGTCTCGCCGCGCGCGCGACCGTCGAGCCGCAATCGTGGTCATCGGTCATCGCCGGCTTCGAAGCTGATCTCGCCGCCGTGATCGCCGAATCCCGCGGCGCTAAGCCACAATCCAAGTCTACCCCTTAACCCTCCTTCATGCCCGCTCGGATTCTCATTTTAACCGCCGGCTACGGCGAAGGTCACAACGCCGCCGCCCGCGCGCTCGCCGCCGCTTGCAACACGAATTACGGGCCAGGCACGGCGCGGGTGGTCGATCTGTTCGCCTTGTCGCGCCCACGCTTCAATCAAATCAGTCGCCGCGCCTACATCGCGACCATCAACGGCGCCCCGCGACTCTGGAGCAGCCTCTACGCTTGGATCGATCACTCCAATCTCGTGCCTCGCTGTTTTTGGCTCCTCGGCCGCGAACGTCGCCTGCTCGCTCGCATTCTCGCCGAGGAAAAACCCGCCGTCATTTGCAGCACGTATCCCGTTTACGCGTTCCTCATCGCGCGCCTGCAAAACGAAGGCCGCAGCCTCCCCCAGCATTTCAACGTCGTCACGGATTCGATCAGCATCAACTCGCTCTGGTGGCGCGCCGGCGCCGCCGGCTGGTTTGTGCCCAATCCCGATTCTGCTGAGGTCATGCGGGCCGCGGGAATTGATCCCGAAGATCTCCACGTCACGGGCTTCCCCGTTCCGGCATTTTTTAGCGATTACGCCAGCCGGCTCGCGCCACCCGATCTCTCGAGTGATGGCTCCGCCCCTCGGATTCTTTACATCATCAACTCCGGCACGAATCACGCCGCCGAAACCGCTCGCCTGCTACTCGCCGAAACGTCGTGGGAAATCACCATCGCCGTGGGCCGCGACGCCGCGCTCCAAACCGAGCTTACCCGACTCGCCGCCGGCCGCGCCCTGCCCGCTTATATCCTCGGTTGGACCGACCAGATTCCGCACCTGCTCATGACGCATCATGTCGTGATCAGCAAAGCCGGCGGTGCCACCACCCAAGAGGCCATCGCCGCGCGTTGCCCGATGATTGTAAACCAAATCGTCCCCGGCCAAGAGGAAGGCAACTACGAGCTTCTCCGCCGCACCGGCGCCGGCGCCTTGGCGACGACCCCCGCCGCCGTGATTCAGAGCCTGCGCCAAGCCTTCGCCGACCGCGGCGCAGTCTGGCTGCAATGGCGCAACGCCCTCGCCCCCATCGTGCGCAACGACGCAGCTAACGCGATTGCCCGACACCTCATCGCGGCGAGCACCTCCCGCGAAAAAGCCGCCGCCCCGACGTTTGCCCCGTTGCCATGAAAATCCGTTTCATCCTCAACCCCGTCTCGGGCCGGCATGCGCGCAGCGCCCGGCTGTTGCCGTTGTTGCGCGACTTCATTCGCAGCCAAGCGCTCGACGCCGAACTTCACCCGACCGAGGGCCCCGGTCACGCCACCGTCCTCGCCCGTGACGGCGTGCAAGCCGGTTGCCAACGCATCGTCGCCATCGGCGGCGACGGCACCATGAACGAGGTCGCCCAAGCGCTCATCGACACGCCGGCCGCACTCGCGCTCGTTCCCTGCGGCTCGGGCAACGGCCTCGCCCTTCACCTCGGACTCCCCCTCGCCCCGCTCGCGGCTTTGCGCCTCGCCGCGCACGACACAGGCCGGATCGCCGCCATCGATACCGGCTCCGTCAAC
>Ga0222712_10006624_pt1 | contig 11401 bp, 8 predicted proteins | sample C33_657DmetaG_FD_165043 | JGI IMG/M metagenome (GOLD analysis project Ga0222712, IMG submission 165043) | Estuarine water microbial communities from San Francisco Bay, California, United States - C33_657D | ecosystem: Environmental > Aquatic > Marine > Unclassified | place: USA: California... | reverse complement strand
ACGAGACATAGGCGGAACCGAGGTTCGCCCAATTACCGAAGGTCGAGATGACGTTGGCGCCCGTGGTGGGACTGACGGTGGTGGTATTGCCGCCGGGCCCGTTGTAGGACCAAATGTTCCAGGCGCTAAAGTCGTTATTATCGCGAGTTTCTTCATCCCATTTACCGCCGAATTTGATCGAGGTCGGAAAACGCTGCATGAACGGCAAGACCCACTTGGCGTTGAGCGTACCGGTCCATTTTTCGGTGATCCAAGTACGGTCGTCGTTGGTGATACGGGTACCACCGGCGCGGCTGTCAGTGCTGGTGAAATTGGCTAGATTGAACCAATCGGGACCCGTGGTCTGGCGGATGGTCCACTCGGCGGAACGGGGGCTGGCGCGGGTGGCTGTCCAACCGCTGGCGACACCGCCGCCCTCAGAATTGGCGAAGCCGCGCTCGAGGGATTCGTAATTATTCACGGAGCGCGACATGGCGAGGGCGCCGTCGACGATCCAGCCACCAATCTTGTACTCGAAACGCGGCGCAAACTGGCGGGTGTAGGTGAGCTTGGCGGAAGAGCCGCCGCCATTATTGAGCGTGGCGACATTGTTCACACTGCCGCTGGCGGCACGAGTGGCGACGACGCTGGTGATACCATCGCCACCGACGGTGGAGCGGCCGTTGTTGACGTTGGCGTTGTCGTTGGCGGCGACGAAGGTGAAGTTGCGGTTGAAAAACTCACCGTCGAAATAGCTGTAAACGAGGTTGAGTGAGAGGGTGAGACGCGCACTGGCCTTCCAGTCGGCGGTCAGGAGCAGCGCGTCTTTGCGGATCAACTTAGGGCCATCTTTGAAATCAATTTGGCGGATCGTCATCGGCCGAGTATCGCCTTGGGTGGGATTGGCCGTGCGGTTGTAGCCGTTGGTCATCAAGAGCTGCTCCGTAAAGGAGTTCGACTGACTGGCGCTGAGCAACACACCGAAGCGTTGGTTGAAGAACGATTCGGCGTATTCGAACTGATAGTTGGGCTTCCACTTTTCTTCTTTGTAATCAGCGGGGCCTTGGGTCTGCGAGAGGGTGAATTCTTCGCTATTTAAGTTATAGCCCACGTTGTAGGCGATGCGGCGGCCTTTACGCTCGAAGGCACGCTTAGTCTTCATGTTGACGGTGCCGGCGGGAGAATCGGCGTCGTTTTCTGGGCTGGCCGTGCGGTTGATCTCAATGGAGTCGATACTGGTGATGGAGAAACCTTCGAAGCTCGTAGCTCGGGAAGCGGCGCCACCACCGCGGTTGGCGTCGGCGCTGGCAGTACGCATGCCGTCGAAGGAGACGCCCACGTATTGACCGTCCATGCCGCCGAGGCGCGGGCCACGGGGTTCCGATTCAACGTAATCGAGGTCGACGCCGGGCAGGTATTTGAGGAATTCACCGACGTTACCATCAGCCACGTCACCGAAAATGTCGGAAGAAACGGACGTGGTGATGTTCATGTTGCGGCGCTGCGCCATGATGGCCTTGGAGTTGCCCTCGCGCTCGGAAGCGACAGAGAAGGCGGCGAGCTGAATCACGCCGTCTTTAGCTACAGGTGGCGTGGCGGCCGTGCTGACGAGGTTGATCTCGCGCACAGCGGGCATGCCAGCGGTGACGGTGAAGGAGTCGTTCACGGTAACGTAACCCGAATAGGAAACTGAGATCGCAGCCGGGCCCGCGGGCACGTCGGCAAACGAGAATGAACCGTCGCTCTCGGAGTAGGTGATTTTGCTCGTGCCGTCTAGGCGGATCTGAGCGTTGCCCACGTATTCTTTTGAGACCGGATTAAAAACCCGGCCTTGCACGGAGCCCGTGGCCGTTTGGCCGTGAGCCAAAGTAGCGGCGAATAACCAGCCGCAAATTAAAACAATCAATGAGGGCAGACGCCGACGAAGCATTCCAGACTGAGACATACAGGTAGGGTGTTAAGGATAAGCCGACGAGGGTAGATCGCAGGCAGTGCGGCCAAGGGGGTAGACCGCAGATCTGTGTCATGAAAAAACAACCGGAATGCGGCGCAAGTTTATTAAAAAAAATTTGAAACCTTTTTATCTGATAAACGAAGTCGCCCTACCGGCCTTTCGCCACTTTCTAATAAAAACATGCCCGCAACCCCCGCCCCGTCCGAAAACCCCGACGAGACTCCTCGCCCCCATTACACGCTGAAAACGAGGGAGTTTGAAGCCCTCAATATTCCTCTCATACCGCCCGCGCCGCACCCGCCCGCAGTCGCAGCCGACCCGGGCGTCGTCGCCCACACCCACGAGCCCATCTCCACCCAGGCCCTGAGCCAAATCGCCACCGGCGGCGCCCCCGTCCTCGGCACGCATCGACCCATCAACCGCCCCAACGACATCCACGCCCACCTCGCGTGTAACCTCCGCCACGACCAAGCCGCCGGCCACTACGACCTCAAACCCGGCGTGGATACGAAAAAACGAATCCGTCTTTGGACGTATTGGATCTTCCTCGCGCTCGTCGACGTTCCGCTCGGCCTCTTCGCGTGGTGGATCGGGCCCGAGTACGCCATTCCCTTTGTGTGTATCATCGCCGGGATCGGCTACTTTACCGCCAGCTGGACCTGGAAAAACTGGTTTCTCAACACCGACTGACCGGATCAACTCCCGGCGTTGCCACCGCCCGCCCGCCGCGCGCAACATTCCCAAAGCAACACCGCCGCGGCGACCGAGACGTTTAACGATTCGACTTTGCCCGTGCCGGGAATCGTCACCAACCGCGTGCACGCCGCGACCACCGACGGCGCGAGCCCTTCCTCCTCGTTGCCCATCACCAACGCCACCGGCTTCTTCGCCCCCGAGGCCGCTTCGGGCCGACCGCCGCGCGTCGCCGCGCCGATCACTTCGTAACCCGCCGCCGCCAAATCCTTGGCCAGCGCCGCGATGTTTTTCACCTGCCACAACTCGACGTGTTCCAGGCCCCCTTCCGCCACGCGATGCGCGGCCTCCGTGGGCCGAGCCGCCGACGCTGCTTCCGCAAGGACGATCCGCTCGACACCGAAAAAAGCCGCCGTCCGCGCGATCGCGCCGAGGTTGTGCGCGTTGCCGATACGATCGAGCACCAACACGGTCGCCCGCGCCTGCGCCCAAGCGCGGATTTCATCCGCTGTCGGCGCGCGCAACGCCGGCACCTGCACGATCGCCACAATGCCGCCGTGGTGAATCGAGCCCGAGATTTTCTCCAACTCCGCCGGCGGGACGCAGCGGTAAACTTTTTTGGCTGCCGCGAGTACTTGGCTCATGGCGCCGACTTTTCGGCTCGTAGGTTCGTCAAAAAAGAGTCGCAAAATCGAAGCGGGGTCGCGCTCAAACCGCGCCTTCACCGCCGCGAGGCCGCAGATTTTGAGTTCTTCCCGCGGCGACGGCCCGCCCGCGCGCGGCTCACGTTTCGCCACCGCCGGTGCGGCGGCCAGTGCTCCGGGCCGGCCCACAAAATCCGTCAACGGTCGCGCCTGAGCCGCGGGCCGGCGCTGAGATTCGGGACGTTGATAATGGGCCATGTGCGCAGATTGACCCGCGCCCGCGGGTAAAACCAAACAAAACTTTCTCCGCCTTAGAACCCTTTGAAATGTTTCGGGTCGTCCGGATCTTGGTAACGCGTCGTGTAAGTCTTGTTGCTCGCGGCGAGTTTCAGGAACGCATCGATGGGCACGATTTCGACGGGACCATCGAGTTGTTTCGTGATTTCGACGAGGCTGTTGACGTCGTTGGATTCGCGCACGTGGACGAGCAGGAAATACGGGCGCTTGGCGTTGAGCGCGATGAGTTCGTTGAGATCGGCGGCGACTTCTTCGCGCGGGCGGCGCGGGTCGATGTAGTAATCGTAGGAAATCATCGCGCGCGTGTCGCGCAGGTCACGCGTGCGCGCGGGGCCGTAGCCGTTGATGAAGCCGATCACGTCGGGAAATGCTTTGTAGTAACGATCGACGGTTTCCTTGGTGAGATCGGCGTTGCCGACATTTCCGTCGGCCGCGGAGTTGTCCATGATCTCCATGATGTGTTCGTCGAGCGTCGCCATGAGCTGGCGCGCATCGGCCATCAAGAGTTCAAATTTATCCGCCGGGATGTGGTTGGGATACATGTAACCGGGACCCGAGAGACCGCCGATGAAGTAGTCGTTCTTGGTCGCGCTCTCGTGGAAATATTCCAGCGCCGCCGGCGAAAATTTTGTCCAGTTGACGGTCACTTGCCAGCCGAAGGGCAACTTGCCGCGGCCGGGCTTCGTCCACACGCCGATGCCGATGCTGTCGGATTGGACGAAGGAAATGTAGACTTTTTGTTGCGCCGTTAGCTTCGCATCCAAGGGGACTTGATGGTTATTGGTGAACTTAAAGCCCGGGGTGAACGTGAACTGACAGTTGAAACTGAGGTTGGGCAGATTATGCAGTCCCTCCATGCGCAAGCCGTAGCCCGAGAGCAGCGTCGTGTGTTGTTCCTCGGTGTCCTTGCCGTAAGAGTGCCAACCAAAAACGGTGCCGAGCGGCGTCATCTCCGAGAATAATTTTTTTCCCAGCGCGACTTCTTCGGGGTGTATCGGATTGGCCGAGAGATCGTGGAAGAACATCTTTTGGCGTACGCCCCAATCTGCCATCGCCGGCATCCGCACCGCGCCCACATGCCCACCCATCAACATGATCGAATCATGCGTGCAGCGGGCCCAATAGCGCGCGTAGGCGTCGCGATAAATCTGCGCATCTGTCTGCCCCGTGTAGCGACCGCGCAAATCGTCGATGCGCTTCAGGCCAAATTTCTCCACCTGCGCGACCTGCTCGGCCGTGACGACCAATGCGTCCTCGAGGCCGGCAATCGTGAAAGCGACATTCATCGTCGCCGGCACCACGGGTTCCCAAATCACGTAGCCCTTGGCGTGGCGACCGAACAGCGTGAGCGCGGCGTCGGCGGTTTTTACCTCCGTAAAAACGACGCCGTGCTTGCGTTGATAAAACTCAAACAGCGGTCCGGTGATCTCCCATTGAAACTCTTTCGGATGCACGACGTAGAGCTGCGGCGCCGCGCGATTCGCGAGGCCTTGGAGGCTCAAGAGCATGATTTTTTCCGGCAGGCCCTTGGCCACGAGCCAGTCACTGTCGAAATTCATGACCCAAGACGCGCGCGCCGCCGGCTTAACCGGAGCGGCGTCAGTCCCAGTCCCAGCGGCCCGCAAGCCGGCCGAGGAAAACACGACGCAAACCAGAGCAATGATGAGGCGATGCATGGCTTATTTCTCCCCGATAACTTTGGTGAAACGATACACGAGAGGCTTACCCCGCGTGCTGTGGAGCTCGATGAGCAATAATTCTTGGTCGCCCTCGATCAGGCGCAACTCTTGGTAAATCCGCATCGGCCCCGTGCCCTGCGAACTCTCAATCTGCGGCGTCGCCTCCACACGTAGCGTGCGCTCGCCATCGAGCCACTCCGCGCGCACTGGCGTCAGCGCGCCACGCACCGGGTACAACGCCATGTGGCGTTGCTCGACGCGGAAAAAATCCAGCACCGTCGTGGGCTTCGCCGTATCCACGGCGTTAGTCGCCGTAAGTTTTGTCGCGCGCCATTGCATATCATGCCGCAGATCGACGCGCGTACCTTCGAGCGAGACGACGAGGTCCCACGCCGTCCAGCCATCGAGCGCCGTGCTGCGCTTCGGATCGAGCCGCCAACGTCCGGCCAAAGCCGGATTAGCCGCCCACGCCGCCAGCGGCAGCACCAACAACAACCCCAGCGCTTTCCAAAATGTGAATTTCATGGCTGACCCCATCAACACCGCCCCAGGCCCGAATGACTAGGTGAAAGTATCTGAAAATTAAAAAAGTCAGGCCCGCGCCTGCACCACGCCGACCACGGTGAACTCCTCGCGATCATGATAAAGATGCCGCACGAGAAACCCCGGCGCATAGCGCGACAAGGGCGAATCCGCCGCGTGCAACTCCCGCAACAACGCCACCGAATCCACGTGCCCGAACTTCAGATTAAACACAAACCGCCGGCACCAGCCGCGCGCGAGCCAGGGTTCGACGAGGTTTTTCATCACATGGTGCGGCTCCTCGAGTAGATCACAAAACATCCAATCGTACGCCACGTTTTCCTCGAAGTTGAAATGAAACGCATCGCCCAGGCGGTGCTCGATCAGTGGATGCCCGAGCGCCCCGCCCTTGAGCGGGCCGTTGTCCACCGCGATCACGCGCGCGCCGCGTTTCGCCGCGCTGTAACTCCAACCGCCCGGCGCCGCACCGAGATCGACGACCGTTTCACCCGCCTGCGGCTCGATCCCGAACACCACGAACGCCTCTTCAACTTTTAAATAACTCCGCGACGGCGCCGCGTCATCATCGGCCATGCGGCGTTGCCCGTGGATAAACGCATCGCGCGCGACATACACGCGCCCGAAATCCGTGAACCACACAAACAGCCCCCGCGCCTCCCCCAGCCCGCGCGGCAGATCCGCCACCGCGAGCTTCGCGACGCGGGCCAGCCGTTTTTTTAACTGCTCGTGAAACGCTTTTTCCACGCCGCTCATCCGGCGCCCGAGCCCGACTAATTCCGCCGGCCCGCCAAACACACACGGCCACGCCGCCTCGACGCGTTCGCCGCGCAGGCTCGTCAGGAAAAATTCCACGATTTGATTAGCCAGCGCGTTGACCGACTCGCCTTTGAACTCAACCGCGCCCCGCATCGTCACGTGCGGAAACGCCAGCCCCGCCACCGCCGCGCGATCCGGCGCCACGGCCCAGCCCGGCCCGGACTCCGCCACGGCGAGCCCCACGTCCGTGAGTTCACGCACGAGCACTGATTCAAAACCGGCCTGACACGTCTGTAACATACCCGCCAACGTGCCCGCCGCCCCACCCTTGCCGCGAGCCAAAACGGAAATTCAAAAACGCAGCCCCGCGCGCTTAGGAACCCACGCGCGTCGCCGACGACTCCTCGGCTTCGGGCAATTCATACATGCGCAGCGGGGTCGGCGGCGGGGCCGCCTCACGCGGGAGGTCGCGATTGCGCGGCATGGTTTCCCAGCGCAACACGTAGCGGCGGCCTTCGTAGCGCGAGACGAGCGAGTGGACTTCGAGGCCGGGATAAGCGGATTCGACGCGCTGTAAACTCACGGGCAACGCCGGCGGCAACGGCGGTTCTTCCGCTACGCGCTCCAGCGTATCCGCCCGCACGCGCCATCGCCCCGCGCCCGCGCCGGCGTGCGTCGTGCTAAAATCCACGGTAAAAATTCCGTCCGCCCCCAGGCGAGGCGCACCGAGCTTAACTTCGGCGGGAATCGAGCCACCACCGGAAAACGCCCATTTAAATTTCCACGCGCTCAACGCCTGTAACTGCCAACCGGCGGATGCCGTTTTGGCGTCGCTGGCAGGCCGCGCGATGTAAGCCTGCGAATGGCCGGCGTCGTCGTAGCGGTGATAAACCACGACGGGTTTTTGCGCGGCGTCGAAACCGAGATTGAAGGTCATGTTGATCAAGCCTTCCTGCGGTTTGGCCGCGTCGATGATTTCGGCGCGCGTGATCGTGATGGGCAACGCGATGGGTTCACCGCGGCTGTTTTCCCAGTGGAGAAAATCGCGGCTGCGCGCATACGAAAGCGTGTGGTTAGTCGCACAGTCGGGCGTGTCGCGCCACATCCAGACGAGGTGGAAACGTCCATCGGGCCCGAGCACCGGATCGAGCGCGTAGGCGTTGCGTTGGCCTTCGCCTTCCAAGACGGGCTGATCCAACACGCGCCGCCAACTGCGGGTCGCGGTATCGTAAATATTGTAGAGGTCGCTGCCATTGCCGCTGGCGCCGTCGCGATAACGAAAGAGAAGATCACCGTCGGCGTTTTTGAAAAAAACGGGATACGTGCACCGCGTCTCGCGTTCGCCAGTCATGCGATCGAGACGCTCGAGCGTCGTGATATCGAGGGGCCTTTTCGTCCGATAATAAACGAGCGGATCCACGTGCATGTTGCCCGAGAGATGCAGACAACCGTCGCGATCCACGGCGAGGCGCAGGAAATTGTGACTGTCCCAGCCGGTGACGTTGGAGGGACGTTGGCGTACATCGTTCCACACGCCTTCAGGATGCACTGTGGTCCATTGCGCGCTCGGGAGCACGCGCGCGGCGACGGTGAGGCGACGCTCGCCGTCGTAGTAAGCGACGAATTGCCGGCCGGAGTGTGTGAGCAACGCGAAACTGACCGGACTACCCGACCACACGGAACCGACGGGAATACCGACCGGCACCGCTTCAGCGGCAAAAACGCGGCCAAACAGCGCGAGCGCGAGAATGGCCGCGCGCGCGTTCACAGGCGATGGAGGTGAAAACCGCCGTCCACGTCGAAGGTCGCACCCGTCGAAAACGGAAAACGATCTTCCGCGATCGCGCGCACGGCGCGGCCGATGTCCTCGGGCTTGCCCCAGCGGCGGATCGGCGTGATGCCGCGCTCGTCGTGGATGATGAGCTTGTCGTATTTTTCTTTCACCCCGCCGGTCATATCGGTGGCGATCACGCCGGGACGGATTTCGTAGACGTTGATGCCGTCGTTGGCGAGGCGGTCGGCGAAAAGTTTCGTCATCATCGCGAGGCCGGCTTTCACCATGCAATAATCGCCGCGGTTGATCGACGCGGTGTAGACGGAGATCGACGTGATGTTGACGATGCGGCCGCGGAAACCTTCGGCGTCGGGCGCCTGCTTGAGCATCTGCTTGGCGACGAGTTGCGTGAGGAAATACGGGCCCTTGAGGTTGATCGCAAAGAGCCGATCGAAACTTTCTTCGCCCGCATCGAGCACATCGGCGCGGACTTTAGGGGCGACGCCGGCGTTGTTCACGAGGAGATCGATGCGGCCAAATTTGGCGACGGTCTCGGCGACGAGGCGCTCACGATCCGCGGCGACGGCGACGTCGCCTTGCACGATAAAACCGTCCCCGCCGGCGGCTTTGACGAGCGCAAGAGCCTCGGCGGCGGCTTCGGCGTTGCCGGCGTAATTGATAGCCACGCGGGTGCCCGCGCGGGCGAGTTCGATGGCGATACCGCGGCCGATGCCGCGCGATGCGCCAGTGACGAGAGCTGTTTTCGGGGTCATGCGGATGCGAGCGAAGCCATGGCCCCGAACGTGGCAAGCCCGCAGGCCTGACCCCGCGGCGCGTTTGTTACCAAACGCCGAGATTCACCGTGAGCACTTCGGCGGCTGTCGTGGAAGCGTTGGTGATTTCGAGGACGTTGGCACCGGCCCGCAGTAGCGCGGGATCGAAACGATACGTGCGGCTGGCCTCGGGCGCGGGCCTGCGACCCGGCAGATCGCCGGGACCGTAGAACTCGACAAACAGCTCGGGGCTTTTTTGCAGCGGCAGCCATTCCAGCGGCTGGCCGTTGAGTTTAACCGTAAGTTCTTTTACGGCGTGGGGCACACCGGTCACGAGAATCCGAGCGCGCGCGACGGGCATCGCCGCGACGGGCAACGGCAACGGAAACGTCACCGTGGCGCCCGCCGGAAGTTTGGCCGGCAACAATCCCGGCAGCTCATAAGCCCGCCGGAAACGAACCGTGGGGACAGAATACAGCAGCGGTTTACGCGCGGCCGTCGCGGGCGATTCCAGGCCGAGCAGCCAATCGTAAGGCACCGCGCCGATTTTTTCGATCCAGCACGGGAAGTTGAAAATGTTAATCCCGTCGGCACCCGAGTCGTAGAGCCCGGAGACGGCCGCGCGGAGCGATTCAGGGCTGTGGCGCTGGGCGCCGTGCTCGAGATCAAACCCGCCGTAAATCGGCACGGCCGCTTGGCCGAGGGCCGCACGCATCTCGGCGAGCGGTTGGAAAAAATCGGTGTTCAAAAAATGCGACGTTGAAATCGCATCGACGAGGCCGCGTTGCGTCCACGTGACGACATCGAGACCGAGCTCGCGGCAGCCGGCGACCGACGTCGGCACGCGCACGATCAACTGGCGTTTTTTCGCGCGGCACAACGCGCGCACGTCGGCGACGAAACCCGTGATATGATCGCGTTTCGCCCAGACCTCATCGCGCGTGCCCGAGAGGTGACGCGGGAAACGCATCCAATCGAGTTGCACGCCATCAAATTCATATTTTTCCAACAGCTCGGCGATGATCGCCAACATGAACTTACGCACCTCGGGCCGGCTGTAATCGAGGCACCAATTGCGCCAGTCGGTATCGCCGCGCGCGACGGCCGCTGGGTCGACGATGACGTCGGGATGTTCGCGGCGCACGCGCGGCAAGTTCCACTCGTTGGCCGCGGTGGGCTCGTGCACGTCGTTGGTGCGGATGGTGACGAATGTTTCTTTGCCTGCGGCTTTTAGACGCTGGAGAAAATAGCCGAAGGGATCGCGGCCTTGGGCGTGCTCGAGCGCGAGCTGCGTGCAACGCGGGTCGGTCTCGCCGACTTGGGTCGGATAATAATAACGCCCCGCGCCCGGACAGAGCAGATAGGTCGTGATATTGGGCGGGCACGACGCGACGACTTCGTCGATGTCGCGTTTAAAATCCGGCGAGAGCGTGCTGAACGTGCTGTTGCCATCGTTGTCGAGCAACAGGCGCTTGGCGGACGTGGCCGCGTGGGCAAACTGCAGCGCGAAAGCACCGAGCAAACAGACAAAGCGGAGAAAATAAGAGCGACGGGCGGAGGTCATAGGGGTTGCGTTTGACTACCGACGAAGGAGCCGAGCGCAAGTCGTTCCGTAATTTTTATCGGCGTCACTGTCCGGCCGCTTCACGCCGTTTGGTGCGGCGCGGCGGAGGAAGGGTGCGTTGAAGTTCAGCGAGGTCTTTATCGCTTAAAGGTTCATCGCGGGTCGCAACGGCGGCGCGGGCAGCGGCGAGGGTCTTGGGGCTCACGGGCGCGGCGGTATGACCCCAAGAGCGGCGGACGTAAGTGAGCACACCGGCGAGCGTCTCATCGTCGAAGGCGCGCATCGGCGGCATGATCATGTTTTGTTGCGCCTTACCGAGCAGAACGATGCGGGCGAGGATGCGTTCGTCGCCGAGCGCCCAAGCCGAATTTACGAGCGGTGGCGCGAGGCCGGCGAGACCGAGGCCGGTCGGTTGATGGCACGCGGCGCAAACGGTGACGAATTGCACGCGACCTTTTTCAAACAAGGCCTCTTCGGCGGGCGTGAGCGCGACGGCGACGGCGGTGGTGTGGCCGGGTTTGCCGGGCCAGGTGAGCGAAGTGAGTAGTTTGGTGACGCGCGCGGCGGCGGCCGCGTCTTTTTGCGCGGCCAAGGCCACAAGCGGTTTGGGCTCGATCGGTAAGCGACCGGGCAATACACGACCATCGGGCGCGACGGGGAGAAATTGCTCCACGCCGGCCAAAAGCGCACCACGCGCCCAAGCCGGTGTCGCGGGATCGCCGAGGAGCGCCAACACCCGCTCGAT
>Ga0222712_10006622_pt1 | contig 11406 bp, 8 predicted proteins | sample C33_657DmetaG_FD_165043 | JGI IMG/M metagenome (GOLD analysis project Ga0222712, IMG submission 165043) | Estuarine water microbial communities from San Francisco Bay, California, United States - C33_657D | ecosystem: Environmental > Aquatic > Marine > Unclassified | place: USA: California... | reverse complement strand
AACTTATCCATTACAATTAAATAAGATTTATATGGTAAGTTTTGATAATCATACTCAAGATTGTTATAAAGTTATAAAGCAAAATATGGAGGATATTAATGCGGTACAAGCATACAATTTAATCGTTGGTGCTGGTCCATATGACACTTGCATAGAGTGTGGATCTTGATGAATAGAAACTATAATGATCCTGAATATAAAAAATGGCGCAAAGCTATTTATACTAGGGATCAATTTAGTTGTCAGTGGCCGCACTGCTCATCTTGTAAAAAATTAAATGCTCATCATATTTATAGATGGGCTGATTTTCCAGGACTACGATATCATATTAATAATGGTATCACATTATGTAAACTTCACCACGATATGATTAAAAATAGTGAAGATAGTTATAGAGGATTTTTTCTTAAATTAATTACTAATAAGGGTATAATATAGTATATAGAAAAGAATACATTATGGGTGACTCTAATAGACCAATTTTTAATAATCAATCTGGATTTACAGCCAGACAACCTAACGACGGCACTGTTCCAATTAGTGGTGGTCCGTCGAATATGACCAGATCCTCAGACTACAATGATAATAATACATCGTTTAGTCAAGGAGCTAATATTAATACTAAAGAAGATGATAAAAATTTATCTTTATTAGATCCTTTTTTTAATTTAATTTCTAATTTATATATGTCTGGTATTCGTGATTATGGATGTGAAAATAGTAATCATAGACGAGGATGGATTTTTAATAATATAGTACCAGAATTTGCTCCTTGTGGTTGCTATGTGGAATCATTGTGGCCAGAATTATTTGGAGTGTTGGTTGCTGGTCCAGCCGCTGCGGTGAAAACTATATTTTACAAAAGCTCCAAACAACTAACAGCTGTAATAGTAAAAAAATTACGTAGAAAATTACTTGTAGAATTAAGTCTACGACTAACCAATATAACCACTAAATTATCTTATAAAAGAGGAGCATTCAGAATAGCATATTTAGCATTAAAAAAGCTTGGAGTTGATCCACTAGCAATTAAACAAGGAATATTTGCTAAATTACCACCAGTGCCAGCCGGATTTAAAAGATTATATAGAGCACAAGGACCAACTAGTTTATCATCATTAGCTATTATTGATGATCCTAGAGGAAAAGGGTATTGGTTTACGGATAATCTACAATATGCTATGAGTTATATTAGTGATGACTTTACACCACCTGAAAGAATCAGTAGTTTTAAAGGTAAATATCCTAATGGTCACCTTGTATATGTTGATGTTCCTGTTGGCACACAAAATGTATTCAGTCGCGGTAGGACTGGAGACATCGGTTTTAAACTAGAAAAAAATATTCCATGCAAAGATATTGAAACTGGAGAAATTATTACTGCTAGTCAATCTAGATATGGAGATTGGAAGCCACAACCAAACCTACCAAAAGGTAAAAAAGTAGCATTAAGAAGAAAAAACATTGATGGAGATATAGAATGGGTATACGATTACCCCGCGACAAATGACTCAGATACTCTCTTAAATCCTGGAATTATGGTCGGAGATGATACTGCTGCGGGTTTAGAATATTTTTTAGACGCCAACTCTGCTAATATGGCAACTAAAATTGCAGCAGTTAATAATATTTTTGATATTCAAGAATTTATGGATATTTTAATTAGATTAGATAGTTCTGTAGCTATTAAATTAGATGGTGATGAAATATGGACACCATTAACTGTATTTAATAATGCAGCAGAGTGGAAAAAAGCTGTACAAAATAATATTGATCGTGGATTAGCAAATGGAGATAGTATGGACTTTATTGCTAGGGCAAATGCACCAATAGTTGCTGCTGAAGATATTATTGGGAATAGAAAACTTTTTGATCAGAAAATGCAACAATGGGCAGATATTTTTACAGCTTGGGAGAATTTAGCTCAGGATCATATTGATAATATGCCTGTAGAAATTTCAAATTTTATGACAGAAATTAAAAATTTATTTGTTCCAGAATTGACATCGTCTGGTTATAGAACAATATTTGAGTGGGGTATTGGGATGTTTATATTTATTGAAACTATATTAGCAGTAATTAGTGTTGTTGAAATTAAAAAATGTCACCCAGATTTTTTGAATACCACATCACTACCCGGAACAACAGATATTGATATTGAAATTATATCTTCTAAATATCAATTAAATAAAAGACAAAGATGGCAACTATACGATCAATTTAATAAATTCCCTGTGCATGCTACTTTGAATCCTGAAACTTGTGCTTGTTCAGAATGTCCACCAAATCGTACACTTTGTGATAAAAGTAGCGTTTGGAATCCCGCAAATCCATTATCTCCATGGGATGATAGATGGAACACATGCTTTGCCTCGTGTTGTGGTGGCAGAGAATTAGCACCGATAACAATTACAAAGGATTGTGGTTGCGAATGTCCTGAAGGTCAAGAATTCTTACCATGTGAAAGGTCAACTTGTAAAAGTCGTAGCAGTGAAATATCTTATATATTATCGTGGATTTATCAAAGACCAATATTTCCTGATCCATATAATACACTCTTCAATGGTATCTGTGTTATCTCTAATCCTAATCCAGATAAATTAGAATGGGATACTAAAGAATGTGCATGGGTTTGTCGAGAAAGTAGATTAGTAATGAAATCTAAATTACCAAATAATTATAGATTACCAGCATATATGCCATATGGTGTTTATGTTGGAGGCTATGCTACAGAAGTACTAGAAAAATTACCACCTTGTGCTGAGAATAAAACAAGACGCCCACCAAATTGTGAATGTGAAGATATTATTCCTACGCCAACTCCCACAAGTACGACCACACCCACGGTAACACCAACAATAAGTCTCACGCCATCATCTTTTACATTTGAACAATTGGTTTTGATTAAAGCGTGTGGTTTTGGTGATCAATTAATAGATAGTACATATTCTTATTGGGGTACTGATGACTATAATAGACCAATATGGCAAAATCCTAATTCTTATGAATTAAAATTTGATATTACTAAAAATAATTTTGTTATTGGAATAATTGGTAACAATTCATATCTATATTATTTAGATGGAGCTATTAGTCCTATTGGTAGTTCTTGGAAAAATACTGAAAATACATCTATCGATGCTAGTACCACAGATGTTACAATGGATTTTGATCCTTTTTCACCATGTTCTTATCCAACACCCACTACTACTCCAACATTAACACATACCCCCACTCCTTCCCATATTTAATATTAAAATTTAACTTGTCAAAAATAATATTTAAATATACTATATAGTATCAAATAAACAACATAGAAGGAGTCCAGCATGAAACTATCAGATCCAATTACTATTAAACCACCAGCAATATCTGATCATAACGGCAAAATTTTTCAGCCACCAGAATTATATTTTACAGAATTAATGTTGATGTATTTTGATAATCCTCATACCAAAACATTATCTGTCAGCATACAACAAATACCACAAATCATTGTACTATATGAGAATGATGAATATGATGCGATTGGTGATTGGACTAAAAAACAAGCTGAAGCTAAACTACTAAATATTTTAGGAGATAATCCAGCCAAATATCTACGCAGTTTATTTGTTAAAACATTAGAAGAAAATCCTTATGGGGCTGGCACATTATTGTCTCAAATGATCAAAAGTTTAGGAATTCAGATAACTAGCAATTGCGCGTGTAAACAGCATGCTATCGAGATGAATGAAAATGGTAATGACTGGTGTAAACAGAATATAGATATGATTGTTGGATGGTTAAAGCAGGAAGCTAAAAAGAAAGGATTACCATTTTTTGATACCATTGGAAGACTAATGGTGGATCGAGCTATTAAAAAATCTCGTAGACTATTAGCAAATCAATCAGTGCCTGAAGATGATAATGATTTAGATAACCTATGAGTCCACAAGATCCTTTTACTATAATTATTGATACTAGAGAACAAATGCCATGGGAATTTGGTTTGCATACTACAAGTAAGCATAAACTAGATACTGGTGATTATAGCATACAAGGATTCGAAAAATTATTTACTATTGAACGTAAACGATCTGTGAGCGAAATTGCAAATAATATTACTGAACACAGATTCAAGGATGTATTAAATAGAATGGGTCAGATTCCTCATGCATTTATGCTAATGGAATTTGATCTTGAAGATATTTATCAATTTCCAGTTGGTAGTGATATTCCTAAAAAAATGTGGGATAAACTTAAAATATCTGGTAATTATATTATAAAATATTTAGTTGAAGCTCAACTTAATCATAATATTCATATCTTATTTTGTGGGTGTGCAGAAAACGCAGAAAGAGCAGCAGTAGGTATTATGAAACGTATATATGAGAAATATGGTAAACAAAACATCTCTATATGATGACGCTTGGTTAGGACTAGGCGATCTATCTCTTTTAAATTTAACAAAAAATCCTTTGATCGGAAGAACAAAGGAAGACATAGAAAATCCAGATTTACATCTATTAAGATTATTAAAAAATCCAAAATATTTTGGTTCATCTTGTAAACTATTGTTTGGTATAGAATTACATCCTATTCAAATAAGCATACTACAAGAATTTTGGTATAGACCATTTCCAATGTTTATAGCAAGTCGTGGTTTTGGTAAAAGCTTTTTATTAGCATTATATTGTATTCTTAAAATGTTATTTAATCCTGGTACTAAAATAGTTGTTGTTGGTGCTGCTTTTCGACAAAGTAAAATTATATTTGAATATATGGAAACCATATGGCGTAATAGTCCAATATTACGTAGTATTTTTAATGGTAATGATGATGGTCCACGACGAGATGTTGATAGATGTACTATAAGATTGGGTGAAAGTTGGACCATAGCTATTCCGATGGGTGATGGTAGTAAGATTAGAGGTCTCAGAGCGCATATTATTATAGCAGATGAGTTTGCATCAATTAGTCCAGATATTTATGAAACGGTAGTATCAGGATTCGCCGCCGTTAGTGCTAGTCCCATTCAAAATGTTAAAGAAGAAGCTAAAAAAGCAGCTCTTAGACAAGCTGGACTATGGAATGATGAATTAGAGGCAGTACAAATAAAGAAAGGCAATCAGGCTATAATAGCTGGTACAGCGGACTATAGTTTTAAACATTTTGCCAGTTATTGGCGACGATATAAAGATATAATAAATAGTCGTGGAAATAAACATAAATTAGAAGAAATTTTTAAAGGAGAGGTACCAGATAGTTTTAATTGGCAAGATTATAGTATAGTAAGAATGCCCTATGAACTCATTCCAAAAGGCTTTATGGATGATAAACAGGTAAGTCGTGCTAAAGCCACCATTCATACTGGCATATATAATATGGAATATGCTGCATGTTTTACAGAAGATAGTGATGGATTCTTTAGGCGTTCACTGATTGAAAGTTGTGTGGTGAGTGATACTAAACCTATAACTATCAACAATAATAATATTCTATTTGATATATCCGTTAAAGGTAATCCTAATTTACAATATATTTATGGAATAGATCCTGCTAGTGAAAAAGATAATTTTAGTATTATTATATTAGAAGTTCATCCAGACCATAATAGAGTTGTATACGGGTGGACTACTAATAGGAATAATTTTAAAGATCGTCAAAAAACTGGTTTAGTTAATGAGCATGATTTCTATGGATTTTGTGCTAGAAAAATTCGCAATCTTATGAAGGTATTTCCTTGTGCGAGAATAGGTATGGATGCTCAAGGTGGTGGTGTTGCTATAGAGGAAGCATTACACGATCCCGGTAAGCTTGAGGAGGGGGAGATTTTAATTTGGCCCGTCATAGATCCTAATAAATCAAAAGAAACAGACGATCAACAAGGACTACATATTTTAGAATTAGTACAATTTGCACGCGCAGACTGGACATCACAGGCAAACCATGGTTTAAGAAAAGACTTAGAAGATAAAGTATTATTATTTCCACGATTTGATCAAGTTAGTTTAGCTTTAGCATTAGATAAAGAAGGCAAAGATATTATGAATACAGATCTTACTAATTTATATGATAGTGAGAGTGAATGTATTCTAGAAATTGAAGAATTAAAAAATGAACTTACAACTATAGTAATGACACAAACTAGCACTGGACCCAATGCTAGAGATCGATGGGATACTCCAGAAATTAAATTACCTAACGGTAAAAAGGGCAAATTACGTAAAGACCGATATAGCGCACTAATTATAGCTAATATGTTAGCTCGTCAAATGACTCGTAATTTAGAACCAATTACTTATGATATAATTGGTAATAATTTACATAATATGACTAAAAAAGATGGTCAAATGTATAAAGGTCCTAATTGGTTTATTAGTGATGCTAACTCTAATATTTATACAGGTATTTATCGCTAAAAAGTGTATTTACTTGTAAATACATTATAATCCAATTACAATACTATTATGTCAAATAAAAAATATCCAAAAAGTGAAGCGATTCAAGATGCACAAATTGTGTCTAATAATGCGTATGTAACATGGGATGATAATGATTTGACCGGTAAAGAAAACGCCTTAAAAGAGGCTAGTAAAAGTTTAGAAGAGTTTGGTATTGCCAACAATAAGAGCACAGCTGCCACGAACAGATTTCGTAGTTTTCAAAACATTGATGGGTCAATTTCAGGCCGTCCAGGATTAAATAGACAAGACTATTACTATTTCAGACCAGACGAGGCGGTACCATCTGAAATCAAAGGTATTTTTGCTAGTGCAGATAATATTTATAATAGAGTTGGATTGGTAAAAAATGTTATTGATTTAATGGGTGATTTTGCTAGTCAAGGTATTAGATTAGTTCATCCAAACAAAAGAATCGAAAGATTTTATCGTAACTGGTTTGAGAAAGTAAGGGGCGAAGAAAGAAGTGAAAGATTTTTAAATAATTTATATAGAGTTGGTAATATAATTATCAATCGTCAAACCGCTAAAATAAGTGTGAAAGTTGCAGATAATCTATATAAGAGTATTGCTAGTCCTGATCTTATTATTAATACTGATGAAGTAAAAGTAGAAAAAAGAGAAATTCCTTGGAGATATACTTTTATAGATCCCACTTGTGTTGATGTAATAGGCGCTTCATTATCCTCTTTTGTTGGTAATAAAACATATGCTATTACTTTACCAGCATCTTTAAGAAAAACAATTAATTCTCCAAAGAATGATGCAGAAAGAGCTATTGTTAATCAATTGCCACCAGCTATTATTGAGGCTGCTAAGAGTAAAAAACCATACCTATTAGATCCAGATAAGACTCTTGTGTTTCATTATAAAAAAGACGATTGGAAAACCTGGGCATACCCCATGATATATAGCATTATGGATGATATTGCTATTATTGAAAAATTAAAACTTGCTGATATGGCAGCATTAGACGGTGCAATTAGTAATATTCGTATTTTTAAACTTGGTAGTCTTGAACATAAAATTGCCCCTACAGCTGCTGCTGCTAGTAAATTAAGTAATATTTTACAAGGTAATGTTGGTGGTGGTACGATGGATCTGGTTTGGGGTCCAGATATTGAATTGATTGAAAGTAAAACTAGTGTTCATCAATTCTTGGGTGAAAGTAAATATACTCCACACTATAATAGTATTTATGCTGGTCTTGGTATTCCACCAACCTTAACTGGTACATTTGGTGCTGCTGGCACTACTAATAATTTTATTAGTCTAAAAACATTAACTCAAAGACTACAATATGGTCGTAAAGTATTAACAGCATTTTGGAAACAAGAAATTGCCATGGTTCAAAAGGCTATGGGCTTTAGATTCGCAGCTAAAATAGAATTTGATAGAATGGATTTAAGTAATGAAGATGCAGAAAAAGCATTATTAATTCAATTAGCTGATCGTAATATTGTTAGTGATGAATTAGTGCAAAGAGTATTTGGTTTTGATCCCGATACCGAAAAGAGTAGATTAAATAGAGAAGATAGAGAAAGAACTAGTGATAGAATGGTACAAAAAGCTGGGCCGTACTTTGATGCTAATTTTGAAAATAGTTTAAAGAAAATTGCTCTACAACTAGGTATGGCTACTCCAAGTCAAGTTGGATTAGAACTAGCCAATAAAAAGCGTGGTGAGATGAATGCTGTGGAAGTTAAATCAGAATTTGCAATACCTAAAACTCCATTTGGTGGCGACAATACTCAAACGAGTCCATCCACAAAAGGTTTACCAGGACAAGGCAGACCCAAAAACTCTAAAGATAGTAAACAAAGACAAACTAAAAAATTTACACCACAAACCGGCGCATCTTTATATTTATGGTCAATAGAAGCTCAAGATAAAATTTCTGAAACACTTAATCCTGTGTTATTAGAATTTTATGGTAAAAAAAATATGCGTAGTTTATCTAATTCAGAATATGATGAAGCCGAAGCTACAAAAACTAAAATCTTTTTATCGCTAGAACCATTATCTCAAGTTACAGAAGAATTAGTTTTGTCCAAACTCAACACTGTTAATAGTGTTGAAGTAAATAATTTGAATCATAGTTATTCGCACCTATTAAAGAATATTAGTAATGAAATTGGCCGATCCCCCACAGCAGACGAATTAAAATATACAAAGGCTTATTTCTATCAAACGGTGTATATTCCGGAATAACCTTTATTTTAAAGAGTAAATTATGAAGATATTTGAAGCCGAAAAAGAAGATGGCCTATCACAAACCCTTTCTGCTAAATCTTCTATAGTTTATGCATCATTATTAGAAAAATCGGATCCTACACCAACACATACCCAACAAATTAAGGAAAATAAAGCACTAGCTGGGATTGAGGATTCTGATTTATACTATACTCAATCAATTCTTGTTACCACATCATGGAATAAGAATGATGATATTTTTGATCCCAAAGAAGTTTGGGCTGCTAAAGATACTCCCACACATAAACCCACAAATTTAGAACATGATGAGGCTTCTATAGTTGGCCATATAACATCTAATTGGCCAATCGATGATAATGGTAATATTATAGAAACAGAAAATTTACCTAATAAATTTCATATATTAACTGGATCAGTAATTTATACAGGATATACTGAGCCTGAATTGAGAAGTAGAGCGGCAAATTTAATTGATGAAATTGAATCAGGTAATAAATATGTTAGTATGGAATGCTTTTTTAGGGGTTTCGATTATGGATTAATCGATAAAACTAATGGTACATATCATATTTTACCAAGAAATGAAGCCACTGCTTTTCTCACCAAACATCTTAGAGCATATGGTGGTATGGGCGAACATGAAAATTATAAAATTGGTCGAGTTTTAAGAGGTATCACTTTTTCTGGAAAAGGTTTTGTTAATAAACCAGCTAATCCAGAAAGTATAATATTTACTAAAGATAATTTACGTTTAGATAAACAAATCGCAAATGAACAAAATTTTGTAGAAAAAAATGACACTTCTACAGAAGTAGGTGTATTTTCAAATCAAGCCAATTTAAAGGAGACAAATATGAGTGTTGAAGCAGAAGTAACACAAGCCGAAGAAACAACTGTTGTAACTGAAACTCCAGCCACAGAAGTAGCTGTTGAGACATCAGCCACAGTTGAAGCTCCAGTAGTAGTCGAGGCTCAAGAAACAGTAAACAATATTTCAGAAGAAGAAAACAAAACTCTTAAGGCTGAACTTGATGCAGCTCTTGAAGCTTTAGCAGCTTACAAAAAGAAAGAAGAAATGATGGCCAAGAAAGATAAAATGATGAAAAGAATGGCCGCGCTAGTTGATAGCGGTGTAGACAATGAATTGGCCACATCCTCTGTAGAGAAATTTGAATCAATAGATGATTCTACTTTTGAAACAATTACTACTTTGATTGCTGCTATGAAACCAGCCAAGGTAGCCAAGAAAGATATGGTAAAAGCAGAAGAAACAGTTGATGTTTCAGAAGCATTAGAAAATGTTGAGACAGATCAAGCGATTGATCTTAGTGTTGGTAATGAAACAGAATCAGAGATGCAGAACACAAGAGCTGCCTTAGTTGACTTTGTTTGTATTAGACTAGGTAAAAAACTTAATAAGGGAGAGTAACATGGCTTTAAAAGCAGATCGTATCGAAGCATACACAGATATTTCCTTCTTCTGCAATACACTTTCAGAAAGAGGCGGTATCGTTGTTCACGTAAGCGGTGGTTCAGGCGTTGCTATGGATGATTCAAATGCGGTAGTTGGTTATTCCGCAAGTCAATCAGGCACCCTACCAGCAGGTTTATTGCTAAACGATGTTGTTAACTATGATCTAACTAGACAACACATCAATTGGCACCGAGATGAGGTTCAGGTTGGTAGTAAAGTAACACTACTACGTCAAGGTCAAGTTACTACCAATATGGTAGTGTCTGGCGTAACTCCATCAGTTGGCGAAAACGCTTACTATGGCGTTAGTGGTCGTTTAACTAACAATAACACAAACAGTGTTAAGGTAGGTCGTTTTTTGAGTTCCAAAGATGCTGATGGTTACGTCAAAGTAGACATTAATATAACATGATAAGGGAGAAAAACATGGCCAATAGAAAATTTGAAGCAACTCCAGAACTAAGTGATTTACTCATCCGTTCTGGTTCATTAAATAAAGAGGAAGCGCTAACAGCAAATCATGAATTTGCCAAAGCTCTAGAACTTCCTCTTCGTCAGGGTGTTCTTAGTGGTAATATTCTTGATAATATTTTCGAGCCAATTCAATTGGCCCAAAGTGCTACTCCAGAATTCCCACTAGATTTCCTTGCTCCTGGTACAGAGAAGGACTTTGTGGCTTATACCATCCCTAACCATGGTTATATTCCACAGCGTCATGTCGAAGGCGATTATGTCATGGTTCCAACCTATGACATTGGCGCTAGTATCGACTATCTTCTAAAGTATGCCCGCGATGCCCGTTGGGACGTTGTGGGTCGTGCTATGGAAGTTCTCGAAGCTCAATTTGTTAAAAAGATGAATGACGATGGCTGGCACACTCTTCTTGCTGCTGGCGTTGATCGTAACATCGTAGTATATGATAGCGATGCCGATAATGGTCTATTCACCAAGAGATTAGTTTCTCTAATGAAGACCGTTATGCGTAGAAACGGTGGTGGTAACTCCGCCAGTTTGAATCGTGGTATGCTAACTGATCTTTATGTTTCACCAGAGGCGATGGAAGATATTCGCAACTGGGGTCTAGATCAGGTTGATGAAGTTACTCGTCGTGAGATTTATACCGCTGCTGACGGTTCAATCAACCGCGTATTCGGTATCAATCTTCATGATCGTGACGAACTTGGTGAAGGTCAACAGTATCAACTTTTCTATAGTAATATCCTTGGTGGTTCACTACCAACAGGTAAAGTTGAACTAGTTGTTGGTCTTGAT
>Ga0222712_10006621_pt1 | contig 11406 bp, 9 predicted proteins | sample C33_657DmetaG_FD_165043 | JGI IMG/M metagenome (GOLD analysis project Ga0222712, IMG submission 165043) | Estuarine water microbial communities from San Francisco Bay, California, United States - C33_657D | ecosystem: Environmental > Aquatic > Marine > Unclassified | place: USA: California... | reverse complement strand
ACAGAATTAAACTTATTGACCATTGCTTTATTGAACCCTTCTCCAAAATCGTACACGAAGTTTTTAGCTCCGAACGATACAGCGGAGAATGGAGACATACTACTATACTGACCGTCAATATATTTGTATCTATAAGAGAAGTACAAAAACTTCTCAGACATATTGTCCGACTGAGGAGTTGATGCGTCATTAATTAACTCGATGTGAGGAGAATACAAAGGAGGTGTCAGTATAACTGGTATATCTTTCTCAATCCTAGGGTCGTCTACACTGTATGATTTTGCTCTCTCAATATTTACTTTGCGTGGCTGATTTAGATTGTCCGTCCAAAATAAAAATCCATTCTGTGCATTAATCGCAATATAATTTACACCAGTTATAATATTGTCTTTACTGAAATTCAATAAACTAGGTGTATTGATATTATCTTTATTACATTGAAGAACTCTTGTTGAAATACCAGTTGTTTCGCTATATTCATAGATACCATCAAAAAGGTCAGCAGCAACGAACCAATAAATGACGCTTCGAGCACCATACTCAACAGCACCAATAGTTCTTGCTCCGCTACTATCAAGACCTGATAGCTCCTCAATATCAGCAACATTTACGTTACCTGCAATATTTTGACCTGCTCCAACGTCAGACCCATCTGAAGTACCAACTCTAAAGTTCAACGCATCACGATATTGACCGTTAGGCACAAGCCTTTCGTCAAAATCCTTATTCATTGTTCCACTAGAGAAATTTTTAGTTTGGTCTTTCATCATATTTTATCTATTTTGGAATCTATTATTCATTCTCATTGCAATTCTAGCAGGATGCAAGTTAGACATTCTAATTTTAGCATTACGCCACATAGCAGTCTTTTTATCTCTCAATCGTTTGACCTGATACTCAGGAATACCGACTTTTCTTGATAAGATGGAATAACTGATATATGCGTAGATAAATTCTTCTGCCATTTTATTGACCGTCATTAATGACTCATCACCATTCTCCATACCATCCGAGATATACTCTAGTACGATAGTACGGTTTCTCGCTCCTGATGTAAAGTCAATCACACCGTTGTTAATTCTGAATGTCGGACCATCTTTGTCGTCATCACGGAATCCAATCAATTGATATCTAAAGTACCAACTGTCGTCATATAGCCAACCATAACTACCGCAGTAATCGCCTGGACCGAAATATTGACTTTGCTCAAGTCTTTTAATATCTAAGGCTGACTGACCTGTTATAATTTGACCATCTAAGTCAAACAAGAAATCGTTATTATTATCTTGCAAATAAGCGTTCGATGAATTTACCTGACGGTTTTCATTAATAACAGTCAAACAACCGTCCACAAGAATGGACATACGAACGTAATTTACATAGTCAGCAGGCAAGATGAATTTAAGGTTATCACCGACCTCCATGTCGACTACCTTTATATTCTTTAGTGCATCGTAATTAAGTTCTTGTATGGCTCTCTTTGCATGGTAAATCACCTCATATCTTGGCACATTGTCAACCAGCTTGTCAGCACCAACATCAAACAACATGAAATTATTAACAACATCCTTCAAAGAAAGATATTGATAGCTCCCCCAATTTGTATCTTCAGGGATATTACCATTATTTGTGTAATATTGATAGTTACTTATGTATTCCATTTGTTATTGTTTTTGTTGGTTATTTTGCATTTCCTCCTGATTTACCAACTGTACAACATCATTCTCTCTAATAGACAATCCTGCATATTGTAAAATTTTTGCTACAATCTTAGGGAAATCACTTTCAGGTAACTCAAAATCTTGGTAGTCAGAAGCAGACTGATTAAATAACGGCTCACCGTTCGATAGAACTGAGTAAGTCCATTTAGGGTCTTTAGGATTTCTGATATAATTGATAGTCATACCGCTCACTATAATATCAGGGTAAACTTTAATCCCATCATTATTTAAACTATAAATAGGTCTTGTTACATTTGGAGCCATGAAGTTTGAGTTCAACAAACTGTTTAGCTTTGTGTAGTTAACTTTCTCTACCTCAATATTATTATTGTATAACATATCTGTAATCTTATACAATGTCGGTTGCGTTGGATTGGCAGGGTTAGTTCCTGGCAAAAAGAAAGTTTCAGTAGGTGCGTTGTATTGCAATGTATCATTAACGATAAATCCATCAATATCTATCTCCATTGTCTCAGGAATATTCGCATGACCAGTATTATAAATACGTGCGTTACGCTTAACTATTGCTGAGCTATAACTATAAAACATTTGCTCAAAAAGGTCAACTTGAGCCTGCTTTGCCATTAAGTTAAATTCTTCAGGAGTTACGTAGCCTCTATTGTCTTTAGATAAGATAGTCAATACTGCGTTTCTAACTGTATTTATCATTGCTTTACATTTTAATACAAAGATAATAAAAAAGGGCACTCGTTAAAGTGCCCTTTCAAAATAATGCTCAATCTATTAAGCAACAGCAATACCTGAAACTGCGAATGGCAAACCTGACACTGTGAAAGCAGGGCTTGTCCAAGCTGTTCCTAATGCAGCAATAACCGCATCTTGGATTGCATCACGCATAGACTCGTCATTTGAAGGTGCTGTTGCGTGTGTAATTGTTACAACGTCTGTTGCAGTACTCCCACCTTTGTAGTGAACGTGAACTGTTGTTGTTGAGTTTTGCTCAATCAATACGATACCTGTTGCAGATACTAATTGAAAATTCTCGCCTGTTACGGGGATTCTTAAAAATTTCTCCATCGTTATTTTGTTTTTTGGATTAATAAAGTGCAAAGGTAACAAAAAAAAGCACCCAATTACGAGTGCTTTTCATCATTAGTAGTATTTATAATATTACTCCTCAATATGCTTATCAAGATATTGGTAGAACTCATATCCTTCAGGAGACTTCAACCAAGAAACATAACATTTCACTGGGTCATCTTCAAAAGGTACAGAGAACATACGTTTCTTGTTGTCTTTCAAGTTGTAATGGAAATCTCTTCCGTTGTTTCTTTGAGAAACGTAACCGTCTTTCATAGAACGAATAGCTAAATCCTCAATATCAGTGTCAGGATTATCTAATGCGTCCAAGAAATCATCAGGCTGAGATTTAGCAATATTCATAATCGCTCTAGTAATCTCAGATTTTTCCCATGTAGAAGCATCTTTACCTAGAAAGATATTGATAATTGAAATCTTTTTCTCAACAGAAATTTCTCTTGCTTTAATTTGTGCGTCAAGTACTAAGTTCTCATACTTAACATAAGCCTCAGCCTCAGCTGCTGGGTCCCACTCTTTAAACACGTCACCGTTCAATGGATGTATCTCTAAGAACTTTTGTAACACTGGGTTGTTAGCAGGAACTGTTAATATACCGTCTTCAAAAACGATTGGCTCTAAAACAACATTCTCATCTTGCTCATCGACAAATGGCGACTGTTGATTCTTTGAATATCTAAGACTTCGATTTTTACCTTTCTTTTCATCAAAATATAACAATCTTGATGTAGGCATATCTCTAGCCTGTAATAAAAAACTTAATGGTGCTCTTCCCTCTAGGATGTACCTTTTCTCTTTTGCTTTAACTTTTGTTTCCATTTTATTTGATTTAGATTTTAATTAAAATAACAACAGAGCATCACTAATGACACTCTGTTGTTTTTATTCTTATTTGAAGATGAAGAAGTTATTAGCTCCTAACGTACAAAGTGCTCTTTCAGACAAGAAGTTAACCTCCATTGCATCTAAGTCACTTGTCATTGCACCACCAGCAGAACCAGTAATCCAAGTTTTGTAACGTCTGTTCTCAGCTTCAGAAGCTCTGTAACGTACGTGCAAGAATGGACGTTTTGCGTTTTTACCCATTACTTGGTCATAAACGTTCATTGTCCCCGCTGGAACTAAAACACCATTTACAACACCACCAACGATACCTCCACGAAGAGTTGCATCATTCAAGTATTTCCAGTCAGTTTTGTAGAAATCGTACCCTCTACGGAAACCTGTGAAACCTAAGTTGATAGCCATTTTTTCATCATTGTCGAACAATCCGTAAGACGTACCACCAACTCCGTAAGAGTTTTGAGCAGCTAACATATCGTCAATGCTGAAAGAGAAATCACGATTCAAGAACAATGCGTTTTCAGCAATAGCTCCTTGTTTGTCCAAACGACCAACGATTGTATCGAAATCACTCAATGTAGATGGAACACCACCTGACCAAACGTTACCTCTTGTTTCAACAGCGTCAAACAAACCTTCAGTTCCTTTGTTACCGATATCACCAGTTGTAGCTATTGCACCTGAACCAGTCTCAGCCTGAACGTGCTCAACCATCATCATTTCCAAGTAATCGTCAAAACGAAGTCTTTCTTCGTGCTCTGATTTCAAGTACCATAAGTAACCAGTTGCTCCGTTTTCAGTAGTAACTTCAACCCAACCAATTTGAGCCATATCAGAACCTGAAACTGCATACTTGTTTTTGATGATAACAGGAGATACTTCAAAAATCAACGGTTGTGCTTCCAAAGAACCTTGCAATCCGTTTGCACCTTTTCTAAATTCAGAACCATAAACGAAAGCCGTTAATGTAGCTCCTGAGAAAGAAGAAGGCTGACCACCTGCTGCATAGAAAGCAACTGTGAAAGTCAATCCTGATACTGCTGTGATAATCGCTTTAGCTGATTGGCTAGATGCGTTGTTTGATAAAAACACTACTTGACCAACACGGAAGTTACACTCTGTAATTCCTGAATCAGCAACTGTCATTACCGCTGTATCTGCACTCGTTGAAGCAGCTGTTGTTACGCTAGCATATTTAGTATGCAAACGTCCTGTTTCTGTCCATTTAATCAAATCTGAGTTAGATGGAATCTCTGCACCTACTTGACGTAAGAAAGAGTTAATTGTACGATTACCGTAACGCTCAAACTCAGCTTCGTAAGTATCAGGAAGATACTGATTCAAGAAGTCAAAGTTAGTGATGTAGTTAGTAGGTAATGTTGCTTTTTTAGCACTCGGTTGTAAATCGAAACCTGGTGTGCTTTGTAATGAACCTGCCATTTTTTTTAATTTTTAGTTTTTAAATTTGCTTTTGATTCCATAGCTTCTGCCTTGATTATCATCAATAACTTTTACTTGAAATCCTGAAGCTGGCTGTGGTATCACTGAACCTCGATTCATATTAATATTTTTTGAATCTCTTGAATGGTCAGTTGCCATGTCAGCTTGCCCTTTCTCGTAGAAGAATTTGGCAAAAGCATTTGGGTCTGATGCAATAGCGATAGAACGATGAAATTCAGCAGCGTCTTTTAAGTAACCATCTTCATTCAAGAATTTTGATACGAATGTCGATAGACCTGATTGTTGCTCCTTTAGTTTTTCAGCCTCTGCTGGTTTGTAAACAATTTCTTTTTCCCCTGCTTTAAATTTGAAACCTTCAAACTCCTTAGAGAAAAGTTCTTCTGTTTTTTCAGCAAAAAACTGTGAACGCTTTTCATTTTCCTGAGCTATTTTCTCAGAAGACTCCATTTGAGTTCGTAAATCATCTAGTTGTTTTTGTTGTTCAGCCGTCAAAGTTTTCTCCATTCTTGACTCAAGAGGGATTTTATACTTTGCTTTTTGTTCTTCAAAAAAACCTTTTGCTCTACTAAGCTCTTTTTTGAAATCTATTTTTTTAGAATTAATCTCATCATCGTCATCTAAATCCTCGTCAAAGTCGAAACGCTTTCTAAACTCGAAATCAATTTCTTCTTTTGTTAGCTCAGGATTTTGCTCTTTCAAGTAATCCTTCAATAGTGACTTTGAATCAACGTCATCAAAGTTTTTGTTAACCTTTAAAAAGTCCTCAAGACCTCTTCCTGTTTCTTTTTTAAACTGTAAGAAAGCATTTACATCTTCAGGTAAATCTTCTTTCTCAACAATTTTCTCAGGCTCTTTAGAGTATTCATCTAAAGAAGAGTAATCTCTTCCGAACTTTTTGTTAATATGTGAAAGAACGATATTATCGTCTAATTCTGGTTCTTCTACAATCTCATTCTCAACGAAATTCGCCTCAACAATTGCAGGAGCACCACCGTTTAATTTTTGTTCGTGCTCATTGATTAATTGTTCCTCAATTTCAGCAACCGATTTTTGTTCCTCGAACTCAACCGATTTTACAGTAAATTCAGCCATTATATTTTATTTAATTTGTTACAAAATTATACATTATTTTTCACTTAAATTTTCTACCTCGGTGCAAACGATTCTAAATCAAAATCTCCTAATGAATCATTCGTTGATTCAAAGTTCTTTGCAGGTAGTTCTTTTTGACGTTGCTCGATTAATTCTGACTGTCTTGACGCTTGTAAGTCCACTCGCTTATCTTTAGCTTGCTCCTTCTCGTCATTTACTTTCTTCATCCCATCTACCTCAATGCCTTTAAGTTGCATATTGTAATTAAACTCAATTTCCATTAATTCTTTCTTAGCATTAACTTCAAATTGCATTTTCTTAATCTCCATAGCAGTCTCAATCTCTTTCAACTGAGCTTTATATTGAGCACCCATCTCAGCCTCTTGTAGTCTACCTTGAGATGCAGCCATAGCCGACTGTTGGTTCATTTGAGCTTGCATCTGCATTTCTTGTTGCTTCTGCTCTTGAACTAATACCTCACGTTTTTTACGCTTAACTTTCAATAGCTCGTTCGCTAGTTTGATATTTTTAACGTTTCTAATATCAATCGCATCATCTAAAAATATCTGACCAGTCTGTAAGGCAATCTTAATGTTTTCCTCAAGCATTTGTTTTTCCTCTTCATCAGGCATCAATTCAATAAAAATACCGAAATCACGCAAGTACAATTCTTTAATATCATCTAAGATAGCCAAGTTGTATTTACCAATCTGCATAGCAAACTGCTCTCTATAAGGAGAGAACTCTAATATATCAGATATTCTAATAGATACACATTCTGCCAACTTCTTAGTCATCGATAGACCTGCATCAAGAATGTGACGTGTAGCCGTATTACTATTAAGTGCAGCTAACTTCTGTACTCCAACTAATGCGTCAGCACTTGGCGTTGAACCATCTCGTGCTTCATTAAGACCCGTCACATCACGAATCATATTCAAATAGTGATTATAAGAATACACTAACGAACTGATTTTATCTTGACCTGATGATTTAGTTAACTCCTGGATAGGCACTCTAGCGTTATTAAACTCGCCATCGCCAGTGTACGAACGACCAATAACAGAACCCGTCTGAAAATATAACTTCAATGCGTCCTCTGGATTGTATGCTTGTCCTGTACCTAAGTCGACCTCGTTAATACCATCGGCATCAATAAATACCCCATCAGGCACAACTCTAGCTTGAATCTGTTGTAATTTCAAATGGACCAACTGAATGTTATCAATGAAAGGAATCATTCTTTTTACAATAGAATCAAATCTACCATTATACATTCTTGGTGCATAGCAAACATACATTGGGAAAGCATCTTGAGCTGCTGATTTTGGACGAACCATGTTCTCAGCTAACTCCCACTTCAACATAATGTTTGTCCCTGCAACTAATACACCTTCATACCAAACAGTCTTAGGCATATCAACAACCTCAAACATATCGTTTGCCTCAACATTAAAAGACTCATCTTTTTTGATAATTCTCTCTCCACCGTTGTTTAAATATTTCTTTTTGTATTTGTATTTCTTTGTAGCTTTATAGTTGAAAAAAAGCAATGTAACAAGGTCTTTCGTAAAAGCATTGTCATAATATGTTCTAGTAATCGGATAGTAATTATACCACGCACTACCGCTATCCTTAATCTCTGTTATTTCTTCGTCCGTTAAGTCAGGCTTGATTTTAATAAGCTCACTATAATGCACTTGCTTTATCTCTCCAAAGTAATAGCAGTCTGAGAAGTCAGGCATCTCTGTATAACTGAAGATAAAGTTAGCAGGGTCAACGTACTCAACCTTCAATCCTGCGTTCGGATAAAAGCTATGCTTAGCTACAGCTAGACCTAAAACTGTTTGGTCATAGTCAATTTGACGCTTTACATTTATGTAGTCATTATTCTCAAAAATAGTATTGATAGCAACCTCCTCAGCAATCTCAATGCTTGGCTTATATTTAAGCTGCATATATAAAGATAGCTCCTCATTATTATCAGGCAAATCATCAGGCTGTACATTGAACATATCAATACCCAATTCATCTTTAGTTGCTAATAATACATCTTTCGCTACCATGTCCGCTTGGACCATCTCTTGAAATATATTCTTTTCGTCAGCAGACATGATGTCCTGAGCTTGAGCTTTTATTTCATACATTCTGTCCTGCATACCGTTAACAACAATGTCAACAAATTTTGCAGCAATAGGCACGTTATCCCAATTGATATTAAGATAAGACAAATCTCCCTCGTGAGCTAATGCAGCCTTGTATTTTGCAATAGACTGTTCTCCACGAGCATACAATCTCAAATTATTAAAGTAACCGTATTTATCGTAAAATCGACAACTGATTCCAGAACGTCTAAACCATTCTCCCTCAATAGCCTTACCTGTCAACAAACCAAATTCCTTTGACGATTTTTCCATGTCATCAGAAGGAAACGGATTTGTGTTGATTATTATAGATGGCTTACTATCCATTATTTTATTATTTGACTGTTTGTTCCAGAGTTATCGTATCTTGCAAATTTAATACTTATTTTCGGTTTTTCAACTTCAGGTCTGAATAGGTTTTTTCTATTCGCCATAATAGACAAACCCGAGCTAATCGAAGCATCGTGCATCGTCCTATTTCTAATATCAAATTTAGCCCAATCCTCTAATGTTTTTGTAAAGAACATATTACCTATCTCCTCATTATCTCTATAAGTACCCTCAGTGTCATATCCAACATACTCCTCGATGTACGACTCAATACATGATGCGTGCGACTGCATTACATCAACAGACGAGTTAGGTATTCCGCCTAATTCAATCTCTGTCTTAGATAGTTGTGCCGTTCCCTTGTCAGGACGATTCATCGAGTATGCTCTATATCCTCTGTTCTTTAAGTGATAAAGTAATCTTGGCTTATTATTCTCTGCTAATATTGGCATACCGTAAAAAACTAACGCCATCAGTACCTCTTCAAAAAATATCTCTGCTGTCTGTGGACGAGCGACATACTCTAAGAAAAACATATTGGACGGTACATCTGGATTCATATTGAATGATGTCAATCCGTGTAGTGCTCCATTTGAACCACCACCTCCAACTGTGCCTGAGATATCATAGGAGTCACAACCGAACGCACCAAGGTCAGCATTGCCTGGCGATTTTCTGCCGTTAAAAGTACGCACATTATTTCGTAAGTGTTGGGGAGGAATCCATGATACCAAAAATCTCCCCCTAGGGTCTGGTGTCCAAATAACCTCTGAGTCCTGCACACCGTTTTTCCAATGAAATGAACCTCTAGTTAATACTCTATCTTTTACTAGAGAGTCATTATAGTCGATTTGCTGATATATCTTTGTTAAGTTGAACAAAGACTGCTTAGACTCATCTCTAAAGGCGTGCGACTCGCTTCTAGGGAACTGACGGTAAAACTCATTCAACGCATCAGGGTCTGACTTTAATGCCTCAACCTCGTTATTCCAATAAGTAACAACACCAATCTTAATCATCTCTCCATCGCATCCAATAACAGGTTGCTCAGGGTCTTTGATTACAGCGTGTCCAAACTCATCAATGAATCCCTCAAAGTTAAAGTCCATCGGTATGAATAAGCTATACAGCCCACTTTTAGTCTGACCATTAGACGAACGCTTGATAGGATTAGAGTCGTAATATAAATCTTTGAAATTACCTCCACCTTTGGCTAATGCGTTGACAGTTGAGCCCATCATACATTTACCGATAATCCTGCTACCCAAACGTAAACAAGTCTTTCTTACCCTCCAACCGTTCTTAATGTTGTTCGGCTTCTCAAGTTTTCCTGACTCATCCTCAACGAGTAGCAATAATTTTTCCCCATCATACGAGTTATCGTCAGTGTTCTTCCAGTCAATAGTTGTATCAAGTCCCTCAATATCAATATTGCTTTTCTCGTACATATTCTTTTTGGTAATCTTAGACGCAGGCACACGGAAAGCGAGCTCTGTCTTTGGATTATCCATACCGTCTTGCACGGGCTTAAAAAAGAATGGGTAATTTTTAATAATCGGAACAACCTTATCGGTAAACATCTTCTTAGCATCAGGTCCTGTTTTAGAACAAATACCAAGTCTTGCATCTTTTGCAATACTTCCGATGTTTGATGTTTCACCCGATGCCATGAAAGAAAACCCTGAACGTCTGTTCTTTAGGTATATCATCCCAAAGCAACGACTGTCCGCCTTACAAGCCTCCCAAAATATATAAAATATTCTGTTCGACTCACGAAAGTCGGGAAGACCAATATCAATCTTAGACCACTGAAGGTACATCCAATGAGAGCCTGTTATGTATGTCGGTCTACCATTATTTGTGAACCAATAACCTTCCTCACGATGGTCAAATTGTTGATTGATATAGTCAACCCACTTTTGTTTAAATGCTTCATCTTTATTATTCCATTCAAAAATAGTCTTTAATTTCTTTAATTCTTTAGGATATTCTTCAGGTTTCCATTTATTTATTCCTTTAGATATACTTTTAGGTGATTTAGGGAGTGCGATTTTTAAATTGTTGATTTCGTAAATGTCTCCGATAGTTCCGTCTTTAGAGATTACAACAATATCATACCTCTCATCATACCCGTATTTCCATGATTTACTATTGTTGTATTTAGTAATCAAGTTTGCGGGAACAACGTTAGATACAATTTGATATAAATTGCTAACTTCAGCTTCGTTTTTCTTTACCTTTTGCACGATTTTCTGCGAATGTAATTGGTACTTCCTTACTTTCTTTCTTTAGTTCTTCAGATGCTTCTTTCTCAGATTCAATCTTCGATAAGATAGCTAGGGCATCATCAAAAGCAAGTCGCTTCGATGCTGCCGCATTTTTTAGTTTGTCGGCAGATATGTCATCTACCGTATTTGTCACAATAGGTTCTCTGAGAATTTTAACCAACTCATCTACTGCGACAAGTCCTGCTTCTAGGATTTCTTGTCTTTTACTAAGCATATGTTCTTGTATCTCATTCTAAATAACCGTTCATCGTCTATTTTAAATTCATACTCCGAATCAGGAGTAAAAGAAACAGTGTCTCCAATTTTAAACTCAGACATAAAGCTATCAGTATATTTTACAATACCCCACAACTCTTTATCATGCCCTAATTTTTGAATTACTTCACCTTTGTTGTCGTTCGCTATTGGTTTAATAAAGCAAAACGGGTTCGGTGCTTGCCATTCACAATCATCATTCTTTCGATATAA
>Ga0222712_10006620_pt1 | contig 11410 bp, 15 predicted proteins | sample C33_657DmetaG_FD_165043 | JGI IMG/M metagenome (GOLD analysis project Ga0222712, IMG submission 165043) | Estuarine water microbial communities from San Francisco Bay, California, United States - C33_657D | ecosystem: Environmental > Aquatic > Marine > Unclassified | place: USA: California... | reverse complement strand
ACACGCAGCCGCGGATCCGAATTATTCAAAAGACCATCGGCAACTCGACCCGATCGGTGTCATTCCGTGACGCGTGGCTCTCGACCGCGGCGCAGCCGGACCGCATCGAGCACCGTTTCCTGGTGCGCGCCGACGACGCCGAGACGATGAACATGGCCAAGCAATTTCTGCACGACGTAGGCGAGCCAAGCGCCGCGGATCCGGGCGTCATCCAGGTCAATGCCGAGGATGGCATGGTCGCACCGCACGGCTGGGATGAGCGGATCCTGGCGAGCGGCTGCACGCTGATCGACGCCGAGAACATCGAGCAGATCCTCGGGACAAAAAAGCCATGAGCGAACAGCCGGCCATCGTTATCTGCACGGTCAACTCGGCTTGCCTCGAGGTCATGCTCGCCTCGATCAAGGCCTATGTGCCGGCCGGAATCGAAAAGCACGTGCATTTCAATGTCGGCGCGAACTTCGGCGAGGCCTACAACTTTGCGATGCGCGACGCCTTCACGCGCCACACCGAGCTTGTCATCTGCAACGACGATATTGTTTTCACGCCGACGACCTGGGCGAGGCTCCTGGCGGATGTTGCTCTGCTAAAGGAGGCGGTCGCGGATCTTGGCTACGTTGCAGCCAGGTCGGACTATGCTCGAGGCGCACAGAACATTCGTTGCGGCACCGGGCGCTTGGACTTCCTGCGGTTCGAGTCGGAGCGCAGCATCGTCGAGACGCCGGTCATCGCGCCGATCTGCGCGTGGATCCGCCGGGATGCGTGGGTCGATTTCCCGCCGATCAACTGGTTTTCTGATGACGTGCAATGCGCGGACATGAAGCGCCGGCACTTTGTTTCCCGGGCTTACGTGCACCACGTCGGCTCACAGACTTGCGGCAACGACGCAGCCAGGTGCATGGCCGACGCCGAGCCCTGGCTCAAAGCAAACCGGCCGGCGATGCACGCGCTGCACTTCGGCGCCGTTTGACAAGTCGCACAATTATATGGCCGCCGTCCGAGACTTCGACCCGACGCAGATCAATTCCGACTTCTCGGCGATACTCGCGCAGGCCGGGATCTCGTTCACGTATCAGAGCACCTCGATCACCGGCGTCTGGTCGTCATCGCGCGATGCTTTCGCGGACTTCGAGGACCAGCGTCGCGACGACAGTAAGTTCACGGTTTTCCTACTGACCTCGAGCGTCAGCGCCGTGCCCCAGGTCACGCAGACTCTCTCACGGGCGGGCATCACCTATTTCATCGAGCGCGTGACCCTGGACGCTGAGGGCGCCGGCTGCGAAATCGAAGTCTGCAAGTCGATATGATTGATATTAAAACCAGTTTTTCGCAGCTTGAAATGCAGCTACATCTTTTGGCGAAAGCGGCAAAAGTTGATCTTGGCTCGGTGATTAAAGAAGAAGCCAAGTACGCGATCCAGACCATCGTGAAATTCACCCGTCCAAAACAAAAGGCTCAAGGCGTCAACGCGGTGCGCGGAGATTTTAACAAGCTCGCGGAACCGTTGGTTTACCAAGACCTACAAGCTAAGGCGACCGAAGGCGGATTTTATAAATCTATGGCGCGATACGTGCGCAATCGTAAGGTCGAGAAGTTGCGCTTGCTGCTCAATAATCCTAAGCTCTCACACTATTACGGAAAGCCTCTGCTTGAAAGCGAAGATGCTATCAAGAAATATCATCGCAGTAAGCGAAACGCAAACGGCAGAATTGAAGGCAAGCCGCGAGTCCTTGCGTTTGGATTGGATTTTCGTCGTGTACGAAAGACGATGGAAGATCGAGTTGGCTGGAGTGTCAGCGGCTGGAGGTCATCCGCAATAGTGACTGGCGCGCGCTATAAAAAGTTCAGCGACAAACTTAAGCCACAAGCTGGAGGGAATACGCTTTTTGGTTCGGTGCGTTCTGCCTTTGGACCGGATCCATTTATTAAGGCTACGGCTAGTAACGTGAAGATCTCAAATTATCAGCGCATGATTGACGGGACTATAAATTCACGCATCAAAACAACCACCAGGAAAGTCGCCGCCGTTCTTGCCAACCGCGCCGTCAATCTTGGCTTCACCCGTGTCGGCGGTGCGATGCCAATCAAAACTCCAACAGCATGAGCACCCGCACAAACATCCGCAACGCAACTGGCGCCGCGCTGACCGGCGCTCTTGTCGTGCCGACGGCGAACATCCTTCGCGGACGCAACAACACGATCGCCAGCATCAGCTTCCCGGCCGCTGCCGTTTACGCGGTCAGCGAGCAGATCGAGGTCCGCACACTCGGGCCGAGCAACCGCACGCAATACCGGCAGCTCCAGCTCATTGTAGACTACTTTGTCGCCGAGAGCGGGACCTATTTGATCGACGATCTTTTTGACACCGGGAGCGCAGCGGTCGAGGCGGCCGTGCTCGCCGACGTGACGCTGGGTGGCGTATGTCAAGATCTGCATTTGACGGCAGTCGATTATACGATCGAGCCAGATGAGGACCGGCGCTTCGGATCGGCTCGTCACACTTTTAACTGCATCTACTTTTCAACCGACTAATTCTATGGCTACCAAACTCGGCCGCGAAGGCCTTATCAAACTGTCCAGCACGACGATTGGTGAACTGCGCAACTATGCTCTGACCCACACGTCCGACACCGTCGAAGACTCCGTCATCGGCGACACCTACCGCACCCGGCTCGCATCCATGAAATCCTTCTCGGTTTCGGGCGACCTTTATTGGGACGAGACCGACGCCGGCCAACTCCTGATCACCATCGGAAGCTCGGTCACGTTGAACCTTTATCCAGAGGGCTCGACGACCGGCGATGTTTACTATTCCGGCGCCGCGATCGTCACCCAGTTCAACGTCAGCGCCAGCTTCGACGGGATCATCGAGGGCTCAATCGCCTTCGAGGGTAACGGTACGCTGAGCACCCTGACGGCTTAATCTCGCAGAAAACACACACACACATGGACGCAATCGATCAAGTCAGAGAACACTTCGCCTCACTCGGCACGCGCAAGATCGACGTGCCGGAGTGGAAGCTCGTCGTGCACGCATCGCCGGTCACACTCTCGGAAAAAAACCGACTCTATCGTCGCAGCAAAGAAAACGACATGGAGCTCCTGGTGGACATCCTGATCATGAAGGCGACCGACGAGCACGGCGTGAAGCTGTTTACGATCGAGCACAAGCCGACCCTCTTAAACAAAGCGGACAGCAACGTCGTCGGCCGCATCGCAAACGCTATTCTCGCAGACGACGCGCCGAAGGTGGACGACCTAAAAAACTGATCTACGGCGGGGAGGCGGCCGACTTCCTGACCGTGTACGCTCTGGCAGACAGACTGCATAAATGCGCCCATGAAATTCTTGCCATGCCGGCGCAGGAATTGACCGGCTGGATTGCTTACATCGAATACCAAAACCGAAAACTAAAACAACATGGCTGAAGCATCATTCACACTCCGGGCGGTCGATGCGACGAAAGCCGCGTTTGCTAGCGTGCAGAACTCGCTCGGTAAGCTGGAGAAATCAACGCAGTCGATTTCCAAGATCACCAAGCTGGCGTTCGGTGGCGAGGCCGTGATGGGCGCGCTGAACATGATGAAGCAGCGCCTGGACAAGGTCGCGACCGCTGGCGAAGAAATAGGATTCAGTGACGAGCAAATCGTGGCCGCGATGCAGATGGAGAATCTCGTCGAGAATACGTTGAACCTTTTCATGAAGCTGCCGCTAGCTCTAGCGCAAGTTGGCATCAGCATAGGAAACGCTTTTACGCCACTTACAAAAGACGAAATCAGGCAAAAGCTCGACGATCTGAAATTCGTGAAATTCAGGAAAGAGATTGAGGCATCGGGAGCAACGCTGGCCGAATTAAAAAAAGACTTTGACCAGATAGGAATGTCGCAGGAGCAACTGACTGCGGCAAAAAAGAATCTTGCCGAAACGCTCGGTGCAGAACTGGAAGCAATGCGCGGAAAAGGCGATCCAGTTGCTACCGCGAAAAAAGAAATTGAGCTCCAAAAGATTTTAAATGACCTGAGAAAAGACGAAGTAGCAGAGACGGATAAACTCAAAAAAATAACCGAGCAACTGGGGGTCGTTCAAAGCCAAGCATCTGTCGCGACCATTGCGCAGTTACGCGCAAACCTTCAAGCAGACAAAGAGCGCGTGAGTCTTTTACTGGGAGCGCGCGAGGATTTTGGTTTGAGACGAGACGTTCCAGAGGAAAATGTGCAGATCCAAATCAAGACAAGGGAACAGTTGCTTGAGCTGCTTCCAAAAATTCAAGCTCGTGAGGAAAAAATTAACGCTCTGATGAAGGAGCAAAACGTGCTCTTCGACGACGCCGGCCAAATTCTCGCCACCGGATTCGAGGACGCAATTCTATCGGGTCAAAAACTCAGCGACGTGCTACGTGCAATCGGTCAAGACCTGGTGAGGCTTGTCTTTAACAACATGATAACACAGCCGCTCGCGAAGGGAATCGGGACCTTTCTTTCTGGCATGCGCGCCGAGGGCGGACCCGTGAACGCAGGCGGTGCTTACATGGTCGGCGAAAAAGGCCCCGAGCTCTTTGTGCCTCACGCATCGGGCAGCATCGTGCCAAATAACAAGATGAGCGGAGGCGGATCTGGTAGCGGTGGCGTCACAGTCAACTACAACATCGCTTCTGGCGTCTCGCGCGCTGAACTTGCTCCGCTCTTAGAACAAGAACGGCGCCGGCTCAAGGCCGAGATCCCCGATATGGTTCGCCGCGGCGGCGGATATCGCGCAGCCTTCGCCTGATCCTCATGGCTATCTCCTATCCACTCACTCCGCCGAGTCCGTTTAACCTCTCGCAGCTTTCGTTTACGGGCGTCTCGGCAACCTCGCGCAACACGTCGCCGTTTACGCTACAGAGCCAGCAATACAACTGGCCAGGTCAAGCCTGGCTCGGCTCGGTCGATTGCCCGCCCATGAAGCGAGCGGACGCTGAAGATATCGTCTCATTCTTACTCAAGGCGCAGCGCGGTACTTTTTATTTCCAGGACTACGCGAACCCGCTCAACCGGGGCGGCGTGACTGGAACGCTGACCGTTGCAAGCGCCACGGCAAACGGAACTACGCTAGGCATCAGTGGCGCGAGCGGGCAATTCGCCGTCGGCGACTGGCTGCAAATCTCGACCTCACTTTACAAGGTCGTCCAATCCAACTCGTCGTCGAGCGTGGACGTTTTCCCGGCGCTGCGCAAAAGCTACGCGGGCGGCACATCTATCGTTTACGGCAAGCCCAACGACGCAGCTCGCGCACAGGGCGTCTTCCGCCTGGCGTCGCCGAGCACCGAGTGGTCAATCGGTGAGGCGAGCATCTACGGCGTCGGCTTTGCCATCATCGAGGACGTCGAGACATGAGCATCACCACCGCCGGCCGGTCACTCTCGGCCAACATGGTCACAGAGGTCAGCGCGTCGCAGCTCTCGCCGATCTTGCTTGCTTCGTTTTCGTTCTCGACGCCGGTCAGGCTTTGGAGCGGCTACGGTACGATCACGGTCGGCAGCGTGACTTATCTCGGAAGCGGATCCCTGGGGACAATTTCGCCGGTCGAAGAAACCACGGATCTGGCGGCGCGCGGGATTAACTTTCAACTCTCGGGTGTGCCGACTGCTCTTGTCGCAGTTGCATTGAGTGAGAATTACCAGGGCAAAGAGTGCAGCGTGCTCTTTGGCGCGCTAGATCCAACTGGTGCGCTGGTTTCTTCACCCGTCACAATCTTTGCCGGCCGGATGGATGTGATGAGCATCAACGATGACGGACAAAACGCGACGATCATCATGAGTGCGGAGAACAAGCTCGTGGATTTCCGTCGGCCACGCGAAGTGCGGTACACTCACGAAGAGCAGCAGAACCTTTATCCGGTCAGCCCTCCTGATCTTGGCTTGGAATTCGTGACGGCAATCCAGGAGAAACAAATTTATTGGGGCAACGCTAAGCTCGCTTCGCCGGTCAACGAAGGCGGCGGCGAGACCGAGGTCACCTCATACATGTGATGTCAGCACGACGCGACAACTGGCCGAAGCTACTGGCGCAATTCATCGAAGCCCGGCGCGCACAACCTTTCGCCTGGGGCTCGAATGACTGCTGCATATTTGCGGCCGATTGGGTCGAGATTTGCACGGGCGAGGACTACGCAAAGACCTGGCGCGGTCGCTACACCTCAGCCATCGGAGCGGTTCGATTCCTGGACCAGGCGGGCGGACTCGAGGCCCTGGTGGATGCGCTCGGTCTTAATCGCGTGGCACCACAGTTGGCCGGCCGCGGCGACATTATTGCCCAGGAAGCCGGCCGCGGGGTCACGCTTGGCATTTGTCTCGGAGTGACTACAGCTTTTGCGGCAAAGACCGGTCTGGTTTTTGGTCCGATCACAAACGTCGAAACAGCTTGGAAAATTTAACATGGAAGCAATCGCAATCTACATTGCAGGCCAGGCTCTAGCTATCGGCCTTACAACATCGGCGGCCGTTGCTACTGCAATAGGTTACACCGTTGCTTTTATTGCTGTTGTCGGTGGTTCAATGGCCGCCTCGAAATTGCTCGCGCCTAAGATGCCGAGCTTTTCTGACTCATCGATGACGGACCGTTCGCAGATGGTTCGCTCGCCAATCTCGGCTCGCACCATTGTTTACGGAAGATGCCGAGTCAGTGGGACCATTGTTTACCTTAGCACGACCGGCGACAAAAATCAATTTTTGCACATCGTCGTCACGCTCGCCGGCCACGAGATCGAGGCCATCGATGAGATTTATTTTAACGACGAACTAGTGCCACTAGTGAGCAACGTACCACAAGGTTTTTATAATGGCGTTGCGAGCGTGAATAAGCATTTGGGCGACGCAAACCAGACGGTTGATACTGATTTAAGAGACGACACGAGCACGCTTACAGATGGAAAATGGACTGATAACCATCGTCTTCGCGGAATCGCTTTTATATACGTGCGCCTAACCTGGGACGTTGAGAAATTTCCTTCTGGGATCCCGAACATCAGCGCAGTTATTCGTGGAAAAAAGGTTCTCGATCCGCGCACCGGAAATACAGCCTACTCCGCTAACTCCGCGCTCTGTCTGCGCGACTACCTGACCGACACGACCCTGGGCATGGGCATGACTTCGGCCGAGGTGGACGACACCGCCTTCGGCGTTGCTGCTACGATCTGCGAGGAACAAGTGCGGGTCTTGCCTCTATCTCCGGTGGTCACCGAAAACCGCTACGAGGCCAACGGCGTCATCGTGACGAGCGCGAGCCCCGACGAGAACATCGGCAAGCTCTTGTCGTCAATGGGCGGCCTGGTCGCCTACACGGGCGGCCGCATCGTGCCTTACGCATCGGCCTACCGGATCCCAACCGTCACTCTGACCGAGAAGCATTTCGTGGGACCGATTAACGTGCAGACCAAGACAAGCGCCAGGGACCGGGTGAACTCGGTCAAAGGCGTTTACATCAGCGAGACGAACAACTGGCAGGTCACGGATTTCCCGACCATCAGCTCGACCACCTACGTCAACCAGGACAACGGGAACGTCTTTTTCCGCGACGTGGTGCTGCCATTCACGACCTCGCCCAGTTGCGCGCAACGCCTCGCGGTGCTCGAGCTACGCCGCGCCCGGGAGGAGATCACGTTCTCCGCGCGGTTCCGGCTCGAGGCAATGCAGGTCCGCGCAGGCGACACGGTAATGGTTACGAATCAAAAGTTGGGATGGTCGTCCAAGGTCTTCGAGGTGATGGAGTGGAATTTCGCGAGCGACGGCAATCCTCCCCAGGTCTTTATCGACATGACTCTCCGGGAGACCGACCTGGATGTATATAGTTGGGACGTGGACGAGGAGATCTTTGTCGAGGACTCGCCGAACACAACCCTACCGGATCCGTTTACCCTGGGGGCGCCGACTAACCTTTCGCTGACCGCTGACGGGACGACGCAACTCGTCCAGGCCGACGGTACGATCTTGCCGCGGATCCGCGTGGGCTGGACGCCGCCGGCAGTAGAATTCATCCAGTCGGGCGGCTCGGTCGTCATCGAATATAAACCTAGCACCAGCACGACGTATTTGACCTGGAACACGGTCGAGGGCGCTCAGACCGAGGACTTTATTTCGTCGGATGTGAAGATCGGCACCAATTACAACGTGCGGATCTACGGCGAGAGCTACTTTGGAATTTCCACGACCTACCTCGCCGGCTCGATTACGGTCGCGCAAGACACGACGCCGCCGGCTATACCGACCGGGCTCAGCGCAGCCATCGGAACCGGCAAGGCGGTCTCGCTGGACTGGAACGACAACACTGAGCCCGACTTTTCGGAATACGGCATCTACCGAAAAACCTCGGCAGTCACGCCGGCCAACGCAAACACGGACAAGATCGCCGAAGTGCGCGCGTCGCGGTTCGTCGACACCGACGTGAACATCGGCACGACTTATTACTATTGGCTGACCGCCTACGACTCCGTTGAAAACGTCAGCGGTTTCACGAGCTACGTGCAGGCCACGCCGTCAGTCATCACGGCCGGGCCGATCGATCCAACGGCGCCGGCTACGCCGAACGCTCCGACGCTAATCAGCACGACGGTCTATCTTGCAACGGACGGGACAAGCCTGGCTCGCGTCTCGCTTACGGCTCCACCGTTGCCATCTGGCGCGGTCGCTCTTGACGTGCTCTACCGGCGCAGCGGTGCAAGCGATTTCATCATCGGAAATCAAATCAACTCCTCAGTTTCCTACGCCGTCAGCATCGACGATCTATCTGTCGGCCAGGCCTACGAATTTGCAGCGCGCGGAATTTCGTTCTCGGGCTCGCTCTCGGCGGTGTCGAGTCTGCTCAGCCAGACCGCACCGAGCAACACGACGGCGCCGGCGGCTCCGATTCCGCTTTCCCCGGCGCTCTCTCCTGATGTCGAGCCGAGGAAAATTGGAGCGGTGTTTGCCTTCGGGTCGCTTGCACGTTGGCAGGAAAACACGGAGCTCGATTTCGCTTACTACGAGGTCAAGGCGACGTTCACGAACAGTGACGCCGCGGTCGATTACACTTGGGGCAACGCGGAAATCTTCGAGGCGAGTTACGTGTTTTACGATACAACTCTGCAGCCGGGCTTTGTCCGAGTGCGCTCAGTCAACCGGAGCGGAGTAGCGTCGGCCTGGACATCGTTTGGCAACGCAAACCAAACCGGGAACTGTTCGCTCGGGATCAATTTTGGCACAACCGGATCCTCGGTCGCTGAGGGCAACGACACACGCATCACCGGAGCAGCTCAGAAAGCTTCGAATCTCTCGGACGTTGCCAGCCCGGCCACGGCTCGAGCGAACCTCGGCATCAACCGCTTTTCACACGTCGAGACCTTCACGTCCGTGGGCGCAGCGAGCACAACTTTCACGTTCACGCACTCTCTCGGGACCGTGCAAAACTACGTGCTCGCTCAATGCGTTGACCCGCCGAACAACCTTTTGATCGCGCACGATTACTCGGCCGCGGGCAATACGAGCAACGCCACGGTCTTCAAGGTTGAGACCATCGACGGATCCAATATCAGCGACGGCGGGCGACGATTCACGATCCACTTCGTGCAGTGATTCCGCGCTGAGTCTGTTTTTTCTTCAGACGTAAGCCGTTGACTATCAACGCGCACGGATTGCGTGCGTGATTCCGTGCACATTTTTCTTCCTGCGGCCGGGCGGATGTGTATTGTTTTCGCATCGGAGGCAATCAAGCCCGAGACAAAAAAACAACAACATGAAAAATCAAATCACGATCCTCCGCAACAAACTCACCGGATTATTTTTCGACGGCACAAACTTTTCTGCAGGCGATGCGTTGAAGGCCAAGCGCGTGAGTGGCGATGTGTCCGAGGTCGCAATCAAAAGCATTTGGGGCGAAAGCACTCAAGTGATCACGATCTCTGACGAGCAGATCAAGAAGCTGGAATTGTCTGATGAGCTGGAGGCTCGCGCCAAGACTCACCGCAAGAATGCGCTGTCGATTAACCACACCGGCGTTGCTGGCCAGCTTGAAGGTGCCGCGACCCGTCTACAAAAGCGGTCGAATAAATTGAGTTACGAAGTCTACAGCGCGTTCTTAAATTGCGGTCGCAACGCCTAATTCACAACAGCATCAACACGATCTATGAATATTAAAATACGAAACGTCGAGAAAGCAGCGAAATTTGATTCACGCTCTACCGGTAAAATTTGCGTTCGTTTTCCTTATAACGATTACTGGCGCGGAAAGAATCGCAGCGTGTTTACCGGTGAGCCAGTGGAGTCGCGTGTTCCAAAATTCCGCGAAGGAAAAGTTTTTGTTAGTTATGATAACCGGTCATTCGAGGTTCAGCCTCACGCACAAATTATCTTGAAGGGTTACAAGGCCCACATTTTCTGGCGGACGGTAAGCTCTTTGGAGCGCGTTGCCACGGTCGGAGGTGCAGCATGAGCCCGATCGACGCACTAACGCGCGCTCTGGTCCTCGCGATCACCGCACCCGATCAAGAGCGCGCCGACCGCGCCATCGATCTAGCCAAATCCATCGGCGCCGGCTGCACGGCTCGCCAGATCGCCAACGCCAAACGCAACGCGACCAAACTTACGAAATGAAATCACTCATCCTTCTCCTGGCGCTCTGCGCTACCTGCCAAGCCGCTCCTGGTCCTGGTTTCTGGCGCGCCTTGCACATCGTCGAGACATCCGGCCGCACCGGTCCGATACTTGGCGATGGCGGACGCGCGCTGGGACCGCTTCAGATTCACAAAAGTTACCACAAGGACAGCCGAGTGGCGGGCGACTACTCGAGGGTTTCCGAGCTGGATTACAGCAAGCGGGTCGCCACCGCCTACCTCAAGCGCTACGCTCCGGCGGCGTGGAAGGCGGGCGACGTCGAGATCCTGGCGCGCGTGCACAATGGCGGACCCCGGGGTCACCTCAAAGCGGCCACTAAATCCTACGGCGCGCGCGTTAAAGCTTTTACCAAATGACAACCGAACAACATCACGAGATCCTCACTGAGCTCCGCGCCATTCGCGCAGCTCTCGAATCCAAGCCACGTGCGGTGCAACCCGCAGCCACCATCAAGATCGCCACACCAGGAGATCTGCCGCCTCCGGCTATCGAGATCGCGGACGCGGGCAGCGTGCAGATCCACTTCGGCAAAAACGCGGGCACACCGATTTCCTCGCTCAGCGACAAGCAACTGCTCTGGTACGGCGCCGACCGGCCGGCTCAGTTAAAAAAAGACGGGACGCCATTCGCGCCACGCGAGGCCGACGTGCAACTCCTCAACGCGTGCCGGACGCTCTGGCAGCAGCGCAAGAGTGGCGCGCCGATTGTCCTGGCGTCGCAGCCGGCCGACGACGGCGAGAACGTGCCGTTCTAATTTCTCGGCGGTCCCGGGCACAAAAAAAACCCTCC
>Ga0222712_10006617_pt1 | contig 11411 bp, 7 predicted proteins | sample C33_657DmetaG_FD_165043 | JGI IMG/M metagenome (GOLD analysis project Ga0222712, IMG submission 165043) | Estuarine water microbial communities from San Francisco Bay, California, United States - C33_657D | ecosystem: Environmental > Aquatic > Marine > Unclassified | place: USA: California... | reverse complement strand
TTGAGTGTGCACATATTTAAGGAATTATAAGGGGGGGTCAACTGTTACAGAACTGTTACAGAACTGTTACGTAACAGCACGACGCGCTGTTACGGGGTGCTGTTACAGAACTTAGGACAACCTAGCCCCTCGATCGATCGACCCGATCGCGTCTCGGAGCGTCGCGTTCACATCTCCCCCGATCGCACGCACGTCGTCGCTTCGATGAAAGTGCGTCGACGCATCGCGCGATCGAACGCGATCGAACGCGATCGATCGACGACGACGCGCGATCGCGATGCGCGATGACGATCGAACGACGAACGGTCGACGGACGTGGACGAAGGTCCAAGGTTGGCGGACGACGAAGGACGAAGCGAAGGTTTTCACGATCGAACGTGGACTGACGGCGAACGCGACGGGTTGGACGGAAAACAGGTTCGAACGGCGATTAAACGCATGTGCGATGCGTGTCGAATCGTGCGACGACGTTCGCGGTTGTTCGTGGTGTGCGAGAAGACGCCGAAACATAAGCAGAGACAAGGGGCGAGCGCGAGCGCGGAGAGCGTCGCGAGCGCGGGAGACGGAATGGAAGTGAACGTTGGATTCGCCGCGACCGGGAAAGGATTAGATGTGAGTGTACACGAGAAGACGTGTTGCGAGGAGACGAGGGAGTTGTCGGGGGCGATGGGGCGCGCGCCGAGGGGGATGACGCTGACGGGGAATTATAGCGCTCGAGCGACGGCGACGACGTCGTTGCGGCCGCGCGCGGCGCAAGGGTTCTGATGCCGTCACTTCCGGTGTTATTCTCATTTAGTCGTCGTTTTGTATTTGATTCATATTATTACATTCAACTTTATTCGTACAAGGTGGTGGCGCGAGCGAGCGAGCGAGGGCGAGGTCTCGTCTCGTTCGTCGTTCGCGCCCCGACGCTCGGTCAATTCGCCAGTAACGCGTGCGTCGCGCGCTGCACGTCATCGCCGCACCGACGAAGCGCGTGCCTCGACGCTTCTTCGCCGAATCCCATGCTCGTGAGCGCGCGCACGTTCTCTTCGCTCGGCTCTACGCTTTCGCCTCTCGTCGCGTCCGTTCGCGACGTCCCGCCCGCCGCCGCGCGCGTTCGCACGATCGTCTTCGCCTCCCCCCCGAGCGCGCGCGCGACCCACGATGGGACGACGAAAACATCGCTCGCGCTCCCGACGCCGACGGCGACGACGAGGCCGGCGAACCATCCGTTCAGGGCGCTCGCGACGCTCGCCGCGCCTTGGCTCGACGCCAACGCCGCGCTCGCCAACGCGCACGTCACGCGATCGATATCTATATTCCTCCCCCACGCGCTCTCACAGACGTACATCGCCATCATCGCGTGTGCGAGCTCGTGCGGTCCGAACGCGCTTCGCGCCCCGAGCGCGCGCGCGAGCGCGAACACGCACGCGCACGCCGCGCTCGCGCCGATAAACTTTCGCGCCCCGATCGTGATCTCCAACGCCCGGCCGAATCTCCCAATCGCGTACGCCCCTGCGATCAATTCGCGCGTCGACGCGAACGCCATGGTTCGCGATATCGCCTTCGCCATCGCGATCATGAACTCAAACGCCACCGTCTGAACGCGATCGTCGCGCGAGTGATGATGATGACGATGACGAATCCATTCGCTCTCGAATGCGCTTCGAACATCGCTCCCGAATGCGAGGCGCGTGATCACGGATGTCACGACGACGATCGCGAGGACGACGCGCGCGACCGCCATCGCGCTCGATGACGTTCGATGGCGCGCGTCGGGGGAGGAATGGGTCGACCTGACGAGTGACCGACCGACCATATGTCCGACCGACCGACCAACCGACCGACCGACCGCGCGCGAGAACTGGTGGCGTAGGGGTCAGACCAATGGTTTCTCGCGGCGTGGGGTGAAGCGACGAGGTCGGACGACCGACGACGACCGACGACGAAATCGACGAGCGATTTCGACGCGCGCGCGCGCGCGAGCGTTGGACGGACGTTTTCGGTGATTTCCCGTGTGAAGCGCGTCGACGCACGCGCTTGAGAACACGAAACGACCGCGGGTCGTTCCGATTTTCTCTCGACCGATTCCTCGAATCGCGATCGACGCACGCCGGGGGTCTCTCCTCCTAGATAGAGCTCGCACGTCGAGTCATTCACTCAACGACAGATGTCGCCCACGTCCTCCGTCGTGCGTTCGCGCGACTCGACGTCGACGTCGACGTCGCCAACCGTCGACGCCGCCGCCGGCCGATGTCACTTCTCGACGTCGCGTTCGACGTCAATCGAATGGCGCCCATGGCGTTCGCGCGCGCGAGCGCGACGAAAGTTAATGCGAGCGCGAATAGATGCCGACCGACGTCGAGACCTCTGGCGTGTTCGATTCGATCGCGCTCGCGCGCGACGCGCGCGCGCGCGAACGTGGAGACGAAAGAGTACCAAGCCGAAGTGCGTGTGCGCGATCGATCGATCGGTCGTTCGATGACGTTCGATGGGACATGAGATGACGTTACGACGCGTGAATGGAATACATCTATCAGCGCGCGCGAATGGATGGGAGGAGATCGAACGCGAACGACGACGACGACGACGATGTGACGATGTGACGATGACTGACGCGAGAGAGATATCGGGACGTAGGTCAATCGATTGATGGATTTGATCGTGAATTCGCTCTATAGCAACAAAGATGTGTTTTTGCGGGAGTTGGTGTCGAACGCGAGCGACGCGTGCGATAAGCTTCGATTCGTGTCGCTTTCGGATTCGAGCGTGATGCATGGGAACGAAGAGATGCGAATTAAGATTCGAGGCGATCCTGAGAGTAAAACGCTCACGATTGAAGACACCGGGATTGGAATGTCTAAAGATGACTTGATGTCGTCGCTCGGGACGATCGCGCGGTCGGGGACGGCGAAGTTTATGGAGTCTCTCAAGTCGCAGAGCGACGGGGAGAATTTGATCGGGAAGTTTGGCGTCGGATTTTACTCGGCGTTTTTGGTGGCGGATAAAATTACCGTGACGTCGAAGACTCCGAGCGAGCCGGGGACGTGGGTTTGGGAATCTGAAATCAATTCGAGCACGTACACGGTTCGCGAGAGCGAGACGCCGCTGACGCGCGGGACGAAAATCGTCTTGCACTTGAAGGAAGGATGCGAGGAATACGCCACGGGCGAGAAGCTTTCAGCGCTCGTGAAGACGTATTCGGAGTTCATTTCTTTCCCCATCGACGTCTGGGCGAAGCAAAACAAGGAAAAGTCAGTCGAAGACGTCGCGTCGACGCAAGCGTTGAAGGAGGCGTGGACGAAGAAAAAGATCGCCGCTGAAGCCAAGGGCGAAGCGTTCGACGAGCCCGAGCCGAAACCAGTGATCAAGAAGGAATACGAACAAGTTGAGAACTGGTCTACGGCGAACAACGACAAACCGATCTGGGTGCGCTCTCCCAAGGATGTCCAACCGGAGTCGTACAACGAATTCTTCAAATCAACGTTTAAGGAATTCCTCGACCCGCTCGCGAGTTCACATTTCGCCGTCGAAGGCGATATTGAGTTCCGATCCATTTTGTACGTTCCGGGTATGGCACCGTTCGAACAACAAGACATGATGCAAAAGTCTCGAGCGATCAAGCTCTTCGTTCGTCGCGTTTTCATATCCGACGAGTTTGACGAGTCGCTTTTGCCGCGCTATTTGACATTTATTCGCGGCGTCGTTGACTCTTCTGACTTGCCCCTGAACGTTTCTCGTGAGATTTTGCAAGAGTCTCGAGTCGTACGCGTCATTCGCAAGCGTTTGATTCGTAAAACGTTTGATATGTTGAAGGAAATTTCTGACCGAGACAACGACGAAGACTATGAAACGTTTTGGGAAAATTTCGGCCGCAATTTGAAACTCGGCGTCATCGAGGATAGCGAAAACCGAAAAGACTTAGCCGATCTTTTGCGCTTCACCACGTCAAAGAGCGTCAAAGAAGGCAAGCTACGAAGCTTGGCGCAGTACGTCGCCGACATGCCGGAAGGACAAAAGAGTATTTACTTTGTCGCGGCGGACAACAAAACCGCCGCCGAGGCATCGCCGTTTCTTGAGAAGCTCAAGCAAAAGGGCTTTGAAGTGCTTTATTTGATCGATCCCATCGACGAAGTCGCCATGGCAAATTTGGCCACGTACAAAGAAACCCCGATCGTCGACGCGTCCAAGGAAGCGCTCGACCTCGGCGATGAGAAAGAAGAGGAGAAAGCCAAGCGCGAGGAATTGGCGAAAGAGTTCAAGTCCCTCACGGCGTGGATGAAGGAGTGCCTCGGCAATCAAGTGGAAAAAGTTGAAGTTTCGAACCGTCTCACCGACACTCCGTGCGTGTTGGTAACTTCCAAGTTTGGTTGGTCGGCGAACATGGAGCGCATCATGAAGGCGCAAGCGATGGGCGACAATCGCGCGCAAGATTACATGAAGGGGAAAAAGACGATGGAGATCAACCCATCGAGCCCGGTGATCGCGCAACTGCGAAAGCAGAAAGACGCCAACGAGGAGTTAGCCCGTGATAACTGCCAACTCCTGTTCGATACCGCATTATTAACGTCTGGTTTCACCGTCGACGCTCCAGCAGAATTCGCCGCTCGCGTTTTCAAGTTGATGACCGCGCAAGCGATCACCGAACGCGTCGCCTCTGCCGCCGTTGACCCTGAAATCGTCTAGTACGATACATTACAATCTAGCGCGACGTTTCCGTCGTCACATAGCACCCGAGAAACGCGCGCCAATCGTTTCAATTTCCATTTCAGTTTCAATCTCTCACTCTCTCGCGATCTCCCAAATCTCTTCCCGCGAAACTCACGCGTTCGTCATCGCGACATCTCCACTCCCTTTCTTCGCCTCATCATCTTTCGCGTTTCTCGCCTTTCGTCGTTCGTCTCGCACCGCCATCCGTCGCGCCTTCCCCGTGCGCGCCTTCCCCGCCACCCGGCGCTTCGCGTCGTCGTGCTTCATCTTCCCCATCTTCGCCGTCTTCAGCGCCTTGAAGTTGCGCGAATCTCGAGTTTTCAACGTCTTCTTCTTCTTATTTTGCCATCCCGGGGCCACCATCGCGCGCGCGCGTGTGCGCTCGCGCGCCGCCGCCGCCGCCGCCGACGACGACGACGCGCGACCGGGCGGGTTCGTCGCCTGACTGTTTGTGCATACGACGACGACGCGCGAGGCGTGGGAACGGTCGGTCGGTCAATCGGTCACGCCGGCTCGCGGGCGGGAGGGCGGGCGGACGAGGGCGAGCGCCGCCGCTTCGGCGAGGCGCGAGTGAACGCGAGCGAGCGTGATGATGCGAGCGTGATGATTGAGTGATTATTATGTATTACCACGAAGCGAGTCGCGGAGATGATCAGTCTCGGCGACGAACGGTGTTTTCAAAATTTTTTCGACGAGCGCACCGGTTCGTCGAGAGCGCTTCACGTGTCGGCGCTTAAATTAAGGATAAAAAGTAAACGAATCAACTCACACCGCGGCGCCGTAGACGGTGTTCTGCGATTTCGTGTCCGCATCTAGAAGGGTGCTGGTCTCGCCGCGAGGCGCGCGTGTGCTGGAAACTTGAGCACGTTTGCGAGCGCCAATTGTAAACGCAAATGCCGCCACTGCGAAGGCGGACGCGAGAGCGACAGCGAATACGCCCAACTCCAAGCGCCGTCGCAGCGCCGGCGACGGTGTCGCCTGAACGCCCAAGCCGTTCGTCGCCACCGCAGTTGGGTTGCGTTCGACGCGGCGTTCATTTTCCAATCCAAGGGATGACGAAGAGCCGGCGGCAGGCAACGCGACTTGAAACGTGAAGTCGTTGGCTTCCATTCCAGCCATGTCAGTGACTCCGGATACTCTGACCTTGAACTCCCCCTTGGCATTCCATGGGAATTCAAGCATCCAATAGCCCTCTACGCCTGCGACATTGGTACATTGAGGTTTGTACTCGGCCAAGTATGGGTCTACGACCTCGAGCCATTTCGCGTCCGGAGAAAAGCGGTTGAATATTAGGAGACTGTGCTTCAAACTTGAGCAATCGATAGCCTCGACGAACGTGACCTTGTATGTGGCCTGGTCCTCCACGAACTGCATATCACTGATGAGTGGTTTCTTCGTGTCCACCTTGAGTTGCACGCGTTGTTCGCCCGTGTACTCGTGCACCTCATTCACAGCGAGATAGTGGCCTCCCGGACAAAAGTTCTTTAATCGCACCTCATAAGTGCCATCTTTGTATCCAGAAAGAAGTTTCTCATAAGGATCAGCTAGGTTCCAGCTCATTGGACAACCATCGGTACGCGAGTGATTACAAAGGATGTTCACCTTTTTGTCTTTTTCGGTCGACGTTTGATCCTTCACGGTGAGCCACTCGCCGCCCACGACAGGGCGATACTGTAAACGCACGTACGCCAGATTTGTGTTCACCACGTCTGGATTGGCTTCAGCCATCGAGCCTCCCGGCCAGAGCGAGTACCGGTCAGGATTCATGATCGTCATGTTGACCCGAGAATCAGTGGACATTGAGCGAACCCAGAACGAGTCATCCTTGCTCATCGTCGTCTCCGTGAACGCAACCTTCGGGCATGCGCGGCTCCACGTCATCTCGCCCAACGACACCGTATTCGAGATGATCGGACGGTACATGTTTGACTCGAGCTGCGATTCGCAAAGGCTGACCACAGAAAGACCGATGTATTTGCTGACGAACGTCCCTTCCGCGCGTTTCGCGGTGAGAATGAACTCCGTCGCGCGCACGACATTTTGCGCATACAAATGTTCGCCAGCAATCTGCTTCAAAGGAAGCACTTCGCCGTATGCCCACAGATACACGCCATTTATTCGGAACTCCATGTTTTCCATCGCCGAACCCGCAGGACGGGCGGTTTGTGACGCCCTAGCGACGCGTAACGCCACCATCAAGGCGTCGGTGGGATTCTCGCGCGCCGCTGCTGTCGCTTCGCGCCTCATCTTTGTCACTTCCTCAGCGTCTGGAGACAGACATGCGGCGGACGTGGCAAACTCTTCAACGGCGGTGAGCACTCGGGCACCATTAGTGGGGAAGCTGCGAGCGGCTTCGTAACCCGCGGAGATGATACTTTGGATGCACTCTGCGACGCCATCGACGAGGCGAAGTCCCACGCTCGCGCGCTCCTTGAACGGCGAACTGTTGATGATTTTCAGCTGGAAAACAGCATTTTCGCTCGGATTCAGGTAAACATTGAACGAAGGCTCGCGGTTGATTGTCACACCTTCTTCCCGGAACATGGTGAGAATTTCACCCGGACATTTGCTTCGACCACCCTTGGTCATGAAAACGGGTGTGCCGAATCGAACGTCCGATCCCACTTGGACAACAAATTTATCCCCAAATTCGGGATCTCCGAGGGCGTAGAGTGTGCTCATGCGTTCGTGCTTGCCCCAAGCAAACGCTCGGCTCTGTGAAACTTCCTTAGCCAACGCGGTGCCGGAATCAAAGTGACCTTTTGCGACAGTCAACGTCATCGCAAGGCTGTACGAATTTTCTTGCGTCCCGGACACACTCAACGTCCACGAGTAATCCTCCCCACCTGCATCTTCGTTAGACGTGTAGATATATTCTGTGGAGTGCCCACCACCGCTGAACGTCAAATATATTGTCTCTACAGTTGATTTTGCATTTCCTGTGGTCCTCATGCCTGACTTGCCCGTTCCACCGGTGAAAGACGCAATCGCACGCGCGAACGAATCTTCGCCATCCACGTCGTTCACTTCACCAAATTTGTAAGTCCCAACATTCGGGCTCGAAACCAACTGAGATTCCACATCCAGCGAAGGCGAAGTACATTTGGATCCAGTGCACGAACTTAAAGTGCTGTTCAAGTCGTCACGAGTAGCATCATTCATTCCAAACGTGGGGTACGACTCATCATCTTCAATTAACCATTCCGTCATTTTTGGCATTCTGCGATCAGACTCAGTTCGCTTCTGCATCACGCCAGTTTCACTCGATGTTTCAATGTTGCCCGACAACTTGCCAATATTTGCACTCGCATCGCTCATACTGGACTGTATACCATTGATGTTGGGATCGATGTCCGCCATTTTACCCCAAGCCGTCTTGATGTCGTCCGTCAACGTGCTCACCGGCACGTTGAAATATTCATAAAACTCATCACTCTGCTCGTCGTTCAAGAACTTCCCGAACAGAGATTCTTCGCTGAGAATAGGCTTCGATATGCGATCGACAGCCTCATAGTTTTTCTCAGTGTCTCCGCCACTCGTAGCGGTGTGATACACTTTCGGCGACGACCATTCGAGCGTTCGCTGCCACGATCTAATTCTGTCCTTCAGGTACGTCGTCCACGTACCGGCTTGATCGCCACCAACCATGCCAGAACTCGTGTCTTTGACAGCGCCAGTTTGAACGACGGAGAGCAAATAGTACAAGTTCGGAATGACTTGAGCCTCGATTGCGTGCACGCCAAAAATGTACGACGTAGGCTTTCTCGGCAACCAAGTCACGACTGGGGTCGTATCCAAGCACGGCACATTGGCGTCGTTAGGAATCAAATCCAGCTTATCTGACATTTTATACTGCAGCTCGACGCCGCCGCCCAGGATGACATCTCCGGCGCGACCCGGAATGGAGACATCCATGGATGTTCGAATAGCGCGGGAGGTCGTCGTCGTCAGATCCCAAGAATTCGCCACCGATGAACTCAGCGAAAAGTCGGGTCCAGTTTCACTGTGGGAAGCATCAAAATCAACCTCGATAATGGGCATCGACAATTCAATATTCACTGCGGTGATGTATCCAACAGTGATTCCTGTTGCAAGTTCAGTCTTGACAGATACGCCACCGCCGCCAGAGTGTGAGTTTGACAGCGAAGCAGAACGTTCGTTACTCATCTCAAGCGCCATAGAGATTTCTGTACCGATCATGAGCTCGGCGTAGGAGTTGCCTCCTGGGGGATCGTGAACGACAGAGTAAACCAGGCCATCAAGCGGGACTGTAGCCCAGTACACGTCGTCGCTGTATTCGCCATACTGGTTGCCACCGCGCGGTTTTGCACCCAGCGTGATGAGTGGACGCGTCACGTACACCGGCACAACTCGGAACCCATCGTTTCGAAAGGCGGTCACGCGAACGCTTCTGCGATGGTTTCCGACGAGATTCGGCTCCCCTTGTGTAATGGTCATGCTTCTCGAACGCGCACTTTCACCGTTCGCAGGCGGGAAGGAAAGATACCCATCGTCGTCGATGACAACGTCGAAATCGCACGACGGGCCCCCGTCTCGCATGTAATGACACTCGTTGTCTGCCAAGTCTGTGACATCCTGCCGAATCTCGACCCACGTGCGACCACCAGAACCGGTGCTCGGGAGAACCTCACATTTCGACAGCACGCCTCCGGAGAGATGAAGCTCAAATACTTTAGCGCTCAATTGCTTTGTCGGCGCCAGCAGCGGTGTGAAGAAATCAGATGAACCCAAAAAGTGAGCTCGTTTCAAACCAAGTTCCTCATTCTCAACGTAGCAGATGTTCGAGTCTGACTGAATCCGAGGAATGTCCATGATTTCAGCGCACATGTATCCATGGAACTTGTATCGAACTTCCCACCAAATGTTCTCCGTCCTCAGCGGCGCGAGTCGCTCTAGCGCGTTGCGAGCGCGGAAATATTGCACGGCGTCGGTTACGTCCACCTCGCACTGCGCGTTTGGATACGCTTTATTCTTTTCTGATGGTAGATCCGTCATCGGCGGGCTTTCTTGGAGCAAGATTGAATAGTCCAAAGCCGCAAATCGCCATCGTCGGGCGTTTTTGACAACATCGTTTGACGGGATGCGCGACGCTTTATCCCCAGACTGCACGCGGTCAGGAAGTGTCCACGCCTTAATATCATCCGCCGTTACCACGACGGGGGCATGACAACCGTTTATGGGGGTTATCTTGAACGACGCGCCTTTATAGAGAGCGTCGCACTCGCCCTGATACAGACCCAAGTCGATGTTAGACGTTGTCGTGTCCGTGAAGAAGATGTAATTCCCATCAGTGACGCGGCGGAGCGTGAGTTGCGTCGGTCGTCCAGCGCAGCTTTGAACGCGCGTGGCGTCGAACGTTGTCTGCCCGGTGTAGCAAAGGACGTGATTCGGATACGATGCAGTAATCGTGTACGTCTTGCCGCGAGTCAGCGCAAACTCAAACCAGCCAGATTCGTCCGACAAGTACTCGTCCGGCTTCCCATTCGAGCCTTCTTCGTAGACGAAAACGGTGGCTTCGTACAGCCCGCACTGTGACTGCATTGTCCAATCCTTGGGAAACAATACCGCGCCCTTGATGATGACAGCGGTGTTGTCTGCGAATGTTTTCTCAGCAGCACCCTTGTGGACAATTCGCATGGAAGTCACGTCGACACTTGCTTTGTCACTAAAAGTGTGCACAAATGCATCATCCTTAAACTGATTTGAGGCGTCTTCAGTTTTGTTTCCAATCCCACTGAGAGGCTTCTGCTTATCGAACTCGTGAATGACGTCGTCGAAACGAGCCAGACTCGATAAAGCCATCTCCAAACCCTCACGCACGACTCGAGTGTACAAGTCGACCGCTGCATCGGCGGCGGTATGGATTTCCATGGCTTGCGGATTAATGAACACCGCGTTCGTTCCTGGTTTACTCGCAAGCAAAGGCACGTAGTGCGACCCGCTGCCGCTGCCAATCACCACGGTTTCAACCTCCAAGGCATCCAGCGAATGGCATTCCTTGAGCCGAGACGTCGGGTCGTTTTTGGCGGCGTGTAATTCGTTAAACCAAACGTTCCATGTTTTCGAGTCGTATGGAAGGACGGAGGAATTTTGACGAATCAAAACAAAGTTTTCACACGCCTTTGAGTACACTTGGTGATGGGCGTCGTCGCCCGTATCACCGCTCACGACCTCTGGGATGCTCTGTAGCGTTTTGAAACCATAGTCAAACCTCAACTGTTGCGGTGGATACACAAGAATGGGCTCCACGTACAGCTGGTGGAGCGACATGCGCATGGAAGCGGCGCTGAATTCGGCTGAACTAAGTACGCCGTCACCATCTTTATCAAGCGATTCCCACATGCCGTCTGTCACGATGCCGTGCCCGGTGTTTGGGAAATATGCTCCCTTTTCGATGAGAGTAATGAGCTCAGATCTATCAACACCGCCTGATTGGTCCAAATCCACGTCATTGAACTCGTGAAGTGGGGGTGGGGGCGATGGCGGCGGTGGCGGGCTCGGCGGCGGCGGGCTCGGCGGTGGCGGGCTCGGCGGTGGCGGGCTCGGCGGTGGCGGGCTCGGCGGCGGCGGGCTCGGCGGCGGCGGGCTCGGCGGCGGCGGGCTCGGCGGCGGCGGGCTCGGCGGCGGGCTCGGCGGCGGCGGGCTCGGCGGCGGTGGGCTCGGCGGCGGGCTCGGCGGCGGCGGGCTCGGCGGCGGTG
>Ga0222712_10006615_pt1 | contig 11412 bp, 8 predicted proteins | sample C33_657DmetaG_FD_165043 | JGI IMG/M metagenome (GOLD analysis project Ga0222712, IMG submission 165043) | Estuarine water microbial communities from San Francisco Bay, California, United States - C33_657D | ecosystem: Environmental > Aquatic > Marine > Unclassified | place: USA: California... | reverse complement strand
TTCGACACGAATTCGATCTCGTTTTTCGCCCGACGAATCAAATTTTGAGCCCACGACCGCGATTCGAGCGGCGTCGACGCACACTTGGTCCAAAATTACCCCAAACCAAGTGTCTCCACGAACTCGCTCCAAAACGCGCCAAAGATGATCCATCTTCGGAGGCGTCATCCACGCGCATCGCGCGTCGGGAGATTCGCGTCGTGGGGGACACACACGACGAGTCGTGATTGATGAAAGACCATCAGTCGAGAAGATCTCACGCGCGCGCGCGCGACGACGGGCGACGACGCGCACGGGCGAAGGTTTTACGGGCGCATTCGCGCGCGCGCGACGGGCACACAGACATACGTACGACGTGGGTGAGCATACGTGGGTGAGATGATCGCCTCGAGCGCGCGCGCGCGCGCGATCGCGAATGAAGGGTGGAATGGGAAAGGCAAGGCGCGCGCGCGCGCGAGGACGAAGGCGGTGTCGTCGCCGAGCGCGCCGATTGTGGATGCGAAACGCGCGGAGAAGTACGCGCAAGGACCGTTCGCGAGGGAGTACGCGGATTATTCCACGGGTTATGCCTCCGTACCGGGATTGGCGTACGAGAATATGGGATGGGTGACGGAAGTGAAAGGGGAGATCCCGCCCGAGATGGTGGGGACGTTGCTGCGCAACGGACCGGCGATGTACGAACGGGACGGGTTCGTGAAGTCGTATCTCGATGGCGATGGGATGGTGACATCGATCGCTATTAAAGATGGGAAGGCGTATTTTCGAAATAAGTTTGTGCGCACCGAACACTTTGAAAAGGAGGAAGAGCTCGGGAAGTACACGGAGCCGTCTATTTTCACCGCGAAAGATCCGAGGCCTTTCCCGTTCTTCTATCGCTTGTTTAACGATATTCTTAAGGGGAACTTGAAGAGAAAACAAAACGGCGCGTACAATGTGGTGAACTGGGGTAATTCCCTCGTCGCGGTTGATTACAAGAAACCGTACGCGCTGAATCCGGATACGTTGGAAACTGTCGGACACGGCGCGTGTGATTTGTCCAGCGCGATGCATACGTCGCACTACCGCACGGTGACCGAGCCCGATGGGAGCCGACGCTGCGTGGCTTTCTTAAACGAAGTCAATTGGCGCACGAAAACCACCCACGCGGTGTTTTATGAGTTCGACGAGAACGGCAAGGAGGTGAGCCGACGCGCGTACGATTATCCGGCGTCTTATGTGCACGATTTGGTCGTCACAGAGAACTACTACGTGTTGTTCGACTGCCCGATCAAAATTGACTTTCCAGCCGTGTTCACGAAGTACATCTTCGAAAAGTCGTGCTTGTCCGAGCTCATTTGCGAAGATACCGACCGCAGACCGTTATTCCGTATTTTCCCGCGCCGCGGCGAATCCAGAGAGGTGCTCACCGCGCCGGCGGATTACTGGTGCTACGCGTATCACCACGTGAATGGCTTTGAAGACAAGGATGGTAACATCGTTTTCGACACTTGTACATGGGAGAAGTTCACGCTGTACTTCACCGATATTTGCAACCCGAACGGTAAGGATAACTACCCTCGCATGAAGTTGAGCCGATTTGTCATCGACATGAAGAAGCTCGTTGCGAAGCACTTCTTGTTGAGCAACGTTCCGTGCGAGTTGCCGATCACGAGCTGGGACTACACCGGCCGCGATTACGAACACATGTATTTGAGCACCTCCGTGGGGCGCACGAGCGATGGTATCAACGGTCCCATGCAAGCGCTCTCCAAGGCTTCTCTCAAGCCTGACGGCACGAAGTTGTACTATGAAGAGCAATGGTGCCCGGGTGACAGAAAGTTTGCCATGGAGCCATTCTTTGTGCCGCGACCGGGTGGCACCGAGGAAGACGACGGATGGGTCGTTGCCTTAGTGCACGATGCAGCCTATGAGAAGAGTGAGTTTGGCGGACGTGGCACGGAGATGGTCATCATAGACGCTAAGAAATTCTCTGAAGGTCCCGTCGCGAGCTTGCGATTGCCGACGTACGTGCCGTTCGGCGTGCACGGCTCTTGGAGCCCGCAATATGTCGCCGGCCCGCCCAAGGCGGACGAGTTGGCCCGGCTGGAAGAACTGCGCAAGAAGAATGACGGTAAACCCGTGTCTTTGGGTCTTGGTGTGAATCCAAGCGAACCCGTTATCCACAGTACGCCGACCCCGCAGGCCGTCGGCATGGCAGCGGCGGGATTGCTGCTTGGTATCACCGCTCTCAGTTCGATCTTGGCGTAGCGGACATATTTCATCGTAATATTAGTATCTTCCTGCGAAGCGTCGCACTTGTATTCACTGAACAGTCACCAAGTAATGTCCCTAGAAGCTTTCAATTCTCAAACTACAGCTAAATGTGCTACAACTCTTCATCCCGACGGTGTGTCGAACTTTGTAAGTTCTCTATCGGAGTCAACGAACCTCAATGTTTTCACTTCGTCGATAAAATTCTTTTCGCTTGGGGAATCTGTAAACTTACGCTCGCTCGAGTGGCGTTCACAGAAGGACTCGATGCGGTCCCACGCTATCTCTAGCTCATCCTCCGGCACGGTGATGACGAGACGCAGGTATCCAGGCGCGTGGAAACACGAGCCAGGAAGCAACAACACGGACTCTTCCGCGAGCAAACGTTTACAAAAAGCCACATCCGTCAGATCTTCGTCCTCTCTGAACGAATCTTCGGACATCTTGAGCAAGATGTACATAGCACCCTGCGGTTCGCACGGGATGCTCAAGCCACGAACTCGCGCGCACCGGTCCATGCAGTGCTTTCGCGCGACGCGCAAAACGCTTAACGTAGACTTGAGCCACTCATCTTCAGGCGCTCCCAATATAGCAGGCACTGCGGCTTGTATCGGCGCCGCTGGACCTAAAGATACTTGGCACAAGTTATTTATAGCGAGATGCACGCCGGCGGTGGATAAGATATGCCCGTAGTCATGCATGACGAGCCATCCCAGGCGCCATCCAGGCGCGAGCCAACGTTTGCTCAACGCACTCACCGCCATGATCGGCACGCGCCCACCGAACTGCGCGATGGGCAAGAAGGGGCGATCTTCATCAAACGCCACATCCTCGTATACCTCGTCCGCTATAATCGGAAGCCGAAGCGTCTCGCACGTCGCGCAAATGCCTCGCAAATGCTCCTCGCTGTACACCGCGCCGCATGGATTGCTCGGATTATTGACGATAATGGCAACCGTGTGCTCATCTCGCAGCTGCGAGAGGCTATCCAGCTTGATTTCCCACCCGTTCTCGCCATCCAAATCATAAAACTTACACGCCACGCCGTGGCGTTGGCACAACGTCGAGTACAACGGAAATCCGGGCCTCGGGAGCAAGATATTCGCTCCCTCCACGGCTAACGCCGCGATTGCGTGAGATAGAGCCTCTGAACATCCAATTGTCATGAAAACATCCTCCGCGCGCAGTGCCGGTCGATCTGGCAACGAATACCGTTTCGCCACCGCGCTCCTCGCCGCCGCCGTTCCCGCGCTCGCCGTGTACCCGTTATGCGCGTACGCCCCGAACGCCTCCACCACTCTCTCCACCGTCGCTTTCGGGGGCAACAGATGTCCAAAAACTGTCGGATCCCCCTGAGCGAGCGAGATCAACCGCTTCTCGGGATTCGCCAAACCAACCATCTCGTCCACGATGCGTCGTATCGGGTTGCACAGCTCGCGCTGCGCCGACGCGCGCACCGCCCACCCATCGCGATGGTAGCCATCCATTGATTTTCGTCGCTCGATCGTCACCGATCGGCGTCCGTGCTGTTTATGTTCGCTTCGCTCCTCCGCCACCATCCCTCGCCCGGGCGCCCTCGAGCGAAACGCGTCTTCGATCGCTGTCGAGCGTGACGAGCGAGTCAACGCGCGTCGTCGAGGCGAACGAGCTTCGAGGCGAACGACGACGAGGACGAGCGCGAATGCGAGGCGAGAGACGACGGGCGGTCGTGACGTTTGTTTTGCGTCGATCGCGTCACGCCCGTTGAGTCGCGACGCGCGCGCGCGTCGTGCGAGGCGCACAGTGAAGAGGCGAAAAAGACGTGACGTCACGTTAAAGTGACGGCGTCTCGCGAGCGACGGCGTCTCGCGAGCGACGGCGAACGCGCGAAGGCGAACGAGGGCGATGGCTAAAAGTCAAGGGCTAATCTAACGACGCTAATGGTGAAGGGAATGGTGGAGCGACGTCAGAGCTTGGCGCGTGGCGACGAGTGATTAGGGAAGGAATCGGCGGATTGGATGAAATCGAGCAGACTGGCGGCGACGGCGACGGGTTGTTCCATCGGACCAAAATGCGAGACGGCGGGGAAGTCGATGACTTTTCCACGCGCCACCGCGCGAGCGAGCGCGGGGGCGATGACGGCGGAGTATATGGGCGATTTTCCATCGCTCGCCACGGTTCTACCTCGGGCGATGGCGACGGGACAAGTCACGCGACCGAGCGAGCCGAAGGCGTCGACGGCGCCTTCGCCCGCGCGATAAATCGATACCTCCGTCTCCACCGAACACGCCAGCGTCACGCCTCCGCTCTCGGGATCGGATACAAATCCACCATCGTTGACATATGCCTCGAGCGCTCGCGCATCGAGCGCATTCATCGGAGGTTTGCTCTTATACGTTGCCAACGCCTCGGCGACGCTCGCGAATCGAGGCCGCCGCCGAGTCGCGCTCCTGACCAAATACTCCGTGCTCGCCATCAACGGCGACCCGGGCGACGCATCGTATCCATCCAATTCGCTCTGAGGTACCATAAATATCGGTTCAAACGCATAAATCGAGCGAAACATTCCCGGATCTTTCGACTCCGCCGTCAGCAACGCGTGGCCGCCGCAACTGTGTCCAAACGCGTGGCATCCTCGCAATCCGAGCTCGCGCACGACCGCCGCGCAATCCTCCGCCAGCGCGCTCCACTCCACTCGCGCGTTCGTCCCCAAATCGCTCGCACCGTGCCCGCGAAAATCCAGGGCGTAGCACGCGTACCCGCGCGCGCGCAGCGCCTCCAGCGCCGGCGCGAACACCGCGCCGTGGAACCCATTGGCGTGCGCGAACAGCACGCATCGCGAATTCCATTCTGAATCACCGTCCGACGTCGATCTCGCGGGGTATTCCCGAACGCGCAGCGTCACGCCGTCGCTCGAGCGCACGCGATGCGCGCCCATCGCTCGCGGCGCGCGTCGCGCTCGAGCGCGCATCGCGAGCGCAGCTCAGAAATGTCGGACATTCGGCGCGAGACCGAACGGCGACACACTCGTGTCGAATGACGACTCAAGACGTCAGCATCGACGTCGCCTCGCGCGCGCGCGTTCGAACGCGGAGGAACAGCTCGCGACGAACGAGCGGCTTCGCGCGAGTCGAACGCGCGCGCGCTGTCGAACGACGACGACGACGACGACGCGCGAGACGAACGATCGAGGAGGAATCTTCGCCCAAGGCGCGTTTTGCGAGCGAGACGCGCTTCAGAGAGGGACGAAAAGCGAACGCGACGACGGTAGGCGTAGGTTTCAGAGGGCGTTTAAACGGCTTTGGAATGGCGACGCGCGGGGATAGGGACGATGCGCGCGCGACGGGATCGCTCCAGGTGATCTTCGGACCGATGTTTAGTGGGAAGTCCACGGAGTTGCAACGACGTTTGAGGCGACACGTGGTGGCGAACCGACGGGTGCTCGTGGTGAAGTACGCGGGGGATAATAGATACGACGAAGACGTGCGATCGGCGTCGAGGGCGGTGACGCACGATTTGGCGACGATGCCCGCGGTGCCGACGAAAGAGTTACATAACATAGATAACGTGGCGCATAATTATGACGTCATCGGTATCGACGAAGGTCAGTTTTTTGATGATATTGCGGTGTACTGCGAAAAGTGGGCCCAAGCGGGGAAAACCGTAATCGTCGCCGCGCTCGACGGCACATTTCAGCGCAAGCCGTTCAAATCCGTTCTCGCTTTGGTGCCATTAGCCGAAGAGATCACAAAGCTCACGGCGGTGTGCACGGACTGCGCGGCGAATGCGGCGTTCACCGCGCGCACGTCGAAGGAAACCGCGGTTGAACTCATCGGCGGTACGTCGTCTTACAAGGCGGTTTGCAGAGCGTGCTACGGCAAGTACGCCCCGCAGTTGCACCATAACGGTGCGAGCACAAACGTGGCGCCGAAGAGTGCAGTCGCGACGCCGTTGGTGAAGCGCATGGCGGAACAGATGCACGAACTCAGTTTGAAGACGCCCGCCGCTAAGGAGAAATCGTTCAGTTTCGCCACGCCAGAGCCGTCGACGCCTCAACTGGGTGGAGCTATGCATCAAAATCCAAAGAATGTCGTCGACACTGCGGCGAAAACTGCGAAAAAGTCGCGCGGATTCGGAGGTCCGGGTCGCTCGCCGCTGAATGACTTTTTGAACAGCTCTAGTATCCATCGCTCTCCGCTCAGCACGCTGCGTTGAGGATTGTTATTAGCCCTTGTACGATTTCATCGCTCGCTGGAATGCAGGGCGCTTGTAATTCAGCCACTACTAGACAGTTTTCAAACTATGCATGATGCGCTACAGTATGCTAATGATCTATAAGAACGATCGTCCGGTGACGCCAGCCGCGGATTTACCGCCGCCGAAACGTTCGCCGAGTCCACCTCCAGCCCTCTTCAACGCCTCATCAGGCTTCATTGTCCCCTCTTTCTGAAGCTTTAAGTCGGTATCGCGATTGAAAGGTCGGTATTCCCACGTTGATTTGGATTTCCCACTCTCGCCGTCGATCGTGTTCCCTTTGTTTTCCTTCTTTTCTTTTTTCTCCCTCTTTTTAGTGTGAATCTCCATCATAGACTTGGCGCGATGAGCATGGTTGAATTCATCCACAAGCCTCGACGTTTCGTCCACTTTCGAGATACCTGCGGCAGGTAACGCGTAGTGTTTTGCCTGCGCGGCTAAGAAAAGCTGTTGCTCGCGCGCGGCGGCTTGTTGCGGTGTATCTGTCCATGCGGCCTCCATCTCAACCGTTCTCGCCACCTTTTCAGTTTTTGAGAACGAAGTAACGTTGGCCGTGGGAGGACCTGGATTTGGTCGCTTTTCTGGCGGCAAGTGTGTCATCCATTCCTCGCGTCTGTCACCGTCTACTTTGCCCGGACCGTCGAGGAGTTCGTCGTCTCCAGGGAGAGGATTACCTTTGAGGCGACGCCACGCGGCGGCTTGACGCTCGCCCGCTAGCCAAGTCTCAAACTCTTTGCGCTCGTCCGCTTCATTTCTCTTGGCATCGATCTCTTTGCGCTGATATTCGTCAGACAATGCGTTGTGCGCTTTTTTAATCGCATCGAACGCGCTTCGAGCATCCGCGTGCGAGCACTTATCCGGGTGCACCATGAGCGACAACTTCCAGTACTTTTTCTTGATTATTGCCGCCGTGTCATCGGGCTTGGCGCTAAGCATGTCGTACGCATCTCCACCGCGCACAATAATACGCATAATGCGCTTTGCGCACGCCTCGCGAGTTTCGTTGCTCGTGTCCTCCATCTCGGCTACGACTTCGGGCGGCGGCGGTCCGATGCTGTCGCTCATCGCCGCCGCCGCCGCCGCGGCTTCGAGCATGCTCTTAGGCGGCACCATAGGTCCGTAAACGCGTCTCGCTGGCACGGCGTCAACGGCCGATGGTCCTATCGCTGGGCCGATGCTCGGCGGTCGCACGGCTGGACCGATACCTCCAAGCGTCCCTTCGTCGTCGCTTCCGCTTCCGTCGCGTTCCGCCATGAACGCGTGAGCTTCATCCCCCGTCAAAATGCGAACTTCCCCGAGCGAACGCGATCGCGCCGCCTTCTCTGCGCGCGCTTCTTCTTTCTTCGCGAGTTCGACGGCGATGACCTCGGGATCAGGTCCGAGCCAAGGCTCTCGCGCGTCGCGATATCGCTCGCGCAATTCACTCGGCTCCTCGTCAAACACGAAATGAAACCGACGCCACAATCGCAAATCCTTTGAATCCGGCACTTTCCACGCCTTTGATGATTTCGATTTCCGCATACCCGCGTGTTCAAAAAAATACTCCAAATACTCTCTCACGCGCGCGTCCTCGACGCCGCTCGTCGCGACCCCGCGTCCGTCATCCATCGCGCGCACCATCCCTCTCAACCCTTCGCGCGCGCTCGCAAACTTTCCCAACATGTGCCTCATAGCTTCGATCGCGCGCGCGTCGTCGCGCGATCGCGTGCGATCGCCCTTCGCTCGACGCCGTCGCGCGCGTTCGCTGTGAGCCTCGCATTCGCCGTCGCTCGCCCTTCGTCCCCTCTTCGTCGTCTCGATGTCCATTCCCGCGCGTTCTCTCTGTCGTCCACCGTCGACCGTCGTGCGAACGAACGACTCGACGCGACCGAACGAACGAACGAACGAACGCGTGCGCGAGCGAACGAACGCGAGCGTCGAGCGGTGACGCGGTCGACCGACTCGACGTCGTTCGATGATGTGTCGCGTCGTTCGGGACACGGATGCGCGACGAGTCAATGACTCGTCACACCCCCCACGTACCGTTCGATGGGACGAGTCGTTCGGGGCACGGGTGTACGACGAGTCAATGACTCGTCACACCCCCCACGTCGTTCGATGATGTGTCGCGTCGTTCGGGACACGGGTGTACGACCGACGAGTCAATGACTCGTCACACCCCCCACGTCGTTCGATGATGTGTCGCGTCGTTCGGGACACGGGTGCGCGAGACGAACGACGACGAGTCAATGACTCATCACACCCCCCACATCGACGTCGACCTCGAACGTCGACGTCGACCTCACTCGTCATCTCGACGTCGACTGAGGGCGACTTCAGCGCGAAAACGACGTCGTGCGAAAAGCGTCGACGGGCGAGTCGAAGGCGAACGCGCTGAGTGCGACGCGAACGCGTGATGGCGACGGCGAAAGCGCTCGCGGATGTCTTGGCGCGCGTCGCCGCGGCGTGCGCGCGCGCCAAACGCTCGACCGCGGACGTTCGCGTCGTCGCCGTGGGGAAGACCAAGCCCGCGAGCGCGTTGCGCGAGTGCTACGACGCCGGTCAGCGCGCGTTCGGGGAGAACTACGTGCAGGAGCTGTTGGAGAAAGCGCCGGAGCTCCCGAGCGACGTGCGATGGCACTTCATCGGACATTTACAGAGCAATAAAGCGAAAGCGTTGATCGAGGGAGTGCCGAATCTGTCGACGATCGAGACGATGGATTCGAAAAAGTTGGCGAGTAAGGTGAACGCGGCGTTGGAAGGGCGAGCGCGCGAACGCGTGCGCGTGCTCGTGCAGGTGAATACGAGCGGGGAGGAGAGTAAGTTTGGCGTCGAACCGACGGATTGCGTGGAGTTGGCGAGGTATATTAAGGAGGAATGTCCGAGGCTGGTGTTTGGGGGGTTGATGACGATCGGGATGCCGGATTATACATCCAAGCCCGAGAACTTTGAGACGCTTCGGAAATGTCGGGAAGACGTGTGCGCGGCGCTCGGGATCGGTTTGGATGAGTGCGAGTTGAGCATGGGGATGTCAGGGGACTTTGAGAACGCGATTGAGATGGGGAGCACGAACGTGCGCATCGGAAGTACTATTTTCGGGGCGAGAGAATACCCGACGACCGTCGCGCCGACGGGGGCGTAGCGCGCCAACCGTTGGAGAATCATTTCTTTACAACTTAGTTTTTAATTCATTTCGCCATTACGCACTGCGCGCCACTTCTTCGTTGCAGTCGTGGAAATCACGAGCGAGCGCTGCTATGGGGAAATCGAACGGCCCCGTCGCTCTCGTTCTCGTCGCGTTCGCGAGCGCGACGTTTGCGTTTCCACTGTGGTACTGCTACGCGCCAAAAAAATCGATGTGGACGCAGCAGGAATCGCTGTCCGTCGCCGCGGTCCGGCGCGGGGCATTTATGAACAGCGGTTCGCGCGATGTAGGGCTCGATGCGGTCTCGGAGAAGCGCAAGTGAGCCGAGCGCGGGCGAACGCGGGCTCCGCGAACGCGAGGACGTACGCGGGCTCCGCGAACGCGAGGACGAACGCGGGCTCCGCGAACGAGTGTCTGATAGATTATTAGCTGCGCTTATTAGATAGATGAGATGTAGAACTGTAGAACTACGATTGATTAGGAACAAATCGCGCTAATCTACTGCTCGCCGCCGACGGCTTCGACGAGTCGCGTGACGACGGCGTCGACGGCGGATACAGAGGGCACTCGAAGCGTGGGATCAAAAATACTCATCCCGAGCTCAGCCGCGCGCCCGATCGCGGGATCAAGCGGAACCTTACCCAAGAACGGTACCCCAGTCGCGTCGCACATGGCTTCAGCGCCACCTTTGGATGCGGCGAAGACGTCGGTGCGCACGACGAGCTTGCTCGCAAGCTCGGCGTCGTGAAGCGCCAAAATTTCCATCACGCGCGCGGTCTCGTCCGCCCCCGACGCGCTGTCGACGAAAGTGCACCCATCGAACGGCACGCGAAGACCGCTCATGTTTTCAACGACGCCGAGCACCCTGATCCCGGTCTTTTTACAAAAATTGATTTCCTTGCGCACGTCCGCCATGGCCACCTCTTGCGGCGTCGTGACGATGAGCGCGCCGTCCACGCCCGCCTCTTTCAGGTACTGCACGATGCTCAAGTGCTCATCTGACGTCCCAGGCGGCGCGTCAACGATCAAATAATCCAACGCCCCCCACTCGGTGTCCGCCAAGAATTGCTTAATCAAAGCATTTTTTCGCGGCCCGCGCCAAATCACCGCCGAGTCCGGATCCGGCAGCATGAACCCGATGCTCATCACCGCCAAATTATCTTCCACATACACCGGAGTCCACCCCGAATTCGACTTATGCACTTCCTCGCCTAACCCACCGCTCATGAGCGGCGCCGACGGGCCGCAAATATCCACATCCAACAGCCCGACTTCGTTTCCGCGACTGGCCAACCCAAACGCGATTTGCGCCGCGAACGTGCTCTTCCCCACCCCTCCTTTCCCACTGAGCACTAATATCTTCCGTCGAACATCTCGTAACCTCGATGCGATCGCCGCGACGTCCTCGCGCGCGTCCTCTTTCGCCTCTCGCGCCTCGCCGCTCGCGCAACGTTGTTGATTCGGACACCCCGCGCACGACGACGCGCGACCGGCGCGCGCGCTGGCGGGCCCCACGCACTCCGCGTTGGCGTCCAACGGCGCGTCCTCGCGCGCGTCCATGGAAATCGTCGCGAGCGTCTCGTTCGTCGCCGAACGCCGCCTTCGCGCGAGTGCGCTCGAACGGGAACTCGAGCGACGGCGCGGACGACCTCGTTGACCTCCCTGACCGACCGACCTCCCTGACCTCCTTGACCGACCGACCGACCTCCTTGACCGACCGACCTCCCTGACCAGATCGACCAGACCGACGTGGGACTCCATGAGTGCACGACTGAAGATCATACGCGGGCGCGCGCGACCACGCG
>Ga0222712_10006614_pt1 | contig 11413 bp, 17 predicted proteins | sample C33_657DmetaG_FD_165043 | JGI IMG/M metagenome (GOLD analysis project Ga0222712, IMG submission 165043) | Estuarine water microbial communities from San Francisco Bay, California, United States - C33_657D | ecosystem: Environmental > Aquatic > Marine > Unclassified | place: USA: California... | reverse complement strand
TGTGTGATGTATATAGTATCTAAAATCTCTATCTTGTCGAATACCTCATATTGTTCATCAGCAAATCTTTTTTCAACAATAAACCACTTCGTGTATCCAATCTTGTATGCTGACTTTTCCCCAATAATGAACTTTGCAAGGTAAACTTTCATATAAACTCCAGGTAAAAAAAGAGCCGTCTTTGACGGCTCTTTGTAGTCACAAACTACTGATTAGCGACCACCAAAAACTTCTTGACCACCAACTGCGTAAGCCAGGCGAATCATTTCGCGAGTAGGCTTGCCAAGTTTGTAATAAGTCCCGTTTTTTGTACGGTTCGTGTAAATGCTGTGACCTTCAGCACGCAGCTCAGCAATGCGAGCTGTTGGGTTTGTGATACCCATTGACCGAGCACGGGTTGTCGTCAAACGGCGACCGTCGTTAAGAACCTTAAGAATTTTATCATATTGCGTCATGTATATTACTCCTTTAACAGTTTATAAAATAACAGCACTTGCTGCTCACATCACCTTACTACGCTCTCTGTTTTAAGTCAACAGTTGTTTTTGACTTTTTGAGAGCACTTACAGCCATTTTTACAATTCTCGGATGATCCTTCATTTTGAGAATGTAAAAAGGTTTTCCTTCAATATCTTCGGTGCCCATTAAATAGGCCTCAAAATAGTCACCGGAAATATTGTTTACGAAACCTGTTAACACAGGTGTCGGTTTGTTTGGTTGCCTTCTCACGAAACATCCCTCTGCATTTTGATATTGTTGTAGAACTCAGCTTTGACGCTGTCGTTATGGAACAAACCATGAACAACAGCAGTCTGTGTCAAACTTGAATGAACTTCAACGCCACGATGTTCCATACATCCATGTGTAGCTTGGATATAAACAGCAACGTTTTCAGTATCGGTTGCTTTCATAATTTCTTTTGCAATCTGGTTGACAAGATCTTCCTGCAGCTGACCTCGACGAGCACACCACTGTGCGATTCGAACATACTTCGATAACCCAATCACTCGCCCTGTAGGAATAAGACCAATAAAAGCAACACCTTTAACAGGCTGATGATGGTGTGAACACATCGACGTAATCTCTGCTCTCACAACAAGCATACCCTCAAAGCGTTCAGGACCCTCATTAGGAAATGAAGTTGCTGCTGGTGCAGGATAATAGCGACCCGCCATTAGTTCATGAATATACATTTTAGCCAAACGCTTGGCTGTATCCCTCGAGTTAGGATCATTTGCCGTATCTATTACGAGAGTATCAAGAACATCCTGAAACTTTTCTTGGAGCTCAACAACAAGAAGGGGCATCTCATCTTCTGAAATAAAATCAGCAATATTATCGCTTGCATGGAAGCGACGACCTGCTGTTTGAATCCGACTTCTAATAATAGAAGAAATTGTTTTATTATTGTCCATAATTCTCCTCATGTGAATAGACACTGTGCATCATGTCTCTATGAAACGATGCAAGATCAATTTTTGCTTGACCAATTATATCATCGTGATATTTTGTAAAAAACACACCAAATTCTTTTTCGAGAGCATGTGAAGTTTCTTGCTCATCTAAACCATGACCAATATAATTCATTGCAGCATCAATCATCTCAAAATAGATCTCTTTCATCTTACTCATAATAATCATTCCTCACAAGGTCGATGTGTTTACATTTGCTGTGGTACTTAAAACCAGTACAATCGCAAGAATAGTGGTTGTTATTTTTGGTAACATTGTACACCATTCCTTTAGAACCAGCAACAGGAAACTGTTGTATGGTCGACTGACTACCTTTAATAATGTCAATCTTTTCTATACTATAGACAGAAATTTGTGCAATAGGAAAGTTGGGATTGTCAGTGCGTACCGAAATGTACTTGGATTCAAGCCATTTAGCATTTTTAACAACAACCCCCACATACGTCTGGTATTCGTACGGTTTTTCCTTGTAAGAAAAGTAATAGTAGTTCCGTTGTTTTGTTGTAATGGAAACAACGGAACCGATAGATGGTATAGTTTGTGTATTCATTCAGACATTGTATAACATATTATAGTAAAAGTCAACAGCTCAATAACTCTTTGAATGTACTGGTAATATCTGTTGTGAATGTCTTTTTGCTGTATAAATTCTTTAAGTAATAATGTGATAATCCGTAGTGGTGTTGGTTGCTATGTTCGAGCTGCGCAATCTTAAAATCAACAGCACTCAAAAATGATAGTATGTCCATGAACGGAACAGGAACAAAAAGCGGTGGCTTAAAATACTCCTCACCACCGAAACCATCGAAACCTACGACGTGGCATCCAGAAAGCAATGCCTCTAGCGGAGGCATACCAAAACCTTCAGGACCGCCAAATGATAAAAACAATTTTGACGTCGATAGCTGTTCAGCCACCTCTCTGTGAGACATGTCATCTAATGCTACACATTTCCATTGGCTGTGCTTTCCCTGCACATATTGAACAATACATTCGGCTGTTTCAGAATTACGGCGAGGCATGTATGTAATTGTATTTTGTTTACTACCAGGACTAAAATAGTCTTCAATACCTATGTGAAATCTTTTCGTTTTAAAATCCGAACCAAATAACCGTCTCACCAACTTACCTGTGTATTCAGAATTTACGACAACTCCAAGAGAGTTTTCATATATTAATTTCGTTCTTTCGTAACCGAGATAATTTGTTAACGACCAATGGGCACCTTGATTGAGAATGATGTGTCTACAACCACTTAACTTAATTCGCTCAAAGGCCCACAATGTTTCCTCGTGAAACACAACAACGTCTCGATCTGTCACTTTATAAATGTCGGATTCAATAGGAATGTTATTATCAGAAAACCACTGAGGCGAATACTCACCACCGTTAATCAACAAACTGCTTTGCAATCCGTGTTCATTAAGAGTTTTTACAATATCAAAAAGAACCTTGACACCGCCAGCAGGTTTGTAGTTCGCTCCCTGTGAAAAAACATAGATCATAAATTAGGAGAAAAGATCCTCACCCCATTCCCTATGACCTTCACGAAATGCCATGTTAGATTGTGTTTCACGAACTTCAACTCGATAACACCATAAACGCTCTGCTTCACCAGGACCCCAATAATCTGGAATGTAAACACCATTGACGTATTTGTATAACATATCTGCAAGACCTTCACAACCCAGTCGCGGCAGGATTGTAAGTTTAGCCAGCTTGCGGCGTTCCAACTCCTTATACATTTCGATCTCAGGATCATCCTGAGCAACTAGCAGCGTGTGGTCAAACTGGTCCTCAAGAATGCCTTTGAGCTCCTTTAGACCGCCATAATCAGCTGCCCAATTCCGAACATCAAGGTTATCCGTTCCAAAAAAGAACTTCATGCTGAAACTATATCCATGAATCAGATTGCAATGCGAATCTGCCTTGTACTGTCTGTATGCACAAGGGAATGCATCGACATATTCCTTTGTCGATGTGTATTTGTATACCACTGGTTGAAAAGACATTAATTACTCCTTTTTCCATTAAACACACAGTTGAAAACCAAATCCGATTCACCTGTGTTCCAAACTTTGTGAAATAAACCATCAGGAATCAAAACAATATCACCGCCACAAACATTGAAATTTTCACTTCCAACTACCATTGTTCCAACACCATACATGAAGAAATAAACTTCCTCTTGACCCTCATGATAGTGCCCCGATGTTTCATGTCCTACATGTAATACTGTCTGTGAAAGAACAAGATTGTTTAACGTCTTGTTATCCCTAACTGTGTAAACAGCATTACATCTAATAATGTCACCACCTATATTGTTTGTGTGCAGTTTCATTTCACTTCCCAAAAGAAATTAACCCACTCTTTCATAATTTCTCTGTCGATTGTTCGACCAAAATAATAGGGTGATGCATCTGTTACCCTTATATTCCAAATTAATGCTGCAAACCGTGCTTTAGGTAGTTTGGGCATCAAATCCCTCACTGTCTGCCCACTATCAATAATATCATCAACAATCAGAATGCGTTTTTTACTATAATCGTGAGCTAATTGAACATCAAAAGGAACTGATCTATCATTCCAATCCCTTGTTGACCAAGGTAAAACCTTCATCTTAACACTCAGTTTATGTGATAGCATAACAGCAGGAACTAAACCACCCCTTTGGATACCAACTATTAATTCTGGTTCCCATTCATCCTTTGCAACGCTTGTTACAATGTTATCAATATCTTGATAAGCCATATCCAACGTATAATTCATTACGTCCCCCACTCATTCTTGAATAGAGGCACCTGCAGACGATCACTATATCTCAAACCATGCTTCATTGCAAGCAGTGCAACACGTTTATTGTTCAAACTATAAACCGATTCGACACCACCAACAGGCATCAAATAAACAGGGCCTTTAAATCCACCTTGGCGGTATATATCAACTACCTCCAAAGCTTCGTTGCAATCTTCTTCCGAAGCAATAACAAACTTGAGATATGTATACCCCACTGCCTCATACTGTTTGATCACCTCTGGCCTGATTGCCTCTTCACGCTTTTCACCAGAAACAGAAAGCTTCGGTGAAACAGAAAATGTTAGTCTATCCCTATAATAGTGGTTTCCATTTGATGTAAACCATCCATACATAAACTTATAGAAATCATCAGACAACATCTGTGTTCCATTAGTTTCAAACGTGATCTCCTTTAAACCAACCATTTTAGGCTCTCTGAGAAGCTCAGGATATGCACGTTGCCAACCCAACAATGGTTCACCACCAGTAATTACAAGATGCTCATCAACCCACTTACCATGCGGTAAAATCCTGCAAATTTGTTCTGCAATCTCTTTTGCTGTCATTACTGGACTTAGATGTTTGAACCTTGTATCCCAACTTGCATAAGAGTCACAACCTGTCGAAACTAACGGAAGATCTTTATATTGCTTAATTTCATTTGCAGCAATTGCATCACGCTCTGTGCTGACTTGACCTTTCGGCATGCCAAAACCACCACATGTAAAATTGCATCCAAATGTCCGCAAAAATACACTAGGAACGCCCATGAAGCGTCCCTCACCCTGAATAGAATAGAACAGCTCTGCTACTTTTATCTTAGACATATCTTTCCTCACGAATTTGTCCACGCTCAAGAAGTTTTTTACGTTTCAATGCCTTCTCAAGATGAAATTGGTTTGCTCTCGATGTAAACACTATACCGTTCAGATGATCCAGCTCATGCATAAAACAACGAGCTGTGATTCCATCAAATTTTTGAGTAACGGTTTCCCCGTTTGGCATTGTATATCTTACTTTAATTGTTCTAGGTCTCTTCACTTTAACATATAAATTAGGAAAAGACAAGCATCCTTCATCCATCAAAATAATATTTGTTTTTGTTTCATCAACAATGCGTGGATTAAAACACACATTAACTGGACTACCATTTAGTGCAAATACTCTGTATCGAAGTCCAGTTTGATTCGCTGATAAACCCAATCCGTTATTGGCAATCATTGTTTCGGTGAGGTTTTTAGCAAGCTCAATGGGATCGCAGGGTGGGTTTGCAAAATCAAATTGAGGCATTACCTCCTTCAAAATAGGATCGTCGTGCTTAACAAGAGGTAAAATCATTTACTGCTCACCCACTCCTTTCCACATGTCACACACTTCATTGGTGTGGATGATGTATTTGGATCACTGTTGAGTGGGTTCCCCCACTTATCAAACGTCTGAGTCCATCCCAGACAGGTTGTCATTGTAGGACCTGTTGCTTGGATAACACAATCAGTTCTATCACAATCAGGTGTAATAACCCTCGCCTGTCCCACTTCTACAAGAAATTTATTCATTTTGTAATCCTTGAAAAGTTGTTGTATTTTTCAAATTTGATCACGTTTGCAAATTTATCAAAAAGCTGATCCCCTTTATGACTTATAATAAATGTGTTTGTATCTTTCGTTAGATTATTGAGGATCTTCAAAAACTCCTCAGTTCCAGCACCGTCTAATGAGCTGTCAAACACTTCATCCATAATAAGAAGGTTAGTAGAAGCGCTGTTGCGTAATTTAGCAATAGCTCTCCACGTAAAAAGGAGAGCCAAATCAATCCGCATCTTTTCACCCTCTGAAAAACTTGCATAAGTAAATTCATCTCTAAACCTCGATTTAACTGTTTCTTCAAAATTTTCGTTAATCTCAAAACTAACAAAAAAGTCCATTGCTGCAAGATATTTGTTTATCAGTTTATTCATTACAGGAACATATTGTTTGATAATCTTAGTCTTAATTCCTGTATCTTTCAACATGAATCCGGCAACATCTAATAGTTGCTTTTCCTGTTGAAGTTGTTTTAGTTGCTGTTTGTTTTGTTCTAATTGAACCTCAAGATCTGTAATATCCTGTTCACTTGTTGTCACCTGTATAGACTTTTGACCAAGCTGCTGTATTTCCTTCTCCATTTGCTCAGCCAAACACTTTTTCATATCAAGCTCTGTGTTTGTACTTCTAAACTTGACTGTGGCTAGCATTACTTTCTGATCAATCTCATCATCTATTTGTTGTGCAATCTGGTCGATTTCTATTTTAATCTTGGCTAAACCATCAGCAAGCTCGTCTTTGTAGTGTTGCTTATCCTCAACTGTGTGTTTCTTAAAATTACTGTCTATTGTTTGTTTGCATGTAGGGCAATTATCATTTGCATGAAAAAACGTAATGTCTTTCTCCACGCGACTTAACTTATCTTCAATCTGCTCTTTAAGGTCGATATATTTGTTTTGCTTTTTAAGGACCTTTTGATTTGCTTTTTGTTGCTCTTCGAGCAGATTTTTTTCCCGCTCTTGTTCGACTAATAATTCTTCAACCTTTTTAATCTCAGTATTGAATGCATTGAGCTTTTGTTTTCGCTCTTCAATCAACTGGTCATTGTTTTGCTTTAATGATTCAAGATGTTTTTTATTGAGTGTTATTCTTTCTTCAACCAACGTTTGGCTGTGCGTAGAATCAACTATGTTTTCTTTATTCTTTGATATCTTATCTTTCAATAAGACATTCATCTTTGAAAAGATTTGAATATCCAACAGGTCTTCAATAATTTCTCGGCGAACAGCAGCAGATAACTGCATAAAAGGAGTGAATGAAGCACTACCAAGAATAACAATCTGATTGAACGATTTACTGTTGAGCTTTAGAATACTCTTCTCAAACATCTCCTGATATTGTTTTGAGTCTGCGTGCTGATCAAGTAATTGATCATTACAATAAATTTCAAAAATGTTTGGTTTGATTCCACGTTTGACCAAATAATGTTTCATTCCAATATCAAACTCAACAATAACCTCGAGATTCTTTTGGTTAATTGAGTTTAGTAATTGGGCTTTGTTAATGTTTCGGAAAGGCTTTCCGTACAAAGCAAAAGTCAGGGCATCAAGGATTGTTGATTTCCCTGCTCCATTTTCACCAACAATCAGCGTTGATTGATTCTTGGTAAGATCGAACTCGGTATAAACATTACCAGTCGATAAAATATTTTTCCATTTAATCTTTTTAAATATAATCATCAATTAAACCATTGTGGAATTGGTCTTCCTTTCCATGCAGCAAACGACGCCTTTGCTCCTTTGTAATAATTGCGATATGACTGGACAACATCGGGAACTTTGTATTCGTCAGGCATAGCAGGAGGTGGTGGTGCAAATGGGCCAAAAGGAATATTTTTGGGTGGTGTAACAAGATAAGGAACAAGAGACCAACACTTGTGATCCTTTTCATAACGATATTCATATTCATCAAGCAATGCAACAAACAAGCAGTACAACCAATTATAGTTGTTATTTGTTTGACGACACCATATAGCTGACGGATGATTTTTATGTGCTATCTTATAGATAGGCTTATCTGTATCTCCATCAAGAACACGATGGGCCGTCGAAAGAAGCTGAGCAGTCTCAACAATCATCTTGACAACATGTTTGTTACATGTCTCGATCGCACATTGCTTTGGGTCGTTACTAAGATAAAATATATTCATTCCAAAGATATTGCTTCGCTATAAAGATTTCTCATTAGTTGCTCGAGCTGTTTCTTGTCTGTATTGATCTGCATTGAATCAATGTATTTATTCAGAATTGTCAGCGTATCCTCTGCTTCGTTGACAATATCTTCATCATTTTCTAAATTCATATGAAAGTGATCATCAACAACTTGAATCTCTAGTGTGCCCGCTTTTTCAAGTTTATCTATTAGCATGTCAAATGCATCAGGGTTTGTTTTGTTTCTAACAATTATTTTAACAATAGTATCTTTGTAAATTGAAAAATCGTCAACAACAATATCTTCAATTGATTTGTCTTTGTCATCGTAATGATACTTTACAAACATTGAGAACGGGTTTGGTATAAACTCAAGTGCTCTTGTTGCAGTATCAAATATATGAAACCCCTTTTGATCTCCGTAATCAGACCACGTCATTTCATATGGAGTTCCGCAATACGTAATGTTCTGCTTTGTTGATCTGTGATGATAATGACCAGAAAGAACAACATCAAACTTGTCGAATATTTTCTTATCTACACCATGATCAATTATTGACCCCTTGTACATTTCAAACCCTTGAATTTCAAAATGACCAACACAAATTTGGGCTTCGGTGTTTGCAATCATATCAAAACATCGTTGCTCATTTTCAGGACAAATCCACGGAATGAAAGCGATGGGAACATTGTCAAATTGATAGGTTGCTGGTTCAACTACAGCAGTAATATTATTGTATTCACTCAGCAACAGTCGTAATGAGTTAACGTCATTTGTGTTCTTGTAAAAAGTGTCATGGTTACCAACAAGAACTGTCGTTTTGTATCCACTGTTTAATCTATCGAAGAAATATGATTTGACAGATTTTAGCGTGTTAAAGTTGATATATTTTCGTCTGTCAAATACATCACCAAGTTGAATGATGTTAGTTACGTTGTTTTGTTCAAGATAAGGAAAGAACACCTCGTTATAGAATCGTTTAAAATAGCGATCAAATATTGGGCTGTCATTGCGTGCCCCAAAGTGTGTATCTCCTAGTATACAAATTTTCATTGTTACTCTTCCAAAAAGTTTTCAAGCCCTTTCTTTTTCTTCTTTTTAGCTTTTTTAACTTTTATAGTATCCTCGAAAGCCTTAATAAAGTCAACAACATGTTGGTTATCAATATCGACATTAATTGTTGTAAAGCCATCATCGCCTTCACCTTGTTGAACAAGCTCGTCAAATATCATTGAGTTTTCTAGCGCTTTGTGTTTGATGTATTGCTGTTTCTTTTCTTTAAGAATTCTTCGAAGGAAAGCGTAGTAGATAATCTGTGTAAAATAAGCAAAAGGATTTGTATATTTCGAAGGATCGAAATTATCAAAATACGAAATGCAATTCTCTACTCCATCAGAAATCATATCATCGACAAACGAATAATTGGCAAAATTTGGCTTCATTGACAAACGTTGTGCAATTAACAAAATGCACTTGCCGACATATTCAGGAATAGGAGGCTTAGGTTTTTTTTGCTTCTTTGCCTTAATACAAAGTTGCTTGTACTCAACAATTGCTTCGTATAGGTGTTTATTGTTTACATAATGATTATCACTCATATTGTATTCTTTCTGGCGTTACACGCCAATCATATATTAAAATAAAATAAAGGTCAACTAGTTTAATGCTTTCCCGCCAGAAAGTCGTTCAAGCATTGCTGAATACATCTCTGTTGTGTCTGTTTCACTAGATACAACACGAATAAGCTCGCGCTTAACAACTGCATCTATCTCACCTTCAAAATGATTTAACGCAACCTCATAATAACGTTCCATTTCTTTAATTGGTTCAGAAACACAAAGGACGTTTTTAATATCAAAAGTATGTTGTTTGTCTTTTGAAAATTGCAAAAATCTTGTTAACGAAACAGAAGGAACAGAACTTTCAAGATTTTTGTAATTAATTTGAATTGGATTTTCAATAGTAATTGTTTTTGTGTTTTCTTTCACAATAGAACCAATTAATTCTGTTCCATTCATTAATTTAATAATTGATATCATAATGATACGTTATATGTTTTATAATCAAACTTTTGATCGTCGTACATTTGTATCCTCTCTACAAAATGTTGGAGGGTGAGATTGTTTCTTGACTTCCAAGCCATATTATCTGCTATATCGAACAACGTGGCTACATCTTTATCTTCAGCTTTTCGTAACGCCCTACCAATTGATTGGAGGACTTTAATTTTTGATTTGAATGGACTTGCAAATATTACGTTGTGTATTCTAGGAATATTTATCCCCGTTGAAAATGTACCATACGACGCAACAATGATACTATCATTTTCATTATTAACAATATGTCTGACATCCTCACGATCACTTGAGTCGACTTTACCGTGAATGAAAAACACCTTTCTTCCTTCAGCTTTCTCGTCAATAATCTGATAAAGACACTTTCCTTGTTTTTCAACAAACTGATATAGTATTAATGTATTGCCTTGAAGAGAAAGAGCGAGGTTTCGTATAAATCTATTTCGTTTTATATTTTGAACTATGTACTCAATCTCTTGTCTATAATCAAAATTCTTTGCAAGAACTCTAACATCTTCAGGATGCTTGAGAACAATTGCTTTAATTTTAAATTGAGAAAGATGATTCTGTTCAATTAGCGTTGCTGTTGTCGTTACATCTTTTTTAGGACCAAATAGACCTTCAAGAACAAGTTGATTTGTTTCTGTTCCATCAAGTGTTCCTGTGAAGCCAAAGCGATAGTCAGCATCAACAAGGTTAGTCATAATTGTTGTGAGGCTTGTTGCTTTAAAATGATGAGCTTCATCTCCAATCACAACATTAAATTGTTTAAACCATTCGGGGTCTTTTTTATAGATTGACTGCCACGTTGTAATCGTTATTGGTTTGTTTGTATTCTTTTCTTCGCCTGAAAAAATTTTGTGGACAACTCCGTCCTCGAGACCATACACACGGAAATCGTCTTCCATCTGGTGAACAAGGCCAACTGTAGGGACAATCACGAGGCTTTTAAAGCCCGTCAAAAACCTCAGAATCAGGTATATCATCAGCGACTTGCCTGATGCTGTGGGTGACACGAATAATGCACGCCGATTCCGTATAGCGTGAATAAACGTGTCTATTTGGTAATATTTTGGCTCAAAGGGGAGAGTTAAGCTGGAGGTGAACTCATTTGCTTCAACAACAGAGAAGTTTGTTGCAGAAAAATCTGATAGCTCTTCGACCGTGTACCCACGTTGTTTAGCAAATTCATGAATATGAGGAATTAACCCTCTATAGATTCTATGATTTCTTGAATTGAATAATCTAATCTTTCCATCCCACACTTTGTTTTTGAATGCGGGCATGTGCTTTGCACCAGGAACCATAAATGTGAAATGTTCAGAAAGTTCCATT
>Ga0222712_10006613_pt1 | contig 11413 bp, 27 predicted proteins | sample C33_657DmetaG_FD_165043 | JGI IMG/M metagenome (GOLD analysis project Ga0222712, IMG submission 165043) | Estuarine water microbial communities from San Francisco Bay, California, United States - C33_657D | ecosystem: Environmental > Aquatic > Marine > Unclassified | place: USA: California... | reverse complement strand
GCAATCTAACGAATAACGGAGTGTCTTTTGCCGAAGACACGGGATAAAAAATCTGTTGGTCCCGCAGTAGACTTAGTACCAGTCATATCGGTACGGTTGAATTAAAAGGTATATGACAGGCGAATGAAGTTGTGAAGTTCTGAAGCCACACTAACCGGGTTGATTCACACAACTCGGTTTTTTTATTTTATATCTTCAACCTTAGTAATTCCCTTAGCTGGTTCTAAGTCTCTCATATCAGTTACCTTACTTGGTCCACCTTTTTTTCTTCTTTCTTTCTTAAATGTGAAACCAACATCACCAGAACCCTCAGTTCCCGTTGTGCCTGGAAGAGCACCTGGTTGAGAAGAAACAACTGCTCCCATTCCTGATGTAGATGCGTTAACAGTTGCGTTACCATCTTCGTTAAACCTTTTATAATTTTTAAGATATCTCATATTGTATATATTAATTACCATCTATGATATTCTCTACATCTTTAGAGTCACAAGCGACACAGTTTATTTCTCCATCTTCATCACCAAATGTATCAAACTCGGTGTTACAGTTATTACACTTGAAAGAAAATAACTTTTTATATGGATATTCAAATCCGTTATTTCCTCGTTTAGGTGGTACTGGGTTACTATAAGCGTATAAAGATCCAGCCCAAGAATCAGATTCGTTAAACTTTTTTAGGTATTTCATAATTTATATATTAAATATGAAAAATATTTTGTAATTTTGTAACATAATGAGAATAGACCTACATGGAGTTAAACACGAAAATGTTCCTAGAAAGTTAGATATCTTCTTGTGGGAAGCTATGCAGAAAAATAAAGGTCAAGTTGAAGTGGTTACTGGTATCAGTAATCGAATGAAAGAAATAGTTACTGAAACTTGTAAAGAATATGGATTCAAGGTCGTGGAAACAACAATAAATCCAGGTAGTTTGATAGTTAATCTAAAATAGAAAAAAATATATAAAAATAAAAATCACTATGGAAACAGAAATAATACTAGCGATAATAGTACCAGTTACAATTTGTCTTATAGTAGTAGTCTTGTGGATTAAAGAGAGCCTTAAAGGTAAGTAATATTTCTTTGTTGAACATTACGAGTTTTTATACTCGGATAACCACCACTACCTAAATCTAACTCATTTACTAATTCCTCGACGAATTGATGAGGTGAAACTCCAGTTTCAATACACTCTTCCATATCCGACATTTTTTGATCTATTATTCTGTTAATATTAACAGGACTAATATTGTAGTCACCTAATCTTTGTGTTACTTCAGCAACAAACTCAGAAATAGAGTAATATGATTCATATGTTTTAATGTATCTCACATTGTATATATAAAAAAAGGGAGTGATTAAACCTCACTCTCTTTTCTTTTTTCCATAACTAAAGACAAATCTTTTAGATTACTAATAAGTGAATCTTTTAGGAGAATCATTACGGCAACTCCAATAGCAAATGGAGGAACCATAAAAACACTTCTTATAGACCGAGTCCAGAATGGGTGGTCAAAAATACCTTCTTTAATTAAAGAAACTAAAACTTTCATATTTAACGTCCAGATTAAATAGAAAACAACATAAAATAAAACTGTATTGAACATAATAAAATGATTTTAATAAAGATACGTCTATTATTCCAATAAGTTGTCTCAATGTTGATAACTATGATGAGATGTTAAAAAGTATCTATTTATTTTAATATATAAGAAAACACTTTTTTATTACTATGATTAAAAGATATTTTAACTTTATAAATGAATCATTGGAACTTATTTTAGAGTCTGATGTTATTTACTCGGATAAATTTAGATTGACTCTATCAAAAATTAATGACCCTATATCAAAATCAATATTAGATATTGAGAACAAAGACTTAACTGTTCAGTCTAACTATTTTGATATAAATTTAGATAAAAACGATACCATTTCTTTTATACCTGATAGAAAAGCCCAAGAAATTTTAAAAGATGTTAAAACATTCTATAGATTCAGTGGTTCTGCTGGGTGGTTAAAACATTCTGAGGCAAATGCTGAATTATTTGGTAAATTAGGATATGTTCCAGAAGGAACTCCTTACTCTCCAAATTCAGGAGATTTAGGTGAAATAGTTGCTGAAGTAGTATCAGAAACATCTGGTAAAACATACTGTTGGACTAAATTTATGAATGCCTCTGGTGATTACATTGGTCAAGGTGTTTATAATAAAGAAAGACTTGTAAAGACACAAGATGATAAAGCAAAAGAAGTTTGGTCTAAAAGCAGACAAGAATTAAAAATAGGTAGAGCTGTTAGAGCTTTATTAAAAGCGGCTGGTCAAGAATTTTTAGATAAAGATATTGAACAGTTTGTGAATCTTTATAAATCAACTATCGATAAATTAAATGATAAGTTTTCCTATTTTGAAGTTGTTACTGGTTCTGATATAGCATATTGGTATCATCATAGAAATTACTTTGTAAGAAGTGGAACATTAGGTAACTCTTGTATGTCATCCGCTCCAGACAGTTATTTGGAAATATATACAGCAAATCCTAATCAATGCGCATTAGTAATATTTAAATCACAAGACGAGCCTGAGAAAATAATAGGAAGATCTTTACTTTGGACTTTACCAGATGGTAAAAAATTCATGGATAGAATCTATGTTATCAATGATTCAGACGTTCAACTATTTAGAGACTTCGCTAAAGAAAATGGTTGGTACTCAAAATATTATAACAATAGTGGTGGTAATACAAAAGCTTACACACCAGAAGGAGGAACAACAGATTTAAATTTAAGAATTACTCTTGATAAAAAAGATTACAATAACTTTCCTTATTTAGATACATTAAAGTATTTTACACCTGGTTCGGGAATATTAGATCCATATGATGGTGAATATTTATTAGAAGACACAGGTGGTGGCCATATGGGTAGTTGTGAATATTGTCATGGGTCAGGTAGAATTGAATGTAGTGATTGTTATGGTTCAGGTGAAGTAGAATGCGGTCGATGTGATGGTAATGGTAATGTAGATTGTAATACTTGTGATGGTAAAGGAAAAGAAGAGTGTGGTGAGTGTGATGGTTCTGGTGAAATTGATGGAGAAGAATGTGAAAACTGTGGTGGATCCGGAGAAACTACATGTAGTGATTGTGATGGTGATGGGGAAAATGAATGTGGACGATGTGATGGTTCTGGTAACGTAGAGTGTGATGAGTGTAGTGGTCGAGGACAAGTTGATTGTTATGAATGTTAATTTATAGATATGATAATTACAGATTGGAGACTATTTGAGAAAAAGTCTGAAGAAACTAAGAAAGAAAAACTAATTAAAGAATTCGATAAAGAATATGGAATTGAATTAGATGAAAATTTCGAAGTTAAACATATTGAAATAATAAAGAAAGGATTATCCTATTATAATAAACAATTCATAAAAAATAGAATTGATAAGATAATCTATAAAGACTTAGGTGGTGTTCATGGAAAATGGCACGATACACCGAAGAAAAAACACATGACTCTTAATCCAAGTATTTTTGATTTCAAAAAAGAATTTGAAAATGGTGCAGAAGATTTGCCTTATAAAGTATTTGTAATAGTACATGAGATTGCACATTGTATTGACCATATAGAAAAAGTATCATTCTCTAAAAAATGGCAAGCTATTTCTGGTTGGAAGAAGTGTGACATCAATGACAAAATACCTGAAGGATATGATAGATATATCGAAAAAAGAAAAGGTAGAGAATTGGCAGGTACAAAAAAATCAGGATGGGTCTATAAAGAAGGATCTGATTTTTGTAGAAAGTATTCAAGTAGAAATCCAAGAGAAGACTTCGCGGATTCTTTGGCATTCGTAGTAATGGGAGCTGAAGAGAAACTGAAAGGCGAAGGTGGTCAAAAAAGGTTAGAAATAATCAAAACTTTATTAAAAAAGATAAAGTAATAACGACAAGGATCATAGAGTTTTCCGGAAAAATCTGAAATTTTATTAGTGATATATATAATAAAAATTAATTATTCATATGTTACTAAAAGTAGGTTCTAAAGGAGATGACGTAAAAAAACTCCAAGAAAAATTAGGTACAGCAGCAGATGGTTCATTTGGACCTGGTACTGAGAAACTTGTAAAAGAATGGCAAGCTGCAAACGGCTTAACAGCTGATGGTATTGTAGGTGATGGTACTTGGGCTAAATTATTTGGAAGTTCAACTCCAGCTTCAACTCCAGCTTCAACAGTGGTTATACCACCATCTGAATTTAAGTTAGAAGCATTAAAAGGACACATTCCAGATGCAGTTATCGCTCAAATTCCAGATACAGCTGCAAAATTCAATATTACAAATCCATTAAGATTAGCACATTTCTTAGCACAATGTGGTCACGAAAGTGGAGGATTCAGAGCAGTTTCTGAAAACTTAAATTATTCAGCAAAAGGTTTAGTAGGAACTTTTGGAAAATATTTCAATGCTACTACAGCGGCTCAATATGAAAGAAAACCAGAAATGATAGCATCAAGAGTTTATGGTGGTAGAATGGGTAATGGTGATGAAGCTTCTAAAGAAGGTTATAAATTCAGAGGTAGAGGTTACATACAATTAACTGGAAAAAGTAACTACACTAACTTTACTAAATTTATTGGTGAAGATTGTATCGCTAATCCTGATTTAGTTGCTACTAAATATCCATTAGCTTCGGCAGCTTTCTTCTTTGATTCAAATAAATTATGGTCAATTTGTGACTTAGGATCATCTGATGATGTTGTTACTAAAGTTACAAAAAGAGTTAACGGTGGTACTATCGGTTTACCTGATAGAATCAAACACTTCAAAGAGTATTATGCTTTATTAAAATAAAAATTAAAACCCACTTTCGAGTGGGTTTTTTTATGATAGTATATCCTCTAATTTAGCATCTCTTAAAATGCTTGTATATAAATCGTGAGAATATTCAGAAAGACTTTTATATATTCCAGACTTACTAAAGAAACCACTATAAACATTATTTAGTGATTGATAATCTTGAATAGACATTTTCATAAATAAGTTTGGTTGAATTCTAACAACTATCTTTTGTTTAAATAAAGAATCTTCATACATCTCAAATATAAATGATTGTTCAAATTCAGGTCCAAAATTAGACATTGATGGTGTAAATCCTAATTTAGTGAAAAAATCAACAACAAATTGATATCTTTTATATCGACCTACTAATTTTGTCTCTGTATCATAATATGATAATCTAGATGGTAAACTAATAAATTCAACATCAGTACCAATATAATAAGTCTCAACATCAATAATAGAGTCTATTAAATTTTCTCTTTTTTCTGATTTTGTAGAAGATAATCTACTTTTTATAGTAGATGATGTATTTGAGTCAAAAATAAAGTAAATCTTATCATTTTTTAGTGATAAATCTTCACATTCATCTATTAATTCTTGTGGTATTTCAGAGTTTTCAACACTTAATTCATCTAGATCCTCAACATATCCATCCGGTTTAGTTTCATCATCTATTTCAATACCTATACTTCCATCTGGAAGAGTAACTTGTCTAATATTCATACCTATTATACTAAACCAATTTATCTAAGTTTTTTCTTCTTCTATATTTTTGCTTAGACTTTTCTTTTTCCTCTCCAATAAATTCTTCTCGTACATACATATAATTTCCATAATAAAGAAGTGTAGCATCTTCTAAATTCTCTTTAATACAATCATCACAGATAGCAATAACAAATTGATCACCGTCATGAGATGATCCATAACCCGCATCAATGATATGAATAATACCATTATCAATCATTTCATTATTGACATTAACTAAACTACCATCGGGTCTTTTAGAATCTTTCCAAAGAATATCTTCTTCTAGCATTTCAGTTTCACCTTTTTGATACTTATTATTATCTATCGGTATTACATTATTTTTCTTACAGCAAATACAATACATTATTGGAATATATTTTTAATTTTTTTCATTCTTCTACTTTGTTTAGAAGGAAACTTCATAGTCATTGTTGATGGATAAAGAGAAGCAAAGTCCATACTAACAACACCACTACTTATCATAGAAGCAGAACCAGTTGGTCTAATCGATGTGAGAGTTGTAGAACGATAAGACTTTCTTATCTCTGATAATTCTTTCAACATTTTTTCTATTTCTTCTTCTTTCATAAATTAAGTATATCATTTATTTTATTGTCTCTTATAACTGGTAATATTCTAGCATTAAAAATAAACATAGGTATTCTATAATTTAATTTAGAAGGAATACCATTTTTTCTCTTGAATGCTAGAATATCCAATGTGATTTCATCATCTGTTACTCTAAAATCATTTATGATAATATTATAATATCCTTTATAATCACCATTTGAAATAAATTCCTTTAAATGAAGATTTATTTCAGGGTCTTTCCAATTTATCATAAACCAAATAATCTTTTAATAATTTCTTTTCTTTTAGATGATATAACAATTCGTTTAACACGTCTTGTATAAACACTATCTATCTTATCTCCTATGTACTTAGTCCAGTTCACTTCTCAGCTACCTTTCTAAAATCGGTTTGTACTTGATTACGAAGTTCTCTGAACTCATCATCTAATTCTTCCCAAGTCCATCTTTTACTTCTAATTTTATTCCAGATAAAGTTGGCACAAGAAAAGTCTGTAATTCTACCAGAGATAGCTATTTGAGTAGCAAACATAGGAATTCTTAAAGAGTGAAATAAAGATTTAACTCCGATGTAATAATCATCTTGTTCTAACTTTTTCTTACACTTAACCCAACTATTAGAACTAACATGTGATGTTGCGTGTCTAAGCTTCGCTAGGTTCAACTTTAAATCGTATTTGATGGTCTCTTTCAACTTAGCCCAATCAGGTGCCCAAATACACTCTAAATTGTTTATACGATGCCATTCTAAGTCAGTCTTAAACTTATCAGGAGTATAAACGTGAATGTTGAATAAACCTCTTCTAATCTCAGTTGATTCAACAGAGTTATTAGCAACCATAATAATATCCCAATCAGAATCTGAGTTAGATGTTCCGTAGACTTGGCTACCAAAAATATAAACATTGAACACACGACTTGGGTGTATTCCAGATGCTTTAATTATTGTTTCTAATGTTGGTATCATTGTAATAATTTATTAATTTGTTTATCTCTCCACTCTAACACATCTAAGAATCTTTTTGATGAATAGTATCTTTCAATTCCAGAATCATTTATTATCCAAAAACCTGAATAACGAATGTAAGAGTCTTGATGTAATCCTTCAACTTTTCTTTTTACTTTATATTTTTTACCTTCTGTTAGATTTTTAATCCTTCCTTTGTTAATACAAGTAACTATCATTGTAATATCTTATCTAATTTAATATCTCTTACTGCTGATGGATCTAAACTCTCTAAAATTCCTTCAATACAATCTTGACAAAGAATTGAAATTCCATCACCTAATGTTCGTATAGAAACACACTTCACTCTGTGAGTATCACAACCATCACATATCTTATTATCTTCAACAAACATTAAAGATGCTTTACGCACAAGTGGTCTTTCTGGAAATTTATCTAAGTGTATCTTTCTCATATTCCTAAATCATTTAATTTTTGGTCTCTTTTATATAGTAGAGATACTTCAATATTATTATCTTCTGGATAAGAAAGAACATTTTGTAAGTAATCATAAACTTCTTGAGTTCTACCTTCTTCAGATTCATAACCATAAAAATATCCACCTCTAAATATTCTACCATCAGATGGATCATCAATCTCACTTTGAGCAGTTCTTATTAAATTATTAATTTCAAAATCATTTACTTCTAAGTCAAAGTCTTTAGGATTTTCTACAGCATAATTTCTTAACTGATTAAGTAAGTCAATCAATTCTTCTAATCTTTCTTTATAGTTCCAACCCCAATTTCCTCTTAAATCTAATTGTAGGTGACCAATTATTGTTTTTAATTCTTCTACATTCATATTCCTAATTCTTTTAATTTATCTTTTCTAATCTTAACTATGTCAACAAATAGTCCTTTCTCTACACCATGTCGAACTCCTCTATCATTAATGATATAATAATCAAATACTTGTTTAGCTGGAAAGAACTCACTCGGACAATCTGTACAAATCTCTCCGGAGTAAATCTTACCTTTGGTTAAATGATAAGAGCCTTTACTAATACACATTAATCTCACAGACCTAATTCTTTTAACTTGTCGTCTCTTAACTTACTAAGTAATTCAAACTTATTTCTCATAAATCTTGTTTCACCAATACGGTTTCCATTATCATCTTCTAAGTCAAGACCTCTAATGTTATCATCACCGGTGATAGTAAACTGGTGTCCTTTCTTATAGACTTTACCGTTAAATTCAAAGTCTTCTAAGAAGACTACTCTTTGTCCTATCATATTCCTAATTCTTTTAATTTTTTATCTCTTATCTCACTTACAATATCAAATCTAAAATAAGAACACAACTTCTCTATTCCTTTTAACTTGTAGTAAAACTGGTTATCAATACATTTTGTTTCTTCAACAAAGTATTTCTCACCTATTAACAAATGAGGTTCCATTTGTTCATTGTCTTTACAAATCACAATCATATTCCTAAATCCTCTAATGTAGAATTCAATTTTAATTCTTTATTCCATTCTTCTAATTCTCCCAGTGAATACTCTCTACTAATCCATCTACTGTGACCTTTATCACCAGGATTATCCATCCCATACCAAACAGTTGCTCTTGATCTATCAAACTCAACATAAAGTCCATTGTGTGGAGTTTCTATACTTACGAGTATTCCTCTACCATCTTCGGTGTTAACTTCTTGAAATATTCTTAAAAAACTTGGTTTCATACTCCTAATTCATTTAATTTACTATCTCTTAGATATGACTTTAATTCAATATCAGTTACTCTTCTAACAGATTTAATCTCGGATTGTTGTAACCACCATTCACCTAAATCGGTTCCGTAAATATTTTTAGCTCTGTGTATGGAAATATCTTTATTAGAAACTGGTTTCCAACCATTGAGAATAGCACACTTAATTATTAAATCTTTATCAATCATATACCTAATTTATTTAATAATCCATTTCTAATGTTTGATTTAGTGTCCCAATAATCTTTAGTATCAAGATAGTATAAGTATAAGTCACCTTTTGTTCGCCAATTTTGCTCATTTGTTAGTGTTATCTTCCAATCAGCATTTGTTTCCTCTATATTTAGGATAACTAACTCTGTTCCTTTAGTAACTTTCCACCAGTTTGGTTTCTGACTTTGGTCAGAAGTATTAATGAACTTCTTAAATTGACCATCATAGTAAAAGTCTTTCTTAACAATAACAATCTCACCCGTCTCTGGAACTTGATATTTACTTCTATCAAACTTAACTTTATCATTCATTATATTCATTCTAAAAAGAACAAATAAACAAACAATAGTTATAGTTGATAAACTTATACAAAGGCCTATGAAATTACCAAATTGTAAAGGTATTGTAAAAAAAGCAACACTAAATAACAACAAGAAAAACTTAATTATCTCATTGTTATCCAACCATCTATTAAATCTATAAAGTTTATTCTTCACCTTTTATAATTTTAATTAGTTGGTCAGTTCCTATTCCTTTTGCAATTAAATATTCCAATGCCGTATAAACATTATTATCGTGATTTCTTAAACTATATTCTTCTCTTAGCTCAATAATATCAGATTCTAATACTGGTTTATCCGATGTTATATTTAACATAGAACATCTTTGTGGTAAAGGAATATTCTTTTTGGCGTATCCAATACTATTTATTCTATCATAAAAGTTTACATCTTCAAACTTTTCACTCATTCTTGTATCAACGTGACCGTAGTACTTTAACCATTCAGCTTCGGTTTTAGCTGACTTCCATATTTTTTCTAACACCATAAATATCTATCTTCTTCTCGTGTCTTATCTAACACTTCATTAATTTTGTTATCTCTTTTATAAGCAATCATTTTACTTAAAGTATCTCTCAAGAAATCCAAAGTTTTTTGTTTTCTTAATTCACTTCTAAATGTAGTATTTTCAATTTCATCAATATTAAGTTTCATATCTTCAATGTTTAACTTAACATCGTGATAGTATTCGAGATTAGCATTCTGCCAATAAATAATCTCACCATCTTTTAAGATAATGTAATCTGTCTTTTCATTGAAAGGACATTTTAATTCTTCAATGATATGATAATAAACTCCTCTGCTATTTACTACAAATCTCATATTCTTTCGATTATTCCCTTAATAGATTTTTCAACTTCTTTATAAGTTGGAACTGAATCACCAATAAAAACAAATGCAACAGACTTATCTTTAATCATATTCAATCTAACAACTTCTCTCATTAATCTTTTGATTCTGTTTCTATCAACAGCTCTTTTAAATTTCTTAGAAGATACTGCGAAAACAAATCCCGAAGAAGAGTCTATGACTTTAGCCAATACAACACCATTAGACACGGATTTACCAGTCTTAAATAGTTTGTCGATTTCTGACTTGTTCTTTAACATTAACTCTTTTTTCATAATGCAACAAATATAAGAATAAAATAAAGAAAAAACAAATCAAACTTTTTTATAAAATGATTATATCATACTTTCATAACTTCAAAAATTAATATTAATGAGTGTAGTAGAGAAATTAATTTCCGAACAGAATCAATACGATTTGTTCTACAACATTTTACTTTCAGTAAAAAGTAAAAATCCAAAAGTGACTATAAATGAAGAAGATCGCTCAAATGGTAAATGTAAATTATCATCCAGTGAGATTCCGATTATAAAGACCGATGATGTTAAAACTGAATTATCAAACTTTTATGTACAAATTGAGAGGATTGAAGAACATCGTGTTTTCTCAAAAAATTTCTATAAGTATAGCATAACTATTGATGGCAACACTCGTGGATATACATCATTTCGTAAGATTAATTTTAAATCTAATTTATCAAATAGATGTAATAAAGTCATAGGTGATATATTTGATTACTTATATGATATTGAAGAACAGAGAAAAATAAATGAAACAAATAACACAATTAAAGATATAATAAATGATATCTCAACAACAGTTGATAAAGCTTATAAAAGAGATAACAAAATTGATGAAGTATTAAGTAATAATTAATAAACTAAAAACAAAATGGATTACGGAAAAGATTTTAAAAAGTATGCACTAAGTGAAGGTATCTCTTCAATGAACTTACATTACTTTAACCAAAACTTAGAGAACAGTATGACACCATACATTCTTGAAGAAAGAGAAATGAGAGTAACACAAATGGATATCTTCTCACGTTTAATGAGAGATAGAATTCTTTGGGTTGCTGGAGTAGTTAACGATAATATGTCAACAGTTGTTCAAGCACA
>Ga0222712_10006612_pt1 | contig 11414 bp, 15 predicted proteins | sample C33_657DmetaG_FD_165043 | JGI IMG/M metagenome (GOLD analysis project Ga0222712, IMG submission 165043) | Estuarine water microbial communities from San Francisco Bay, California, United States - C33_657D | ecosystem: Environmental > Aquatic > Marine > Unclassified | place: USA: California... | reverse complement strand
CACTTGATGGAGTCACCCTCTTGTAGGTCACATGCATCAAGAATATCTTCACTAAGAGGAAGAATCAATTCTCCTGTGGATGGATCTTCTTCAAGTTGCACTGTCCATGTTTTCTCATTCATAATATACTCCGTTAAAATTGGTAGGGGCAGATGGAATCGAACCACCACTCAAGAAATTATGAGTTTCCTGCTTTACCATTAAGCTATACCCCCAACTATATCAATATTGGTTTGAAAAGTCAACACCACGTAATGCTTGATGTTGAGAGCTCAAAGTCCTTAACATACTTATGTCAGTTTCAGATAATACACCCTGGTCTTTGTACATCATAGCGTCACGAAATACTTGTCCAAGTACTTTAGGCTTGTTCTTGAAAGCATGAATAGCTTTAATAAAGCAATCTCTGATGTGTGTGTTGTCCATAATGTAATCTCCAAAACTGGATTGTATCACATAGTTTTGGTCAAGTCAACTTCTTTGGTGGTTTAGGAGGGAAGTCTGGAAATGATCCCCAAGGTTGTCTAAGTTCTTTTGGTAATGTGTCATGGCCACCCCTATCTACCCAATCCTTTGATATTACTGTTTTTGGATTAGAATCAACAATAACATAACGAACAAGGTATTCGGAATAGTCATAGGTGCCATCAGGTACCCATTTAAATTGCTGGAATGCCATTATGCAAACAAGTCCTCATTCCATTCTCTATGACCTTCTCTGAAAGCCATATTAGATTGTGTCTCACGAACCTCTACTCGGTAGCACCATAAACGATCTGACTCACCAGGACCCCAGTAGTCTGGAATGTAAACACCGTTCACATATTTGTACAGCTGATCTGCAAGCCCCTCACATCCTAGTTTAGGAAGGATAGTTAGCTTTGCAATGTTTCTACGTTGCATTTCCATGTATAACTCTAACTCAGGATCATCATCTGCAACAAGTAATGTGTGATCGAACTGACTCTCTAATACATTTTTAAGTTCTTTCAAACCACCGTAATCAGCAGCCCAGTTACGAACATCCAATGTATCACATCCAAAATAGAACTTCATAGAGAAGCTATAACCATGAATCAGATTACAGTGAGAGTCTGCTTTGTATTGTCTATAAGCACATGGAAACGCATCATGGTATTCCTTTGTACTTGTGTATTTGTATTGTCTTGTTACGTTCCCCATGCATTTCTCCAAATATCTACTTGCAGTCGTGGGCTGTATTTCCAGCCCTTCTTCATTGCCATTTCAGCAACATCTTTATAGTTGCTGAAGTATTTTACATCTGTACCACCAACAGGCATCAAATAAACATCACAGTCTAATCCGTAGTCTTTGTATGCTTTGACTGCACGTTCGACTTCTTCAATATCTGAATCCTTGTCGATCACAAATTTAAGATATACTGTACCGTAGTTGTGGTATGTTGTAACAACTTCAGGAATGATTGCATCTTCCCAACTTTCACCAGATGCACTCAACTTTGCACTGACAGAGAAAGTAAACTCTGCATCTCCGAGTCCACGTTTGTTACTATAGTTGAATAGAAACTTCTTGAAGTCGTCTGTCAGCTTCTGAGTACCGTTAGTCTCAAACGTAACATACCTCAAGTTCTTCATACATTCATGTGAAAGCAACTCTTCATAGGAACGCTGCCAACCCAACAATGGCTCACCTCCTGTAATCACAAGATGCTCATTCTTCCATTGCTTGTTAGGAAGCATGTCAACAATCTTATCAGCAATATCCTTCGTGGTCATCAGTGGTGATAAATGTTTGAATCTGACATCCCAGCTTGCATACGAATCACATCCAGTATGAACAAGAGGCAGATCGTCATACTTTTTATATTGCTCAGGTTGGATCTTAAACCGTTCATTAGACATCTCACCCTTTGGCATACCAAACCCACCACAGGTAAAGTTACAACCAAATGTACGCAGGAATACACTAGGTGTACCTACATACTTTCCCTCTCCTTGTAGAGAGTAGAATAATTCTGCTATCTTAATTTTCTGCATATTGTGGTACCTTGTATTCACGTTTATATTTTCTACGCTGCCTAATTGCTTGATCGAGGTGAAACTTATTTGCTTTCATAGTGTAGTTCTCACCATTCAAGTGATCGATCTCATGCTGCACACATCGTGCTGATATTCCTGTAAACTTATCCGTATGAGCATCACCATGTGAATCCATGTAACGAACACGAATAAGCATCGGACGCTTTATTTTAACGAATAAATTAGGATAAGTCAAGCATCCTTCTTCCAGCGTCACTACCTCTGAAGAAGTATCTGCTATCACAGGATTGAACATTACCTTTGTTGGATTTGACCACAGAACAAATACTCTGTAAGGCAATCCACATTGGTTTGCAGATAAACCAAGTCCCTTATAATGAATCATTGTCTCAATCAAATCATTAGCCAACTCATGAGGGTTGGTTGGTGGTTTATTAAAATCAAATCTCTCTAACTTTGTCCTCAAAAGAGGATGATCGGGTTTAACTAATTCTAGCACCATCTTGATATTTCTCCATCCAACTTTTTCCACATGATACACATTTTTTTGTTCTCTCTTCTAACACACTTGTATCCGAATTGAGAAGTGATTTCTGGAATGATTCTCTCACATCACAATCATCACGAACACATCCAGGACCACCGTCTACATACTCAGCCAACAATGTCTTTGTAGATCTACCAGAGTCGTATATACTCATTTTGATATCCTTGAAAAGTTTTTATGTTTCTCAAACTTGATCAGAGAATGAAACTTGTCAAACAGCTGATCACCTTTATGACTTATAATAAACAAATTAGTATCTGCAGTCAGTGTACCGATAATTTTAAGAAACTCTTCTGTTCCGTTATTATCAAGTGAGCTATCAAATACCTCATCCATGATCAAAAGATTAGTAGAAGCAGAATTGCGTAACTTACTAATCGCTCTCCAAGTGAAAAGAAGTGCTAAGTCAATACGCATCTTCTCACCTTCACTGAATGACTCATAACTGAAGTCATCTCTATGTCTAGACTTAATAGTCTCTTCGAAGTTCTCATTCAATTCGAATGCAACAAAGAAGTCCATTGCAGCAAGATACTTGTTAACAAGTTTGTTTATTACAGGTATATATTGCTTGATAATCTTAGTCTTGACACCAGAGTCTTTGAGAAGAACAGACGCAACATCTAACACTGCTTTCTCTTTTGTCAGATCTTCTTTTGATTGCAGTGCAGCTCTCAATTGCTCTTTAAGAACCTTCAACTCTTCAGTATTCGTATCAATCTGTTTGTTGTTTGTTAGTAGACCTTCAATCTCTGATTGAATCCCATTGATCATTGACATCCACATCTTTATTTGAATGTTATGATCGGTTACTTGTCTATTGAGAATTGATATCTGAGTATTGATGTTTGCAATCTCTGTCAGTCTATTGTCGATTGACTCTATCTCAGCCAACATCTTTTGTTTGCCTTCTTCTATCTCAGCAACTTGTTTATGATTCTTTTCAACGATCTCACTTTTGTGTTGGTGAGCAATTCCTTGACGGCAAGTAGGACAATCATCACTCTCATAGAAAAAGTCAAGTTCCTTTTTGATCTTGTCTAGCTTATTGTCTAGCTGTCTATTCAATGATGCAAACTTATTTGATCTAGAAATTATCTTGTCGTGATCGGCTATGCTTTCGTTGTGTTGCTCTATCTGACTTTGTAAGGTGACAACAGCCTGGTTAGCAGTATCGACCTGAGCAACAAGAGTGTTTATCTGTGCTTGTTTCTGTGCAATGATCTCATCATTGTTCTGCTTCAATGATTCGATATGCTTCTTGTACAATTCAATCTTCTCAGCAGATCCCTTGATCTCATAATCAACCTGATAAAGAGATGTTCTGTTGATTGTAATCTTGTCTTTCAACAACGAATTCATTGTGGAGAAGATCTGAATATCTAACAGGTCTTCAATGATCTCTCTACGGTGCGATGCAGGCAACTGCATGAACGGAGTGAAAGATGCACTACCGAGAATAACAATTTGTTGGAAAGACTTAAAGTTTAGCTTGAGAACATTCGACTCAAGATATTCTTGGTACTCTCTTGCTTCTGAGTTCTGATTAATGATGTTGCCATCTTGCAGTATCTCAAATACAGATGGCTTCTGACCTCTTCTAATAAGGTACTGTCTATGACCAATCTTAAACTCAAGTTCAATCAACATTCCTTTTCTATTGATTGAGTTGACTAGCTGAGGCTTATTGATCTTACGGAACGGCTTACCAAATAGACCAAAGCAAACAGCATCAAGAATGGTACTCTTACCAGCACCATTCTCTCCAACTATCAGTGTCGACTTGGACTTTGTAAAGTTAATCTCAGTCCATACATCTCCAGTAGATAGAAGATTCTTCCATCTTACCTTTTGAAACAATATCATATTATGTTGATTCTAAATTAATCGCTTCACTATACAGCTCTCTGAGTAATAAGTCAAGCATTTTCTTATCAGCCTTGGTATCAATCTGTTCACAGAACTTGGAAAGAAGCGTCATCGTATCCTCTGCACTCTCAAGGATATCATCGTTATCTTCCAAGTCCATATTGAGATGGTCATCTACTACTTGCATGTCGGCAGGACCAGCTTTCTCCAATCTATCGATCAGCATATCAAAGTTAGTTGTGTTCTCTTTTGTCTGCACAATTACTTTGACAAAGCAATCTTTGAGGTATGAGTATTCTTCAATTACAAACTGATCGTTGAAGAATATCTTATAGAACATCTTGTTAGGATTCTGAATGAACTCTAACTCTCTTGTTTCCGTATCAAAGATATGAAACCCTCTCGGATCTTCATAATCTGCCCAGGTAAGCTCATAAGGGTTTCCAAGATAATGAATATTCCTATTGTTTGAACGATGGTGAAAGTGCCCAGAACAAACAAGGTCAAACCTGTCGAATATTTTTGAATCAAATCCATGATCATTTACTTGCCCCTTATACATTTGAAACCCAGCTAACTCAAGATGACCAAAGCAAACAGTAGCGCTTGTATCTTTGATCATTGCCATCGAATCTTCATAATTGTCCGCGCATATCCAAGGAAGGATCAGTATGTCAAGGCCATCATACGTCAGCTCTACGGGCCTATCATAACCTGAAATGTTGGAATATTGCTGTAACAGCAACCCTGGTGAGTTGATGTCGTTTGTGTTCTTGTAGAATACATCATGGTTACCAATGATTACATCTAGCTTGATACCGAGATCAAACATAGGATCAAAGAAGTATTTACGGCAATTACGCAGCGTTAAGTAGTTGATATACTTGCGCCTGTCGAACATATCACCAAGGTGGATTACGTTCCTTATACCGCGTTCTTTCAGCGTAGGAAAGAACGTCTCATGATAAAACTTAGCAAACTGTTTATCAAATGCTAGGTGATCCCCTCTTGCACCGAAGTGGGTATCTGTTACTAACGCAATCTTCATATCACTCCTCTACGAAGTTTTCAATACCGACCTTCTGTGCTGGCTTGCGTTTCTTTTCTAAACCCAACTCAAATGCTTTCACAAAGTCGTCCATCTTTTCTGTGTCCATCATATTGTTAACTGGCGATCCACCAAAGTCATCACCCTCTTGTACATCGTACAGTTCATCTGAAATAGCAAAGTTTCTAAACACCTGGTGCTTGATGTATAGATGTTTCTTTTCCTTTTGTATTCGTCTTAGAAAGGCAAAGTAAATAATTTGTGTGAAATAGGCAAACGGATTATTAGACTTTTCAGGATCGAAGTTATCAATGTACATAATACAATTTTCAACACCGTCCGATATCATCTCGTCCTTATAGGAGTAATTGATAAAGTTAGGCTTTGTTGCCAATCTATTAGCAATCATCAGGATACAGCTACCAATGTAATTTGGAATGATTGGCTTCGGTCTTCCCTCTGCCTCTGCTAATTTAATGTTCTCTCTATGCGTTTTAATAGCTTCGAAGAAAGTCTTGTTGTCAATATAATGTTCAGCCATATCAATGCATCTTATCGTTGGTAAAGTTACTAAGGAGCGACTCCATCACTTCTGCTGGTGTCATTTCCGCTTGCTCTTCTATTGCCCGCTCTTCTGCAGCAACTTGTTCGAGTTCTTGGTCTATACTATCGTCGACATACTTAACATGGTTAGTTACAACATAGCTATAGTATCCAACCATTGATTCTCTTGCTTCAACAGAGTTGATTATGTCTCTGCTCTTAAAAGATAGCTCTCTGCTCTTAGCAAAAGGCATGTAGCGCAATAATCCAATGATTGGCTTATCTGTTCTTTGAGACATCATATAATGAATAGAGAAAGGCTGGTTGACCACAATGTGATCTGATGACTCTGCAACTACCTCACCAATAATTTCATGATCATTAACGAGCTTTATTATTTTTATCATCTTTATCCTTTGAGTGGAATTACGTATGTCTTGTACTCAAACTTCTCCTCATTATATATTTTGATTCGCTCAATAAAATGATTTAGTGTATGATTCCTCTTTTGCTTCCATTGCAGATCGTCTGCTATGTCGTATAGACACGCTTTCTCTTTGTTGTTTCCAAGTCTGAGTCCACGTCCGATGGATTGTAAGTTTCTGACCCTTGATTTTGAAGGTGAAGCGAAAATGATATTGTGCAGGTTCTTAATATTGACGCCAGTAGAAAAAGTACCATAAGAAGCGACAATAATCGAACCAGTTTCCAGCTCCACATCTCCTCTAATAGCATCTCTATCCGCACCGCTAACCGTACCAGAAACGAAGTAGACTTTTCTACCATCTGCTTTATTTTTAATCTCATCATATATTGCCTTACCGTGTTTGTCAACATATTGATACAAAACTAACGTATTACCTTTTAACGATACCGCCAGATTGCATATGAATTTGTTTCTTGGGAGATGGTTAACTAAAAAATCCATCTCGTCTGGATATGTAGCTTTCTTTATTAACTGCCTTGTTTCTTGATCATAGTCAAGTATCACTGCTTTAATTTTAAACTCCGAAAGATGCTTTTGCTCGATCAGTTCAGATGTTGTTGTTACCTTCTTTACCGTTCCGAACAATCCCTCTAACACTAGCTTATGAGTTTGTGATCCGTCCAATGTACCAGTAAATCCAAAACGGTACTTGCAGTTACCAAGATTCTTCATGATTGTGGTAAGAGAGTTGGCCTTGAACAAATGAGCCTCATCTCCTATCACACAATCAAACTGATCAAACCACTTCTTGGGTTGCTTGTATATTGATTGCCAAGTTGATATGAATATTTGCTTGTCCTCATCCTTCTCTTGACCAGAGAAGATCATATGACAGTTTTCTTTTGAATCAAATCCGTACTCTTCAAAGTCAGAATACATTTGATGAACAAGAGACGTGGTAGGAACAATCAACAAAGTCTTTACATTATAGTATCTGCAAAGCATGTAGATGATTAATGACTTACCAGAAGCTGTTGGTGATAGAAGCAGTGATCTTCTTTTTCTTATTGCATGTGCAAATGCAGCAAGCTGATAATCACGTGGTTCTTTTGTAAGACTGAAACTACCAACGATGTCGGATACTGTATCAATTACCTCATCTGAAAAGTCTGTTATTCTTTCACAGGGATAACTGTTTTGTTTTGCAAAGTCTTCCACATACTCAATCAAACCAGCATATATGTGATGAGTACCAGAGTTGAATAGTCTGATCTTACCATCCCACTTCTTGTTTCTTACAGAGGGAATAAAACGAGCACCAGGTACTTCAAAAGTAAAGTAATTACTCAATTCCTGAGCAATACTGTCCTCACAGTGTACCTTGATATAGGTTTCGTTAAATTTCTCTATTTGTATCATAGACCCATCTTAAATCTTTCCCACTCAATAGCATTCTTTATTAAGTATCCACGGTTGTTGAGTGTCTTTATTATGTTCTCAAGAATTTCTATCTTATCTTCTGTTAACTGTATCTTATTTTTAATCAATTGCAAGTCCTCATCAGACTCAATGTACACAGGAATATCTGCTTTCAAGATCTTCAATGGTTGAATATCCCATCCGTTATCTTCCAACTCTTCCTTTGATAGCAGCCCTTGATAGTATTGGTATTTTAACTTATACGTGTTCTTGTAATCCTGATTCAGCTTTACATATGTCGTCTTTGCCATGTAAAACTCTTTCAGGTATTTGGAGTGGAGTTGGGGAATGCGCAATGATTCTTTGCCGAGCTCGGTCTTATCAATCTCGCTGTCTATTCCCCATTCATTAATTATTTCTTCGGTCTTCATTTGTCCTCCATCAGGACACGATTGTATCACAAATTATCAAGAAAGTCAACCTATATCATAGTAATTGTGTACTTAATATATTCAAAAGTAACAGAAGACTCCAAATAATTTACACCGGCGGCAGTAGTATTGAAATTGAGTTCTCCGAGCTGAGACGGGAAGGCATCTAGGAAATTTACTTCAATGTTGGGGTTCTTTGAGCTTGTAAGGATCATTAACTTAATGTCTGACCTGTCTCTAGCATTGACGTCCGAGTCAATTGATGTTTGCGCTTGGTATCTTGCAAGTGGTTGAAGGTCTTTTGCAGCAAGAGATACCATCCAGTTGTATATTTCCAAATAGTTAGTCATATCTTCATCCACCATGAAAGATACTGTCAGTGGTGAATACACAAGACGCTCACCAGGAATTGGAATATCCAAGAGAGGAGTAGGCATACTTATATTACCAGCGAATGTCAATCCAGGAATGGATGCACTTTGCAAAAAGAAGTTAAGAAGAGGAGCTTTCTGCAGCACCAATCTAAAGTTTAGAGGTGAGAGAAAGTTTCTATTTGTTGGGGTGTTTGTTAATGCACTCATAGTAGTATTCCTTTCTACTATTTATGTTAGGCAAAAAAAGAGAGGACCCGAAGGTCCTCTCAATATCCCTCTGCGGGGATTCTTGATTACATCAAGTTGTCGACTAGAATACGTCTGTAGTAAACGTTAGAGTCTTTTGTCAATGCGCCAAGGCCAACTGTTGCGCCTTCTGCATATGGGTTTGCAACCATACCGTAACGAGTCTTGAAACCAATCTTTGGTTGGAAGCTGTCTGGATCAACAGCACGAACCATTTGTAGAGGAACGTATGGGCAGTAGAACAAACCAGCGTCAAATGCGCTAGAACCTTTGTAACCTACAACCATATAGTTGCCACCAGCATATGGGTCGATGTAAACACGAACGCGACCGTTCAATACACCAGCAAAAGTATTGCCTGTATCATCAACGTTCAAGTTGTTGCTGTTAAGAGCAGGAGCATAATCAAGAACACCAGCCATTTGAAGAGCAGAAGCTACGTCAGATGAACAGATGATGATGTTACCCTTACCACGTCTTGTTGCCTTAGCAATTTGGTTAGCTTCACGTTCAACTTGGAACATCAAACCTTTGAACTTCTCAACAGACCAACGACCGTTAGAGTCTGTATCCAAGTCAAAACGACCAACTGTTGTTGTGTTCTCTGTAGCGCCACGAGTAGCAGTTACGTTGATTGTACGAACAACTTCACGGTTGATTTCAGCAAGAATTTCAGCAGATAGAATGTTAGACAATTCTGTTTCTGCGTCTAGACCATGGATTGCTTTCAAGTCTTGTGCAAGTTCCATTGAGTATTCAGCTTTCAAAGCACGTGACTTAGCTGTAACTGTAACTTTCTCGATAGAGAATGCCATTTCAGCAAATGCAACGTTGCCAGAAGTACCAAGAGCTTCTGCTTGTGCTGTAGACATACCAGCACCAAAGTTATAGATGCCTGTAGCTGCTAAGTTAGATGTACCAGTTGATGTGTTACCTGGGAATGTACCAACTTGTTTGTCACCCAATGTATTTGCGCCTGCAGTAACAGAAGAGAACTGTGTGTTAACTTCATTGTAGAAGTTTTCAGTACCACTGTTAGAGCTGTTGCTGTACTTAGAACGCATAGCGAAGATCAAACCTGTTGGGCCAGTCATTGGCTGAACACCGCAGATGTCATAAGCAATCAAGTTAGGCATTGCACGACGAACCAAGCTGATTAGAACTGGATCAAATGTATCAATGTCAGCACCTGTTTGGTTTGCTGGAGCTGCTTCTGTCAATGTTTGTGGAACATATTGATTCGCTTCGCGAAGAGCTTTTTCTGTGTTCTCTAGAACAACAGCTGTAACGCTTCTACGGTGCGTATCTTTGATAGGGGACAAATCAGGGTGAGCCAGGATTGGCTCCCACTTTCTTTGGATGTCTTCTTGTAAGTTCATGTGGATCTCCTTAGAGGGTTAATATGATTTTATTTATACTTTTGAAGTACGCGCGATTGAATTAAAATAGCGTTTAATTGAAGGATCTTGGAAAGAAACTTGTGATTCCTCGTTTAGATCATTATTACCAATCGCTTCTTCTTCTTCTTTTAGGTCTTGAGATGCTGGTTTTGATGGGAAATAGTTTTCTTTAACAAGAACCAACTTTCTTTTGTAGTTGTCTGAACCGTCAAAATCAATACCCTCTGCCAACTGACGTAGCTTCTCAACTTGTGTCATAACTAAGCCTTCTGCTACTTGATCAAAGATTTCGTGCTTGTTGTATTCGCTAATTGACTTAGACAACTCAATGTTTTCATTGATCTGTGCATTCAACTTGTCTTCCAATTGTTCAACAGTTGCTGTCAATTCTTCCAACACGTTTAATTTGTCTTCTGGAATTTCGATATAGTTTTCAGCAAATAGCTTCTTCATACCTTCCATGAATTCTTCTGTGATCTCTGTTCTTAGAGAATGCTCGATAGCTACTTCATTCTCTTTCATCCACTGTTCGACACAGTAGTCTAAGTAGTCATCTAACTTAGATGTCATTTCAGCAGAAACTTCTTCTAGAGCTTCTTCTAGTTTAGAAGAGTATTGTTCTTCAAGTTCAGAAATTTCTTCAGATAGACGTGCTTGAATAGCAGCTTCGAAAATCGTAGATGCTTTTTCTTTGAAGTCTTCGGAAAGATCTTCACCATTAAACATTGCGTCGATGTGTTCTTTCATTGCTGCGCCTTTCATTGCAACTGATGCTTTATTCTGAGCAGACATATCGCCAGTAGGAGCTGAGTTGTTTTGTGGATCAGTTTCTTCCTGATCACCAGCTAGAGACTGAGGATTCATGTCGCCTTGACTTCTAGAATTAGGCAGTGTAGTTTTCTTTGTGCCAGCATCGGGAACCATAGAGACTCCTGTAGTGCCACCACCCACTGTTAATTCATCTAATTGTTTTCTTGTTGCCATTTATAACTCCTTAAATGTTCTTTTATTATTTATATTTTAAATTCTTACAGTGAGCGAAGGAAATCTGCAAACACTTTAATCTTCTGTTCTTCAAGATTACGACTA
>Ga0222712_10006609_pt1 | contig 11417 bp, 24 predicted proteins | sample C33_657DmetaG_FD_165043 | JGI IMG/M metagenome (GOLD analysis project Ga0222712, IMG submission 165043) | Estuarine water microbial communities from San Francisco Bay, California, United States - C33_657D | ecosystem: Environmental > Aquatic > Marine > Unclassified | place: USA: California... | reverse complement strand
AAGGAACCCATGCTAAAAGCAAGAGTGCTTTAGTCATAGGATGAACGGTAGAGGATTATTATACCTCTAGTTACATTATCTATACAAGTACTTTTGTAACTTTTGTTACCGTTCAATATAACTTAACGTATGATTTTGTGCATACAACTGTTCAATAATAATGTCACATCCGATTTTAGGATTACAATCACCACAAGTATATACATCCACCGCCGCCTTACCTTCCTCTGGCCATGTATGAATACTAATATGACTTTCAGACAACAAACAAATTACAGTGACTCCCTGTGGTTCAAACTTTTTTGAAATAGTCTGAACCACAGTAGCACCACTAGCAGCTGCTGCGTTTTCTAATAAGTCTATAAGACAACGCTCGTCGTCCAAAAGGACAAACGAGCATCCATACAAGTTAAGTAGATAATGCTTTCCCATTTTACAGTGGATTCTCCTCCGCTTCCTTAATCAATGAACTTACGATCTCTTCTGTTCCGTCCATTGTTTTAATAGCGTACAGAGATGATTTTTGATATTTTTTTATTTTTTTATATTGTTTTAGAACAATATCTATATTGTCTAAATCGATTGTAATTTTGGCGTCTTTACCAACTCTGTTTTCGTTGGGAACGCCACCAAATCCAGCACTCATTTTCTTTTCTTTTTCTCTGGTTGTTTATATCCCCACAGTTTAGGATTGACTCTACCATATCCAAAGTCAATTTTCTGAACTGCTCCTGGACCATATTTGTCATAATACATATCAAAAAGATTGACTCTTTTTGATGTGCGACAAAGATCGATGTGTTGTTCTCCATCAACACTATACCAAATTAAATATGCATCACTTGGGAATGATGGATCTTTTACTTTTTCTAGTGTTGTTTTTTCAAGGAGAATTTCACATCCATATTCATGAGGCAGAACCTTGTTAATCGTAGTTTTATTATCTGCCATCTTCTTTTTTTCTCCTACAGCCACTGTCATGAACGACCTCCCCATTGAATGTCAGGGAATGCTTCTTTGACATTTTCGTGAGTTATCTTGTATTTAGTTTGAAGTTTTTTGTCCTTAGTAAGAACAATAACCTCAGCTTCTTTAGGGTGAAGACCTTGAAGAAGATTAATAAACATCATTTCCCTACGAATAGTAGATAGAGTGTTATTTCCACCCTTTACATAATGGTAAAGATTTTGATATTCTTTACGAAGAGAGGTGCGACCCCTCCCCTGAAGGTCTTGAACAGTTGCAGATTCTCCACCCATTGCTTCTCTGGATAGATTTTCGGAGAGAGTTCCAGAGTAAACGTTCTGATCGTTTACATCCCCATAAGGAACTTCTCCCTCAGGGAGTAGGGAAACCACAGTTTCATCAAAGTTCCAAATCAAAACAGATTTTAGTGAATCATGTTCGTATGTTTTAAGGACTTCTACTTTCTTTGCATTACTCTTTTGTTTTGATGCAAGTTCTAGAATCTCAAATACGAAAGGATTTGTTGGAAGAGTTTCAATCGGTTTTTCAGTCGTCGTTCTCTTCGTCTTCGTCGTCGTAGTAGTCATAATCGTTTTCAAATCGTACAGATACTATTTCGTCAGGAATCACCTGGCCATTTTCATCAAAAAACTCTGGATGCAGATATGGAGGTTTAGATTCTAACAAATGTCTATAAGTTAACCAACCAATTATACTTCCCACCATAAAAAAGAGCAAGGTAAACATTACAGTGAATGTAATTACATATGCTGATTCCATTTGTTTTCTCCAGAGAGTTTATTTTTTTCTAACATCAAAATGAAATTCTATAAAGAAATGAAACTCTCTACGAAAAAGAGAGATCATCTTACCAAACTTCACTTGAAAAGTCTTTGGTTCTGGTGATCTCTTCCTCCTATTCCTAAGTAATAATTCAACACCTCTATTAATTTGAGGTTCTGACTTATTTAGTTTGCTTCTTTCTCCTTCCTGGCCTTTTGTCATGATTATATCTCCAGGCATCTTCAAGAATACCATAAAGGTAATTTCTTATTTTTCTTGCTTGTGGTTTTGGAATGTGACCGTAACCCTCACGAAGTTGTTTATGAATTTCATCCGATCCACCTTCAATGTAATCATCAAGATCTTTTACAAGACTATTGAGTTCACTAGCAGTAGCACTTTCAATAAACTGTTCAACATCAATTTTTTTTGTTCCGCGAACTTTTAAATAATCATAAAACTTTAAAACAAATTGTCCATTAAAAGCATAATCAATTGCTTTTTCAACATCGTTGTAAACTTCGTGAATGGTGTTTTCCATTAAACTAGATTTTGCTCCTTTAGGTATTGAACAGTATCAGTGCATCCACCAATATGCTGATCATTAACAATTACTTGGGGAAAGGTAGATCCCTCTCCAAATTCTGCGTAGAATTCTTCTCTAGTAAAATCTGTGTTCAATTTATAAACTACGTGTTGTAGTTGTGTCAACTCTAACACTTGTTGGACTTTTGTGCAATATGGGCAACCGTCTTTTGAATAAACTGTAAACTTCATGTTCTTTATAAAACTGAAAATTATTTAGTGTTAACTGGAATTCCTTTTCCTTCAGGCAACCAAACCTGTTGTTGAATTTCTATAGGAGAAAGTCTTTCTTTTGCCGAAGGTAAACCTTGTTGGCCAGGAAGTTGTTTATCTGTTATTGATGTTACTGTGATGACTTGATCCACAATAAACTTTTGTTTACGATAACTTCTTCTATCTGGATCAAATTTAAACAACATTATTGCATCAACCTCAGTTCCGCAGTGGGCAATTACTCTTCCAGTAATTCTATCTATAACTACCCAATAATCATACATTTTTTTCTGATGCTTTTGACTTATTATAAGTCTTTACTGGTGGTCTGTAAAGGTTTGGCCAAGTATCCCTAATTACCTCTGCAAATTTATATGGGGTGGTGGAAGTGATCATAAATCTTGGATAATGGACAGTATAAACATTAAGATTCCAAAGAGTTGGAAAAGTATAAGAATAAGGATCATAAAAAAAGGAGTTCAGAGAACTCCTTATATTTATTTTTAGAGTGCATTTCCTCGCGGTAGAACCTCCTCTGGGAACACAAAGTTCTCATGAGGTTGATCCACTGGTGCCATCCAAGCACGTAGACCTTCATTTAGAAGAATGTTCTTCGTGTAGAAGGTCTCGAACTCAGGATCTTCTGCCGCTCTAACTTCCTGACTAACAAAGTCATAAGCACGAAGATTAAGAGCAAGACCGATAATCCCGATAGAAGATGTCCAGAGACCCATGACGGGAACAAAGAGCATAAAGAAATGTAACCAACGCTTATTACTAAAAGCAATGCCGAAGATCTGAGACCAAAATCTGTTCGCAGTGACCATACTATAAGTCTCTTCCTCTTGCGTGGGTTCAAAAGCTTTAAAAGTATTTGCCTTTTCGCCATCTTCATAAAGAGTATTTTCTACTGTAGCGCCATGAATTGCACAGAGCAAAGCACCACCAAGAATACCTGCTACACCCATCATATGGAAAGGGTTGAGGGTCCAGTTGTGGAAACCCTGAAGGAACAGCAGGAACCTGAAGATTGCAGCAACACCAAATGATGGTGCAAAGAACCAACTGGATTGTCCCAGTGGATACATCAGGAACACAGAAACGAATACGGCAATCGGTCCAGAGAATGCGATTGCGTTGTAAGGACGAATACCTACCAGTCTTGAAATCTCAAACTGACGAAGCATGAAGCCGATCAGGCTGAAAGCTCCGTGGAGCGCCACAAAAGTCCATAGTCCCCCAAGTTGGAACCACCTGACAATATCCCCTTGAGCCTCAGGACCCCAAAGTAGAAGAAGAGAATGACCCATAGTATCTGCAGGCGTTGACACAGCTGCCGTAAGGAAATTAGCCCCCTCAAGGTAACTAGACGCCAACCCGTGGGTGTACCAGCTTGTAACAAACGTTGTGCCAGTAAGCCAGCCACCAAGGGCAAGATAAGCAGTGGGAAAAAGTAGTAGTCCAGACCAACCCACAAATACAAAGCGATCTCGTTTAAGCCAGTCATCCAGGACATCGAACCACCCTCGTTGCGAAATTGGTTGTGAAAGTGTTGAAGAAGTCATAACCTCCTTAGTTATTTCTCATATTTATCTTAACATTACTTAATAAGAGAGTCAATAAGTCTTTATACTCATCCCCAATACATCTGACCGAGAGTGAATAAGACGAATACAAGAACCGTAAATACCATCATACCTACACCCGCCCAGATAACCCAGGAAGGCATAGGTTCGTAGTTGTGATTATGAGACATAAAAAAAGAGGGTTGTTACACCCTCTAATTATATCAGTTATTCAGTTGTTATCAACCAATTGCAGGTGCGGTAAGAGCAACAGGAGTGTTCTGTGCAGTAGCAAGATCCAGAGGGAAGTTATGAGCATTGCGCTCGTGCATTACCTCCATGCCCAGACCTGCACGGTTCAGTACATCAGCCCAGGTGTTGATCACTTTACCTTGACCATCAACGATGGACTGGTTGAAGTTGAAACCGTTGAGGTTGAATGCCATGGTGCTAACACCAAGAGCAGTGAACCAGATACCAACAACAGGCCAAGCAGCGAGGAAGAAGTGAAGTGAACGAGAGTTGTTGAACGAAGCGTATTGGAAGATCAGACGACCAAAGTAACCGTGTGCAGCAACAATGTTGTAAGTCTCTTCTTCTTGACCGAACTTGTAACCGTAGTTCTGTGACTCGTTCTCAGTGGTTTCACGAACCAGTGAGGAAGTAACCAAAGAACCGTGCATTGCACTGAACAGAGAACCACCGAAGACACCAGCAACTCCAAGCATGTGGAAGGGGTGCATCAGGATGTTGTGTTCTGCCTGGAAAACAAGCATGTAGTTGAAAGTACCAGAGATACCCAGAGGCATCGCATCAGAGAAAGAACCTTGACCGAAAGGATAGACCAGGAATACTGCGCTTGCGGCAGCAACAGGTGCAGAGTAAGCAACACAGATCCAAGGACGCATACCAAGACGGTAGGAAAGTTCCCACTCACGACCCATGTAGGCATAGATACCAATCAGGAAGTGGAAGACAACGAGTTGGAAAGGTCCACCGTTGTAGAGCCACTCATCAAGTGAAGCGGCTTCCCAGATTGGATAAAAGTGCAGTCCAATTGCATTGGACGAAGGAATCACAGCACCAGAGATGATGTTGTTTCCGTACATGAGTGAACCAGCAACGGGTTCACGGATACCGTCGATGTCCACTGGGGGAGCACCGATAAATGCGATGATGAAGCAAGTAGTTGCAGCAAGTAGGCAAGGAATCATCAGAACGCCGAACCAACCCACATAGAGTCGGTTGTCAGTTGATGTAACCCAGTTGCAAAACTGTTCCCAAGTATTCGATTGTCGTTGTTGTGAAATTGTAGCAGTCATTTGTTTAAGAGTGTTAGATAAGAGTTCGGGGGACGAACTGGTATCGTTATGCTCCACACCACCCTCCAGTGTGGATATGAGAGACGTTTTTATACACCCATAGGTCTCGGTTAACGGGTGTCCAACAATGTTAAGAGTTATGAGAAACTCGTAACATTTGTTTACCTATTTATCATACTACGGTTTCCCACCAGTGTCAAGGCCCTATGCTAAAGGCAATCCACCAGGAGTTCCTCTTTGTAAATTCTGTTGAATTTGTCTAATTTGTTTGTCAATTTGTGGACCAGTCCCATAGTCTCCACGTTGAAGTCCTTTCAATAACATTTGATCTGTTTTTCTTTCTTGTTCATAATCTGAAGGATATACTTGTGCAATCTCAACACCTGGAGTATCACCTGCTTCTCCTGGGGCAACAGAACCACTTCCAGGAAACTCATCTCCATATATTTGTTGAACATATTCATCAGATGCTTCTAACATTTCTTTCAGTCTTTGTTGTTTTTCTTCTGGGGATAAATCACCACTACCCGTTCTAACAAAAGAAACTGCCTCTGGACTATCAAGAGAAACAAAAACATTTACAGGGTTTCTTCTCAAAAATCTTATATTAGTAATTTGAAAATTTCTTGAAGGACTAGATGCAGCTTGAATTATATAAAGAGTTGTGTTTCTACTTGTTGTTCCATCAGAAACTGGTATTGAATAAGTATATGTTCCACTAGAGGATCCAGATGGAATAAGAATAGAAGGATTTCCCACTCCCTTCCAAATAACAACATCTTCAGTTGCACCAATACTATCAATTAAAACATCAATAGCAACTGTATCATAAACAGTAGTATCAACACTCCTAGTCGCAAGTGCTCTTGCGTAATAAACTGGACCACCTTCTATACTATCAGGAACTCCTCCAACAAAACTAATAGTATTTCCAGTGTAAGAAGTACCAGCACCTAAAGTATAATTAGATTGAATAGAAGGAGAAAGATCGGATAGTGTTTGTTCTCCAGTTGCAGATAATTGAGTATAGAACAGAGTATCTGTTGTCATACCCTCTTCTATTAATTTTTTCCTCCAACTATACTTCTTTTGTTCCATCATAGAGATAATAAAATCTCTTTCTTCTTTTTCTTTTTGTTCTCTTATTTTTCTTTCAATAATTTTCTCTTGATGTTTTTGTTTAACATCTTTCATATCAATATGTCTCAGTGCTCTTGAATACGTATTCATTTAGATATTAAACAACGGACTGTTACTTTTAGATATTTATTTTATCGTAACTTCCTAAATACTTCCAGTGTTTATCACAACATAAGAAAATGAAAAGACTTCTATTAGCCTTTTCGTTATTCTTCGCAATCCCAGTTAATGCTGCTGAAATCACATCAAGAATCACTGACTCCGTACAATTGAAAGTTGATGGTGCTGCTGTTCAATCAACCCGAATTGGTGCTTCCTATTCAGCGTCAGGAACCAATATCCAATCCTCATCCTTTGGTGGTGTAGGTGGTGCTGGAACCTACGATATTAATACTCCAGGTCAAGCATTTACTTTCTCAGAAAGTTTCAATGCTGCTGATACTCCTGTTCTCAATCAAACACTTTCTAATCAGGGAACATTTGACTCACCAAATCTCTATGGAGATAGTGTAACTCAAGTTGGTGGTGAAAAGGGAACTCTTGCAGGTACTCTTTCTCCAACAGGCGTTCCTACTGTTACTGCTGGTGGTGCTGGAACAAGTGCTACTGCTCAAAGATCTATTGAATTAAGCGTATTCAAATGAGACACTTAACTCCCGTTTTGATTTTAACAACGGGAGTCATTTGTACTCCCGTTTATGCTGAGAGTGTTGTGCCTAATTTTACTAGGGGCACAATTAATGCAACAACAGAATCTACAACAAAAATTGTAGAATCAATCCGCCAAGTTGAATATACAACTGGTGAATCTTATACTGTAACTGGTACGAACATCAATATTCCTGGCGTCCCACAAAGAGGTGCAGGGTATTCAATCATGACTCCTGGTGCTCCATTCCAGTTCAGCGAAACCTATCTCGGCCCTGGAGTGGCAAAAGAAACATGGATAGACAGAACTACAGAAACAGAATCAACAACTACATCCGTATCTGTATTTACGCAATAGGTCTTTATGTATCGCCAGTGCTGGCTCAAACAGCTCCTAGTAATACTAATATCGCTGGGCCTTCTGCTAGTGCTACTGGAAACGTTACAAATCAAGCGGTCCAAGTTCTTCAAGGACCGTTTGCACTTAATACCTATGGTGCGGGCGTTAGTTGCCAGGGACCGACCTTCTCTCTAGCACCTTTCGTTGTTGGTAATGGAAACGGAAGTCAAGATCCGGAACAATTTATGTCTTATTCCGGAAATGCTGGATTATCTATGGGGTTCAACATCCCACTAGATGGATCTTTACAAGAATTATGTAAAGCAAGAGCAAAGGTTGAAATCTCTAGGCAACAAGCCGAAGCAGATAAAGCACGTTTAGACTTTGAGTTAGTAAGATTATTAAAATGTGGTGAAGCATTTAAGTCTGGAGTAATGTTCCATCCCGATAGTCCTTACTATAAAATTTGTGAAGATATTGTTGTGAAATACCCAAGAGTTGAGGATGTGATAAATGGAACCAATACAATCAATTGATAATTCAAATTTGAAACCTATAATCGGAAATAATCCGATTAATATTCCAAGTTCTAATGTTAATAGAATTGCTGGTCCTTCTATAATTCCAACAATAGATAGGCCAACAGTTCTTAACATGGAAGTTCCTGTTGTTCGTGGACTTGAAGTTCCTATAGTTAATGTACCAGATACTGGAATTAAGTATCCAGTGATTAACGTTCCAACTCAAGCAGAGTTTGATGCTGCAGTAAATGCAGAACGTCAAAAACAAGCGCAGGAACAACAGGAAAAAACAAGGGGGTTACCAGATACTACCCCCCCTCCTCAACTGTCTCAGGTTGTTCAAACCACCCCTACTCAAACTCCTACTCCAGTTGTAGAAGTTCCAACAGATAAACTTCAACCTACTTTTACTGTCGGTGGAATCGATATTAATTTACCTGACCCTTCTCTTGTTGCTACGGCTGGTGCTGTAGCAGTTGTGACTACTGCCACCACGATGGTCTCTGGCATCGCCTTAAACATGGTAAAGAATGCCGCTGAGCCACTCATACGTGAGGCGGTGAAAAATAAATTTAAAATCAAACTCAAGCAAGTCAAACCCGTGCTTCACTATGTCATGACAGATTCAGGGCACGTTGATATCTTTGAGTATTCTGCTGATGGAACAAAGTTAGTTGATAGTACGGATAATGTAGAACAATACATCCGCGCACAAGTAGAAACAAATTCGTTCTATGAGACTGAAAACAAAATCATTATTGATGATGTTGTATCAGATAAATTTACAAAAGAAGGACAAAAGAGATTCAAACCTCTATTTGCCCCAGCTAAAAAAGTTGCTAAGAAATTATCTGCTAGATTATCCTTTTGATTTATTTTTTAACTTAAAAGCAGCATCGCCAAGAAAAGAACCTACAGCAAGCACAAGCACTTTTGCATATGCATCTCTACTTGTGCTTTCAAGTTCTACTTGTCCTTCTGTACGAATTGCAACAGATTCTACAGCAGAAATCATAAATGCGGCCCAGATAATGATAAACAGTCTAACAATATTAAAGTAAATCATTTTTGTCTCCTAGATTCTAATAAAGCAAAATCTTTCTTTTTCGTTCCACCATCATATTCCCAAGCATATCCTTCATCAATCATCTGCTGATTTACGGATTTCTTTTTATTCACTGCGGATACTTCATTATCCCCAATAAACAAATGTCCCAGAATTCTACCGTATTTTTCGGTGGAATCTGGGAGTTCTGTTTTAACAATAATGTCAGTTTGTCCTTCTAATTTTTTCTTGAGCCATTCTTTAACTTCAAGACCAAGTTTCTTTTCATTTGCATCAATTGTTCTACTCTCTGGGGTATCGACACCAGCAAGACGAATTCGCTTAGTAAGGGAGATATCAAACCCAAGGTCAATAGCAGCGTCAATAGTATCACCATCTACAACCTTAAGAACTGACTTGATTCTATAAATGTAAGGATCTTTGTCTGACATTAGAAAGGAAACTTAATACTCCCAGTATTTAGTTTAGGAATAGGTAGTTTTTCAAATGCTTTATTGACTTGATTTTCTACAACCTTACCAACAAACTCCTCTGGATTGTTGAGAATTGCTTCTGCTTTTTTATAAGTCACATAAGCACCATAACAAAGTGCTCCACTAATGAGAAGACTTGTTGTTGATAGAATGATTGCTAGGTTCTTCATTTTTCATTTCCTCATGCGCTAGTTTTAATATGTAGTAAATCACATATGCGGTAAAGATAAGACCACATCCTAATATTGTAACAACTCCCCATGGGAAATCCATCAATACTTACCTTCTGTACAATACTGAACTTTCTTGTTTGGATAATAAGGATACTTGCCCTCCTGAGGTTTCATCCATCCACATCCAATTAACCAGTCCATAGTCATTGGAGTTGGTCTAATTTGATCCCACAATGGTCCTTTTGAACACATCTCTAACTTTTCAGCAGTAACATTCGATTGTTCTTCTGCCCAGTTTGCATCTGCTTCCCACGGAATTGCACGACTTTGCATCATTGATTCATATGTAAGTCTTGTGGTTTTCATTACCCAAGCAGGAATTTCAGAGTCCTGATGTACCTGTGCCATAAAAGATGTTTGCATCCCGCCACCCATACAATCTTGTACAGCGTGCCATCCTTCATGTCGCATCGTTCCCAAAAACTCTCTTGGATCTTTAAGAAGAGTTTCATTCACAAAGAAACGATTATAGTTTGGTTTGTATAATCCTACTGTTCTTGGAGTAAAGTATCTTTCTGGTGCAACATAAACGGGAACATTTACACCATCAAGAGCAGTAATAATTCTTTTTAGTTCGTCTCTGAATGGATCAAAGTCAGGATCCTTTAGTAGTTCAGAATCTACTGTGAGTTTTTCTATTCCTTCAGTACATTCTAAGAGAATCATACAACCCATTGCTTCTGCGCTGTATGGTCTTACTGTTGGTTGCTTTGGTTCTAATGAAGATGCAATAGCAGGAAATGCTAAAGATAAAACTAAACCAACTGAGGTGAATAACTTTTTCATTCGTTCCACCAACCTTCTTCTTTATGAATCCAGACTTTCAAATCTTTTACATACTTTCTCAAGATCTGGGCTTGTTCTTCATGCCAAAAATCACCCGTCTCCATATAAAGACGGGTGTGATTGTCTATAGCTTGGAGTATTTTATGGATGGGAGCATTCCAACACTCTCGTTTTGGAGTGTTCCATTCTCTTGGCATTGGTATGTAAATGTGTAAATTTGATCGTCACCTAAAAAATCAGTTTGACATAGATTTGGTCCAACCAATACATGTCCAACAACAATCAAAGTCACAAATTCAATCATTTTTTCTTTCCACCATTCTTAGCTTTTTTAGCGGTTGCGTTGCCAGAGTTCTGATTTTTATTATTAGCAGAACCAGCACCACCTTTCTTGCCTTTGTTTGCAGACTTTGCCATTATGCTCCACCTGTGCGGGGTTGTACTTGACCTTCTAGAACTTCAACTCTTTCTTCAAGAGTTGGTTCTGCAACAACAACTTCAGGTGCTGGTGGTTCTAGAGTTGGTTCCACTACAACTTCTCTGCGTGGTTCTTCTTTTTTCTCATCATCATCACCACCTTTCTTCATCGTATTAATACCAAAGGTTGCAGCAGAGGCAGTGAATACGGTAGCAATGAAAGTTGGGTCCATCTTGGCAAGAAGACCAGCATAACTAGCAGTCAAAAGAGCAGCAGACCAACTAAGAATAGCAACACGAATAACAGTACTCATACATTTACCTTTTTTGTCTTCCATCAGTCCTTATGATGATGTCTT
>Ga0222712_10006608_pt1 | contig 11418 bp, 9 predicted proteins | sample C33_657DmetaG_FD_165043 | JGI IMG/M metagenome (GOLD analysis project Ga0222712, IMG submission 165043) | Estuarine water microbial communities from San Francisco Bay, California, United States - C33_657D | ecosystem: Environmental > Aquatic > Marine > Unclassified | place: USA: California... | reverse complement strand
CAGGACATCGAGCGCGTCCAGGCGGGTTGCTTCGGCGGCGCGTCGACGCTGTCCGATGCCGACCTGAAGACCCTCGCGGAAAAATGGCTCCGCCAACTCCGCTGATAGAAACTACCCCTACCCCTATCCCAACCCCTTAAGATATGAGCAACCATCCCAATCCCGCGGCCGTCCAGGCCGCCCACCAGTTCGTCGCCGACGTCCGTACGCGCGTCGGTAAGGTCGTCGTCGGCCAAGACATCGTCGTCGAACGTGTCATGATCGCGCTCCTCACCGGCGGCCACCTGCTCCTGCAAGGGATGCCCGGCCTGGCGAAGACGCTCCTCGTGAACACGGTCGCGAAGGCCATCGCCTTAGACTTCCGTCGCATCCAGTTTACGGTCGACATGCTGCCGTCCGACATCGTCGGCTCCGAAGTCGTCGACCAGAAGTCGGGCGACTTCCGCATCCATCGCGGCCCGGTCTTCACGAATCTCCTCCTCGCGGACGAAATCAACCGCGCCGCGCCGAAGGTGCAGGGCGCGATGCTCGAAGCCATGCAGGAGCGCAAGGTCACCCTCGGTGGCCAGACCATGCGTCTGCCGACGCCGTTCCTTGTCATCGCGACGCAGAACCCAGTCGAGCAGTCCGGCACCTTCGAACTGCCGGAAGCACAGCTCGACCGTTTCATGCTCCTCCATCGCCTCGGCTACCCGGGCCGCGACGAAGAGCAGGACATCCTCCAGCGCCAGCTCGGCATGGGACTGCGCAAGGAAGAGGGCGGGGCGGTCCCGAAGACGGCCTTCGACATGATCGACGACTCTCCGGTCGGCACCAAGGGCGACCTCGTCGCCGCGATGGAAGCCGTCCAAGGCGTCCACGTGAGTGAGGTCTTCCTCCGCCACTCTGTCGAGCTCGTGCGCCGCACGCGCGAATCCAAGGACCTCGACTTCGGTTGCAGTCCCCGCGCCGGACTGGCCCTCGTCAACGCCGCCCGCGCCCGCGCGGTCATCCGTGGCCGGGATTACGTCACCCCTGAAGATCTTTTCGACCTCGCCGAGGACGTCGTCCTGCACCGTGTCCGCGTGAGCTACGAAGCCGCGGCCGCGGGGCAGACCAGCGCCAAGGTGCTGGCATCGATCCTTGCTGGATTAGGCTGAGCCGATGCGACGTCAGCGGACATTGCCTCACGATCCGGTCGACAGCCGGCAGTTCGAAGTCGCCGTTAGGCGCCTCGCGAACAGCCTGGACTTCGGCCAGCGTGACTCCGTGTTCCACGGCGCCGGCCTGGAGTACGTCCAATCCCGTCCCTATGTCGCGGGCGATGCGGTCAAGTTCATCGACTGGAAGATCTCGGCGCGCCTCGGTAAGCTTTACGTGAAGGAGTTCAAGGAGACCAAGCAGATCCCGCTGTACCTCCTGCTCGATACCTCGGCTTCCATGTGCGTGTCCTCGCAGCCGCTCAGCAAATATGCTTGGGCGGTGCGTGTGGCCACCGGCATCGGCTTGGCCGCCCAATCGTCGGTCACGCCCGTCGGCCTGCTCGGTTGCGGCGCCCGCGAATTGCACATCCGGCCGACCCTTTCGCGCAATATCGTCATGGAGTGGGCGCATCAGCTGCGCCAGCACGACTTCGCCGAGGTCACGTCCTTGTCGGCGCGGGCCCGCGAACTCGCGCCGTCGCTGGCCAAGCGCACGACGGTCGTCGTCCTAAGCGATTTGCATGATCCGGACGCCATCGCCGCCCTCCAGGTGCTCTCCCAGCGGAACGACTGCATCGTGCTGCATTTCGAAGACCCCGCCGAGCAGGGCTTGCGCGGCGCAGGCATCATCCGTGGCGTCGAGGCCGAATCGGGTCGCGGCTTCGTCGGCTTCGGCGGTCGTCGCCAGGTCGACTCTTCTGGCTGGAAGGCCGAGCTGAGCCGCTTCGGCATCGATTACCTCCACCTGCGTACCGACGAGCCTCTCCTCGGTAAACTGACCTACTTCCTCAAGAACCGCGGCTTCGCCAGCCGTTCCGCCCGCTGACCATGGCCGCCTCGAAGACATCGCTCCGTGCTTGGCTCCTCCCGGGCCTGGCTGTGCTTGCGATCGTCGTCGCCGGCTGGTGGTTCCTGCAGCAGGAGGACAACCTCAAGGTCCCGCTCGGCGTCGAGCAGGCTGCCATCATCACCTACAGCGGCCCTGGGCTCATCGTGAAGCCTTTCCGTTACGGCGTCGCCGTGAACGTGCGCATCGCCCAGGTCACCGAACACGCCGGGGCCAAGGTCTACGACGTCCGCTATCTCGTGAACCGCGAAGGGGAGCACGACCTCATCGAATACCTCATGTCCGATAACGGTTCCGCCCTGAGCGGCTTGCCTTCCTTCAAGGTGAAGGGCGACCCGAAGCTTTCGAAGGAGCTCGAGGCCCGCGTCAAGGAGACCGAAGACATCGGCATCGAGGTGCGCGGCCATTATCAGGCCACCCTCGTGGCGCTGGCCGTCTTCTGGATTGCCTGGCTTTTCGCGCTCATCTTCTGGCGTCGTCCGAAGAAGCCCGTCGCGATTCCTGTAAAGCCCCCGCTGACCTTGGCCGAGCAGCTGCGTCAGCTGCTGGGCGAACTCGAACAAGGCGGACTCTCCGCCGAGCAGAAGGCCCGACTCGAGATGCTCCTGCTCCGCTGCTGGCGCGAAGGGCTCGTCCCGGCCGATGCCCACATGGCCGAGGTCCTGGCCGCCATCGCTCGCGGTGAGCGCACCAGTGAGGCCTTGGGTCATCTCCAACGCTGGCTCCATCGTCCCGGCTCCGGTGTCGCCGACGCCGAAATCGCTCAGATCATCCGCCAGCGCCTGCCGGCCCAGCCCGCCGTCCGCCCATGACCTTCCTGCATCCCCAATGGCTGGCGCTGCTGGCCCTTCCGGTCATCTTGGCCTTCTGGGAGTGGGTCCGCCCCGGCCAGCCCCTCGCGATGCCCTACGATGGCGGCAACGGCCGTCGCGGATGGTTCCTGCGTTGCCTCGTGCTCGTCGCCAACTGCCTGCCGGCGTGCCTGTTGGCCGTCGCGGTCCTGTTTCTCGCGCACCCGATCACCTTCCAGCCGCCGGAAGTCGAGCGCCAGCTGACTAATATCCAGGTCGTGCTCGATACTTCAGGCAGCATGCGGGGTGCGCATGGCGACCAGAGCAAGGGCAAGCACAGCCGCTTCGACTCCGCCATGGAGTCGCTCGAGAAGTTCCTGCATCACCGCAAAGGCGACGCCTTCGGCCTGACGATCTTCTCACGCAACTTCATCCACTGGGTGCCCCTGACGTTGGATACCGAGACCATCATGCTCTCGCGCCCGTTCATCACGCCGAACGTCCTGCCCGATGAACTTTGGGGCGGCACCTTCATCGGCAACGCCTTGACCGGCGCCTCCGCCCATCTCGCCGAACGGCCCGTCGGCGACCGCATGATCATCCTGATCACCGACGGCGAGAGCCCTGATATCCGTTCGCCCAAGGACGTGCCCATCATCGCCGACCTTAAGGAGAAGGGCATCATCGTCTTCGCCGTGCTCATGACGGATATCCCTGTCGACCCCGCGCTCATCGGCATCGCCCGTTCCTCCGGCGGCGAGGCGTTCAACGCAGTCACCCCGGACGCCCTGAATGCCGTCTTCAAGCGCATCGACGAGATGAAGAAGGTCGTCGTCCTCGAGAAGAAGCCGCGGGCCGCCGATTACTACGACCCGTTCTTCCTGCCGGCGCTCAGCCTGCTGGCCGCCGCCGTCTTCGCGCTCTTCGGCCTTCGCTTCACGCCCTGGTAAAAGAAGAAGGCCGCCCGAGTGGGCGGCCTTCGCTTTCGCTGAACGCTCGGCTTAGAAGCGGAAGGTGTAGTTCACCTTCACTTCGTGGGCCGACTTCATGTCGACGCCCGAGTGCATGTCGTAGCTCAGGCCGGCGGAGCGACCGGCGCCCAGGGAGGCCTCGAAGCCGATGCCGCCGCGGAGGACGTTCTGGCCGGCGCCGTAGGTGGCCACGTTGAACGAGGTCGGGGCTGCGGCGTCCGCGAAGCTCGCCGTCAGCGAGTTACCCGTGCTGTTCAGGTTGTGCTCATAGGCGACGTTGAGCGAGATCGACACGGTGTCGGTCAGCTTCATCGCGTAGCCCAGGCCCACTTCGGCGTTGGTGTTGGTCTGCGTGGCGGCGGACACGTTGAGGTTGGCGCCCGTGCCGGTCTCGGTGAAGGCGTCGAACTTAGCCGAGCTGCGGTTCAGGCCGACGTACGGGGTGAAGGCGCCGAGCTTGGAGAAGCTCAGGCGAGCGAGCATCGAACTACCTTCGAGGTTCTGGTTGGCGAAGGCCTGGCCGTTGCGCGTACCGCTGTTCTTCAACTTGCCGCCGGTGAGGGCGAGATCGAGGCGGGTCGCACCGAGGTCGGCGGCGAAGCCGAAGCCGAGGGACTGGCCCGAGCCCTTCGAGCTGAAACCAGAAGCGGCCGACGTGCCGTCGTTCTGCGAGACCAGTACGGAGAACTGCGTGCTCGTCGAGAGACCCTTCGTGGCGATCACGTAGGTGGCGTTAACGTCGTAGTTGCCGTTCAGGGTCGTCGGGGAGGCCGACAGCGTGGCCTGCTGCTGGTCGTAGCCGACCTGCATGTTCCAGCCTTCGGGCGTGGCGATCGCACCAGTCAGGGCGCGGGCCAGCGTCAGCGAATTGCGGGAAGCCATGATCATCGACGTGCCGTAGACCTCAGGGGAGAGCGCGTCCAAGGCGGTGTCGACGTTGGCGGAGCCCAGGAAGGCGACGGTCGTGGCGCCCATCTCGCCGGTGGCGAGGAAGGCCTTGGCCGTGGCGGAGCCGCCGGCGCTGGCGCGCAGCACCGTGGCGTTGGTGAGGCCGTCCGCGTAGAGCGCGGTGGCGATCGCCTTGCGGTTGGTGTCGACGGTGAGGTCGGCGAACGTCTGGGCCTCGGTCAGTCCGGAGCCGTGGATGCGACCCGTGGCGTTGTTGAAGAACACCTGCGTGGTCTGCGTGCTGCGGTCGAGGGTCGTGAACGAGCCCGAGTAGGCGCCGGCGCTGACCGCAAGGACGGACTCGGTGCGACCGAGGTCGAACGTGCCGCCGGTCTTGGTGACCTTCAGATTGCTGCCGGTCTGGAAGGTCGCGGTGCCGGAGGCGATGACCTGGTCATGCTGCGTGCCTGCGGTGAGACCCCAGACTTCGATGTCGAGCGTGCCGGCTTCGAGGTAGTTCCCGGTGATGTTGATCGTGCCGGGGGAGTTGCCCGGGGCGAGCGTGCCGAGGTTGGTCAGGTTGCCGACGATGTTCGCGTTACCGCCGAAGCTGCCGTTCTTGAGGATGCGGACCGCGGAGCTGAGCGAGCCATTGACGACGAGCTTACCGACTTCGACGTTGGTGTTGCCGGTGTAGGTGTTGACGCCCGTGAGGGTCAGCGTGCCCGTGCCGTTCTTCCAGAGGCCGCCGGTGCCACCGATGGCGCCGGAGACCGTGGTCGCTGCGGTGGTGTTGAAGACGCCGCCCGTGCCGGTGAGGGCGACGTTATAGGCGATAGCCGCGCCGTTGGCGACGACGGCGCCGCCGTTGTCGAGCGTCAGCAGGTTTCCGACCAGGCCGCTGTTGGTGCCGACCTTATAGTTGAGCGCGATGAACTGGCCGCCTTCGACGAGGGTCGCGGCGCTGGCGCCGGTGGCGGCGGCGTGGTTCTGGGTGGCGACGAGGAGCCACTTGCTGCCGGTGATGCCGTCGTTGACGATCGAGGTGATGTCGATGATGCCGGAATGTTCTTCGTCGATCGTCTGGAACTGGGTCGCGCCCGTGGTAAAGCGGCTACGATCGGATTCGAAGATCTGGACGGCGGTGGACTCGCGGAGCGCCTGGGTGGATTGGCTGAGGTCCACGACCCAGTGCTTGGCGATATAGGCGTTATTACCCGGGTCTTCCTGAATGTAGAGTTTGCCGTCTTCGCCGACGGTGAGGTTGTCGAAGGTGGTCGCCTTTGCGCCGTCTAAGCCGGTCATGTTGGCGGAGTTGACGACCACATTGATGTTACCGCCCGTGGTCAGGAGGCCGTTGGTAGCATCGCTGTTGAAGTCGAGCTGGTAGATCTTAGAGGTGACCGAGATGCTGTTCACCGTCGCGCCAGTGGTGGCGAAGAGCAGGGAATCGTGATCCAGCCAGTGGCCGTCTTCGGGGCGGGCGAACTGGGTCGTGCCAGCGGTGATGGCAGCGGCCTGGAATTCCGCGCCGGTCTTGGCGGCAATCGTGCTGTTCGTGAAGACCGGGGCCAGGAGGAAGGTGCCGTTGATGCCGGTGGCAGCTTCATAGACTACTGCGCCGGTGTAACCGGTGGCTGCGTTGACTTTGATGCCGTAGACCTGACCGTTGGTCAGGCCGGCCTTCTGGACGGCGTTACCGGTGTTGGTCTTCGTGCCGAGGTAGAGGTAGACTTCGCCCGGGGTGGAGTCGTCGGTGAGGGCGACCGCTGTCTGGAGCAGGTTGGCAGCGCCGGGGCTGACGCCGTAATTGGAGCGAGCGAGGGCGTTTTCCCAGGAGTTCTTACCGAGATGGGGGAGTTCGTACATCTTGCCGGCTTCGGTGCCGGTCACGATCCAGGCGAAGGCCTTGCCTTCGACGCCGGTTTCTTCGCCGTTCATGAAGATGCGGCCGTCATAACCGTAACTGCTGCTGGCATCCCAGAAGGCGGCGGCCTTGGGCAGGTCAGCCGAGCAGAGGCGGGCAATCGCGTAGGGGGTGGAAGGCTGGGCCCAGGTGGTGCCGTTCCACATCAGCTGGTTGGCGGCGGAGGTGACGAGGTCGCCACCGGAGATGACCTGCCAGGTGGAAGTATTGATCACCCACTTGGAGACGAAGGCGCCGATGGCTCCATGGCCGCGGACGGTGCCGGAAGTGTTGCCGAGTTCATGGTTGGCGAGGACGGTCATCGTGCCGTCGCCATTGCTGAAGGCGCCGAGGCCGTCGGGGATGCCGACCATCTGGTAGCCGCCGATCGCGTCGCCGACGGTCAGGATTGAAGTCGAAGACCAGCCCGGTGCGGTGGGCGTGAGGTAGGGAGTCTGGCTGCTGGACGGTCCGGTGATCAGGCTCTGCGCGGAGAGCGAGACCGTGGCGGCCGCGGCGACGAGGAACGAACGGGCGATGTTTTTCATGGGTAGGGACGAGCACCTTACAATTCTTCTCCTACGGTACCGCTTCAGGTTTGTGACGGCGGTGTCATACACCCAAAGGTTACTTCCGCCGCAACCGACAAATAAGGCGTACGACCGTGACAAGCGCAGCCGAGCGGCCATCAGGTCGCCATGAATAGGCCAGAACCGTCACCTTCGTCACCAACCTGTCGCCTTTGTTACTTCATCATCGCGAGTCCGCGGACGGCGAAGGCCAGGCCGAGGGCGATGAGGAGGTAGGACGACACATAAGGGGCGCGGGCGGCGACGCGGCTGAACCAGCCGGACTTCTCGGCGAGCTTCTTGAAGCCCCAAGAGGCGAGCACTCCGACGGAGATCATCGTGAGCGCGAGACCGAAGCTGAAGGCGGCGACGATGCTGAAGCCGAGGGAGATCTCCTTGAGTTGCAGGCAGACGATGAGGATCGAAACCGCCGCGGGGCAGGGCATGAGGCCTCCGGTGAGGCCGAAGATCACGATCCGTCCGGTCGTGACCTGTCGGTTCGCAAAGCGCTTCTGGATGTCGGCGGCGTGCGCGCGGGCGTGCGCATCCTCGTCCTCATGGCCGTGATGATGGTCATGGCTATGGTCACCTTCGCCGTGATGGTGGTGATGACCTTGTTCTTCGCGCAGGCGCATGATCGTCCAGACGGCCATGCCGATGACGATGATGCCGCTGACGAGGAGGAAGTAGGGCTCGGTCTGCTCGACGTTCCAGTGGGAGCCGTACTTGAGGGCGAGGCCGGCCAGGATCCAGATGATGAGCGTGTGCGAGAGGGCGGCGCAGAGGCCGAGGAGGGCGGCCTGCCAGACGGTCCCGCGCACGGCGATGATGAAGGCGGCCATCATGGTCTTCGAGTGGCCGGGTTCGAGTCCGTGTAGGGCACCGAGTAGGATAGCGACGGGGATGTAGAGCCAGGCGTGGGCGGTACCCTGTTGCAGTAGCTGCGAGAAATCCATGCCCCGACCCTAGAGGTAATCTCCGACCTGTCGACCTTGGGGATAGGCTTGCGGAAGGGCGGTGGCTTTTGCTTCCTACAGCCCGCATGAAGACTGTCACCCTTGGCCAGAGCCAGCTCACCTCCAGTCGCCTCGCCTACGGTTGCTGGCGTATCGCCACCCAAGGTGATGCGGTGGCGGACTATGCGACCGCCAAGGCGGCCATCTTCGCGGCGGTCGACGCGGGTTACACGCTCTTCGACCACGCCGACATCTATTGCGACGGCGAAGCGGAACGCGTCTTCGGCCGCATCCTGAAGGAGAACCCCGGCCTGCGGGCTAAGATGACCATCGCGACCAAGGGCGGTATCCGTTTCAAGAACCGCCCGGTCGGGGCCCCGGTCCGCTACGACTTCTCCCGCGGCCATCTCATCGCTCAGTGCGAACTCTCGCTCAAGCAGCTGGGCGTCGAGACCATCGACCTCCTGCACCTGCATCGTCCGGATTATCTCATGGACGCCGGCGAGGTCGCCGGGGTCTTCACGGAACTACGCGCCTCAGGGAAGGTGCGCGAATTCGGCGTGAGCAATTTCAGCCCCTCACAGTTCTCTCTCCTGCAGAACGCACTCTCGTTCCCGTTGGTCACGAATCAGGTCGAGGTCAGCCTGGTACAACTCTATGCCTTGCACGACGGCACGCTCGACCAGTGTCAGGAGAAGAAGGTCACCCCGCTGGCCTGGAGTCCGCTCGGTGCTGGCCTGCTCGGTTCGGGCGGCGTCGATCTGCTACCTGGTCAGCGTCACTATAATCCCACTGCCGTCCTGGCCGTCCTCGATCGCATCGCCAAGGAGCGCGGCGTCGCCCGGGAACTTATCGCTCTGGCCTGGATCCTGAAGCACCCGGCTAAGATTGTCCCCATCATCGGCACGACCCAGCCCGAGCAGATCAAGCAGCTGGCCGCGGCGGCCGACCTCGAGCTGACTCGCGAAGAGTGGTATCACCTCGTCACCGCGGCCCGTGGCGCGGAGATGCCCTAAGAAGGGGTAGGGGTAGGGGTGGGGGGAGGCCCCTTTACTTGTTTGCGGCGGCGTAGGCCTTGCCGGTCGGGGTCAGATCGCCTTTTTCCGTAAAGAGGGCGGAGGTCCCGGCGCCGGAGTCATGCCAGGCGTAGCGATGGACCCAGGGCGTCTTCTCCATGAAGTCGGTCGTCGCCTCAATAAAGGCCTTCACCTGCGCGTGGGTGAACTTGTCGGGCGATTCTTCGGAGCTCGCGGCGGTCTGCGGCGCGAATTCAGTCACCCAGATCGGCTTCTTGAAGTGGGCGTGTAGCTCTTCGAGGTCCTTGATGAACTTCGCGGCGTCGACGCCCTTATACCAGTGGAAGGCGATCGCATCGACCTTCGGCTTTCCCTTCATGAAGTCGTTGAGCCAGTCCTTCGTGACCGCGTTGCCGGCCATCGCGGGGCTGAGGACGAACTTGCCCTTGTTGGTGACGTCGGACCAGCCCTTGAGGGCATCCTTCACCGCCATGTCGGACTGCTTGGCATTATCGGGCTCGTTGTAGCCGAGGATGAATTCGTTGTTCGTGGTCTTCGGCGGCACGGTCTTCAGCGAGAAGATCATCGGCACGAACTGGGCCTTCGTCGTCAGCTTCGTCTGGGAGCCCCAATTGTAATACCAACCGACCTTGAGGAGCTCCAGGTGATGCGCGTCCTTGCCTTTGCGTTCCGGCAGTCCGAAGCCTTTCTTGGCGACAGGTTCCTTCTTGTCGGCCGGGGCGTCGGCGGCGCCGATCGTGGCGGCAAGGCAGCAGGCAAGGGCGAGGCGGAGCAGACGAAGCATAGGTGCAGATTGTGGAGCTTTCTTAGGTAAGCAAACCCCGGCTGGGCGCCGAAGTCGCCGGAGTTGCAATGTCTCGGCCACGGTTTATCAAGATGCCATGAATCTCACCCCCGGTTCGTTCCTCCGTCATGCCTGGCCCTTGCTGGCCGCCGGCACGCTCTGCGCGCAGACCGCCCAGATTCTCGAAACCAAGACCATCACTCCGGCCGACGAGCCTTATGCCGGTTGGCCGACCGTCGCTCGCCGCGCCAACGGCGAACTCTGGGTGAGCTGGTCCGGAGGCCGCGACGGCCATATCTGTCCGATGGGGCAGGTGCGGGCGATGACGTCGAAGGACGACGGTGCCACGTGGACCTTCCCTCGCGTGCTTTTTGACGGACCGATCGACGATCGGGACAGCGGCGTGATGGAGACCGCCAAGGGCACCATGCTCGTCACGACGTTCACGTCGCTGGCCTATGAGGAGCGAGGCCTGCTCGCGAAGCAGACGCCGGAGCGACAGGCCCGCTGGAAGGCCGCGCAGGACCGCCTGACGGCCGAAGAACGCATGGCTCAGCTCGGCGAATGGGTCCTCCGCTCGACCGACGGCGGCAAGACCTGGTCTCCGCCCATCGCGACGATCGTGAACAGCCCGCACGGGCCGACGCAGCTCAAGGACGGACGCCTCTTATACGTGGGCAAGAAACTCTGGAAGGATGACGGCCGGATCGGTGTGGCCGAGTCGAAGGACGACGGCCTGAGCTGGACGTGGCTCAGCGACATCCCGACGCGTCCGGGCGACGTGGTGAAGAACGGCTACCACGAACTGTGCGCGCTGGAGACCGATGACGGCCGGATCATCACCCAGATCCGTAATCATAATAAACCTGACGTCGGCTCGACCTTGCAGTGCGAGTCATCGGACGGCGGGATGACCTGGACCGTGCCGAAGTCGATCGACGTCTGGGGCCTGCCTTCGCACCTGCTCAAGCTCAAGGACGGGCGTTTCGTCATGACCTATGGCTACCGTCGCAAGCCTTTTGGCAATCAGGCGCGGGTCAGCGCGGACCAAGGTCGTACGTGGAGCGAGCCCATGGTCGTCTCCGCCGACGGCGAAGCCGGCGACCTGGGCTATCCGTCGACCGTCGAGCTTGCCGATGGCACGTTGCTGACCGTGTGGTACGAATTCCAGAAGGCCGCAGGCAAGGCCGTGCTTCGCCAGGCGAAGTGGAAGATCGGCAGGTAGAGTATCGAGTATGGAGTATCGAGTATCGGGGTGAGGGCAGGGGCGTGGCTTCGCCACGCCCTCCTTATCAGGAGTGCACGATGAATCGTGCCCCTGCCTTGGTTCGCCCTGCGGCGAACGTCAGAGCCCGAAGCCTTGGGACTTGCGGACGTCGCCGACGTACCAGTTCTCGAGCTTCTCGCGGGCCCAGGGGGTCTTGCGCAGGAAGATCAGCGACGACTTGATCGTCGGGTCGAACATGAAACAGCGGATCGGGATGCGGT
>Ga0222712_10006607_pt1 | contig 11418 bp, 18 predicted proteins | sample C33_657DmetaG_FD_165043 | JGI IMG/M metagenome (GOLD analysis project Ga0222712, IMG submission 165043) | Estuarine water microbial communities from San Francisco Bay, California, United States - C33_657D | ecosystem: Environmental > Aquatic > Marine > Unclassified | place: USA: California... | reverse complement strand
CTCAAATAGTCAAGGAACAAACCATGCCTGAAGCCGCACCTGTAGTTGAAATCAAAAAGCCTGTTGCTCCAGCACCAGCACTCAAAGAAGCACTAGACACAAGTAAAATTGTCAAGGGTATAACAGAAAGTTTGACCAGCAATCTACAGAGTCTACGCCAGGAATTACAGGAAGAAAAAGCCGCTGCCACGAGATACCAACAGTTCTCAGAACTCAAGACATTGGCAGCAATATCAGCTATCAACGAGAATGTGGCAAACCTACAAGCTGTGTTGATACAGATGAACAATGAGATCACCAAGCTCAATGCTGTGGTAGCTGAATCAATGAATAATTACAATAGCAAGCTGATTGAACTTGCAGAATCAAACAACAAACTGAACCACCGAGTGGTCAAGAATGTCAAGCGTGATGACCGTGGTTACATCACAGAAGTGACAGAGCAGATAGTAACGGAGAAATAATCATGGCGGTATCATTTACAAACGAAGCAGAAACGCTTGCACTAAAAAACTTCCTGAACGTTCAGGCAGCAGAAGACATTGTTATCAAGCTGTACAGCAATGACAAAACACCTGGTCACACTGATGTTGTTGGCGACTACACTGAAGTCACAGGCGGCGGTTATGCCAGTGAATCTTTAACAGCAGCCAGCTGGTCAGTGAGTTCAGGGAATCCAAGCCAGGCACAGTATCCACAAATAACATTTGCATTTACTGGCGCTGCCGGTAACGTGTATGGTTATTATGCAGTGGGTGCCAGTACCAATAAACTTCTTTGGGCGGACAGATTTCCAAACGCACCAATCAACATTGCCAACAACGGTGACCAGATCAAAGTAACGATCACTGTGACATTGAACAACCCATAATAGATAAAGGTAAACACTATGCCAGTTGGGGGCGGCTCATACATTATAGCCGATAGAGTAAAACAAAAATGCAGTGTGATCGGCACAGGTGTGGTCACGCTGGGCAACTCTATCCTCAGCTTCAAACAGTTCAGTGACGTTGCCGCTGATGGTGACAGGTTCCACTACATGTTGGTCAACATCAACACAGGTGAGTGGGAAACCGGCTTGGGCATGTACAATGCCCTTGGTCCAACCATTACCAGAAGCATTGTTACTGCCAGCAGTTACACTGCCAATGCACCTGTGCCTTTCACTGGTGGCGAAAAAGAAATCATGATTGCACTGCTCAGCAGTGACACAGTGATCAAAGATGACTTAAATCGTCTCATGGTTGGCAGTGATCAAGTCACAGCAGATTCTTTGCTGGATGGTAGCACCAATCGTTTTTACTCAGATACCTTGGCAAGAGGTGCACTCAGCGCAGGCGATAACATTGCATACGACAGCGCCACTGGTGAAATTTCGCTGTCAACTGATATCACTGTGGCTGGTGATTTCACGGTAACCGGTGACACTGTGTTAAATGGCAACTTGACTGTGAACGGTACTACCACAACAGTTAACTCCGAAGTCACTACCCTAGAAAATCCCATTATTGCTCTGGGCGGAGAAGGTCCGCTTGTGATTGATGATGGTGTGGATCGCGGCGTTCAGTTTCGCTACTACAAAGCCGGCGATGAAAAGATTGGATTCTTTGGCTGGCAGCATGACACAGACAAGATGATCTACATACCAGATGCCACTGTCACAGCCGGTGAGTACTCGGGCACCATGGGCAAATTGGATTTTCGTGTGAGCCAACCAGGACTGGTGCTGGAAAGAATAACAACCAATTACACACTGGCACCTGGAGAAGGTATCAGTGTTGATACCACATCAGGATCAGTTGATATCAATTTACCATCATCACCGGTGCTCAACGACACAGTTATTGTGGCTGACGGCGGTGGCGACAAAGTATTCAAACCAGCCTACATACGTAGGAATGGCGCAACGATAAATGGCGTGGCTGACGATCTCATGTTTAATGTACCACTTACCAGACTGAGCTTTGTTTATGACAGTACCACATGGAGAATGACACATGCTTAGTTTAGCAGAAATTATCTCAGACAATAGAGAAATAATACGTCAAAGCACAGTTGGCGAACAGTTTGCCATGCATGCTCTCACAAGAGATGCCAATGGTCTGTTGACCTACAGCAAGGTGCACTGGAATTCAGCAGACACTGTGCAACTGACCACAGGTGAAGACTTTGCCTACAAGGGCATTGAAGAATTCTTGCATGGTGTCAACAGTGACGGAATTGAAATCAACGAAGTTGGCACAAATTCAGATGCAGCCATAAACAATGATCCCATCATTATCACAGTCACGGTAGAGGGTGTGTTTAGTCCAGATCCTATCTATGTAATGAATGGTGATGCAACCACTGTGCTGGAACTCAAGCGTGGTTACACATACAAATTTGACACCACCGACGAATCAACAGAAAGTTTTCCGTTGTTTCTGACCACTGTGCCACAGGGTGGAACCTACACAAACGAGTACACCAAAGGTGTGCTGAACTCACGTTCAGCATTTGGTGGAACTGATGACCCCAACACTGCCACAGCAGCCATGCTGGAATTCACAGTGCCCTGGGACGCACCAGACCAAATCTACTATGCCAGTGGCAACAACGCCAACATGCATGGTGTGATCAACATCGAGCGCGGTGATCCCAACCTCACAGCAAGGCGCTATGAGCAGGTGCGTTTTGATCATCAGAAGTTGTTTTATTACATCAATGACCGCGGTTTCCTAGTAGCAAGATATGGTTCCGACTATTCATATGCTGGCGGACCAGCATAAATACATTCAGGAGCCATAACAATGCCAGATTTTGTACTGGGTAGACTAAAATTTAAGTTCTTGGGCGAATTCGACCCGGGTTTTGCCTACATCAAAGACGATGTTATTCGTGTTGGTGGTAGAGCCTATGTGTGCACTGCCAATCACACAGCGGCATCAGGATTCACTGCTGATTCAGCCAATTGGGAACTCATGGTAGACGGCATGCGCTGGGCAGGTGTATGGGCCACAGGCACGCTGTATGAAATCAACGACATTGTGAATTATTCTGGAGACGCACACATTTGCGTTACCAGCCATACGTCGGGTGTGTCATTTGATGGCACAAAATTTGAAAACTTCACAGGCTGATAAATGGCAGATTTTGTATTAGGCCGACTCAAATTTACATTCTTAGGTCCCTGGGCTTCGGGTTATGCTTACATAAAAGATGATGTGGTTTCGGTTGGCGGCAGCTCATATGTGTGCATGGCCAACCATACCAGTGCCAGTGTGTTTGCTACGGATTCGGCCAATTGGGCCATAATGGTAGACGGGCAAAGATGGCGCGGAGAATGGGCGACCACCACTAGCTATGAAGTCAATGATATAGTAAAATACGAGAACACAATTTACATGTGCATCACAGCGCATGTATCCACAGGAACATTTAACGCAACAAAATTTGATATTTTCTTTCAATTGTCAGGCATCATCGACGCAGGCAGCATTGCATAAAATATCCAACCCAATTGGTTACATCAATAGATAGATCCAACACACCAGTTCGAAAGAACTGTCAACACGCAAGAAAGCAAGAGAAACAACATGGCAACAGGAACAGTAAAATGGTTTAACGATTCAAAGGGATTTGGATTCATTACTCCAGATGATGGAAAAACAGATCTATTTGCACATTTTTCCGCAATTCAAAGCAACGGCTTCAAGACCCTTAACGAAGGACAGAAGGTACAGTTCGACGTGGTACAGGGACAAAAAGGCCCACAGGCATCCAACATTCGCCCACTCTGATATAAATATGTGTGCCAAATTTGGCGCCGGCACGTTAATATGAGAAGAAGTAACATGATAGTTACGTGATAATACATTAGTGTCAATACCTTAAGCCCCGGGGGATCCAGGATCCAATCCCGGGGCTGCTTTTTGGGTGCGTTTCCATAAATATGAGTACAAGAAGGAGAGCATTCAAATGCCAAAATCAGAAGACATGGATGACGTAATTCCCCCAGCAACACCTGCTCCGGGTGGTATGACTGCGGCCCAAAAACTTGCCGCGCTGAGATCAGGATCATCAGCCAACCCAGCCAGCCCTGGTTCCACTGCCGCAACAGCTCCCAGCTATGGCTCAACCACAGGTGGTTATGGCATGAGCACATCAGGATATGGTGCCAGCGCAAGCCCTGGCACATTTGGTGGCGGTATGAACAATCAGGCACAGGCCACTGGCGCCATGCAAGAAGGCGGCACAACCACACTGGCAACCAGCGGCGGATTTGGTGACTTTATCAACAGCAAGTGGCGCCCCATGATGGCCATGATCTACATGATCACTTGTACCACAGACTTTGTGATATTTCCTATATTGTGGAGCCTGTTACAGGCACTACAGGGCGGTCAAGTGACCAGCCAATGGCTTCCGCTTACCCTGCAAGGTGCAGGATTGTATCACATTGCCATGGGTGCTGTGTTGGGACTGGCTGCATATGGTCGTAGTCAAGAAAAGATAGCCGGCAAGGCCTGAGTGTAAATAACAACATGATACAAGACGAGTTTGAACATTACGTTAGATTGATTGTGCGACACCCAATAGAAAGCGTGATTGCTCGACGCTTTCTATTGACCACCACTGCCAGCCTGGATGAAGACAATGGCATCGCTGTTGATGACAATGACACAGTGATGGTATATCATGTGGTGGGTTCCAGTCATTGCTATGACATCCCGCTGGAACGTGACATCAACGAACTGGAAGGCGACAGGCTGGCACGTGCGCTGGAAGCAGAACTGGAAATGGACTGGGATCTTGAATCCACCATGGATGTTCCAACAGACCAGTAATCTGCGCAGATAATAAATATCTGCATGAGTCAGCTAAATCTACAAAATACCAATATCATAATATGGTGCCACCCCAGGTCAGGCAGTCATAACCTCATGACACGCCTGCGAGATACCTATCACCATCAAGGCATACATTTCAGCAATCTGTATGAGATGTTTCATGACTACCCAGCCTATGTCAAGAAAGGCACACACAAAGAGTGTAGTCTTGTGCAGGTAGAGCAGGGCACTGACTGCTATAGCAGTGGACTCAGTTGGGTGCTGGAACACAATCGCTTGAAATCTAGACATGTCACAGACTGGAGTTATCTCAATGACATGGAACGCAGGCTCACCCTGCTGGAAAGCCGACAAATTCCAGGTCCAGCCATTGGCAAGCACATAACATGGTGGGCAGACTTCACAGAAAAACTGGCAGGAGATCATCCCAGCTATGTGGATCGTGTGCACAGTGCTGTGGCAGGTATAACTGACCGTGCTATCGTGCTATGGCGCAGTGATCTCCGAGGGCTGGCTGCCAGCCTAGAAGTGCTGAATTTTGGATTCCTTGTCAGCGATCAAAGTCACATACGCACACACGGCAAAGTGGTTGTGGGCGAAGATATCAATCAGCTGAACGTGGCACAGGCCAATAGATTTGTGCGGCGTTTTGTGCGCGGACTTGAGTATCTTGATCGCAACAAAACAGTGATGATTGACATGGCTGAACTGGATCAAGTGGAAACCATAACCTGGCCCGATGGTTGTCAGCTCACTTTGGACAATCGTTCTATCAACAAATTCAAGAACAGCTACTACAAGCAGGATCAAGAACAAACACAGGTCAGCAGTGCACTGGATGTGGTAACCAATCTGGACCAAATCAACGCCTGGGCAGACCAAACACAAGCACTGTATGACTGGACCAACCTGCGGCAGAACCACGGATTCAGCCGCGGATTCTAAAACGGTTGTCAGACTCATTGACACCCAGGTGCTGACCGCTTATAATAAGCACATGTTCACAGGAGATCCAATTCAATGAAAATCAATCTACGCAAAGCCAGCGCACTGATCGCTGAAATCAAATCAGCTGCCAAGGCCATCACTGCTGAAACCAGCATCACGGTCAACCTGTACAGCGAAAACATTGAGCAGGAAACTGAAGACGCACGTGTGCGCCTGCTCCGCAACATCCAGCGTCGCACCAGCCTTGACAAGGCCCATGCTGAACTGCGCGGTGCAGTGGGTCGTGCCAATACTACCAGTGGTATTTCGGATCTCCTGGCCAATGACGCTTATCTTGAAACCCAGGAAGGCTTCCTGCGAGCCATTGCTGGCACTGCCAAGCGCGAAGACAACACCACTGTGCGCCAGATGGTAGAAGCTCGTCGCAAGAGCTCAGAAGGCAACAGCCGCAACAGCATTTATGGTTATGATGCTGGCCTCAGCCTGAATGTGCTCACTGCACAGGATATTGAAACATATGAGTTGGCCGTGCGCGACATTCGCAAGACACGCCGCGAACTCAAAGACCGCACTGTTGAACTCAACGTGCGCACCGAGATTGAAGTGCCTTCGGCTGTGGAGTCTGTGCTCCGCGAAGAAGGTTTGATCTAAGCGGGGGCTTAGGTCAGGTGCTGGCTTGGTGGGTCCTATGTTATCGCTACACTGCGATAACGAACATTCCTCAAGCTAGATAGTGGCAGGCCAAAACACTCAAATGTTGGTTGTTGAGCCCGTCCTATCATCAGCACTTGGTTGTCGTTTGATCATTGATGTGTCCGCCTTGGATTATCCAGATTAGGACTTTGTCGTTTGTCATGATCAACTGATGCCAGCACTCTTCTACCCATTATAAAATGACAGACCTTTGTGCTATATGTAACAGGCCTTTGGGTACCAAGCGGATTGAAAAACATCACTTGGTACCCAAAACCTTTGGCGGTCGCGGTACCGAACAGATGCATGCCATATGCCACAGAAAGATACATGCCACGTTCAGCGAGCGTGAGCTAAAGAACTACTACAACACCGCTGAACGCATACTGGAGCACGAGGATATGAAAACCTTTGTGGCCTGGGTCAGAACAAAGGATCTGGACTTTTACATGGTATCCAGAGATTCCGGTGCCAGGAAATCCAAAAGAAGACGTTGACAGATCCCAATGCCTGTGTTACACTTGTATAAATTATCACCTAGGACAGTAAAATGAATCGAATTGGTTTCTGTTGCAAATGGCTCAATGATCCAAGTGAATGTGGCGGCATGAAGGTGAATGCTGTGGATCGTGACCTCAACGGCCGAAGCACCACCATGCGCTGGTTGCGTGAGCATGCTGATGAAGCTGAACAGCGCCAGTGGGACATCATGAATCACAATGCACGTGCGGCCCTGCTCATGGTAGAGCGTGTGGGTTCCATGCCTGAACACTTGCGCATGGTACGACTGGGTTCAGAAATGCTACAGGGCTACACTGAACCCTCTTGGATCGCATGGTGGCAACAGAAGGATGTGCAAGCTCACTGTGAGCGGATCTTTGCGCCCGTGGGTGCTCGTGCACGTGAGCTGGGTGTGCGTCTTTCATTCCATCCAGGACAGTTCTGTGTGCTGGCCTCAGAAAGCGACGAAATCGTAGAACGCAGTATCTTGGAATTTGAATACCATGCAGACATGGCACGTTGGATGGGCTATGGTGCTGGCTGGCATGATCATGGATTCAAGATCAATGTGCACCTGAGCGGCAAAGGCGGCGCTGAGAAATTCTTGCGTACCCTGGGCAGGCTCACACCTGAAGCTCGCAACCTTATCACTATTGAAAACGATGAAATGACCAACGGACTGGATGCCACTCTGCAGGTAGCAGATCATGTGGCCCTGGTCTTGGACATTCATCATCACTGGATTAACACAGGAGAATATATTGAAACAACTGATCCTCGCATTGAAAATGTTATCGCTAGCTGGCGCGGTGTGCGTCCTGTGCTACACTATAGTGTATCACGGGAAGACTATCTTGTCGGCCATCCCGGACACCAACGCCCCGATCTTGACACGCTGATCTCACAGGGCTACAAAAAGCAAAAGCTACGTGCACACTCTGACTTTTACTGGAATTCAGCTGTGAATGAGTGGGCACACACATTTGGCGACCAGTTTGACATACAGTGCGAAGCCAAGGGCAAGAACCTGGCCAGCCTGGCATTTGCACAATCAAAATCACAGGAGCAGGCAGCATGAAATTTGAAGAAATTGATCGAGACATAAACGATCTTTGGTTTACCAGCCCGCAGGCATTTGATGCCTACAAGCGGCCTGTGGCAGTTCGATTCCGCGTGGCAGAAGAGCCTGGTACCATTGACACCCTGGAAGGCCCAGTACAGCATGATGCAGGGTTTTACATAATGACTGGACCCAAAGGTGAACAATATCCCATACCTCCAGAGCGTTTCCGTACCTTGTACGATGACAATGGCGATGGAACTGCCATGCCCAAGAAGATCATCAAACGTGTGAGACTGGCTGATCGTGACGGCACAGTGGACACCAGTTGGGGCGAAAAGCTACACTACAGCAATGGTGAAGACTACATTGTGAAACACGGTCCCAACGACTATGGTGTGGTCAAGAAAGACATCTTCATGCAGACCTATGCGAGATCATGATGGCAACACCTGTATTCCTAAGCGCACTACACTATGTCACAGGCCGTGTGCCGCCTATCATTTCTGCTGAAATAGATGCTGAAATACAAGGCATCATTGACAGCGGTTTCACTGCCACCACCAACTACAAGTACAGTCTTGCAGGCGAAATAGAGCATGAGTACCTGTTGCCTCGTAGTGCCGCCACAGTGGAGTTGCTGATGGCTGGAGCCGCACAAGACTACTGGCGAGCTGTGGGACGTGATGATCTAGCACAGAAACGACATTTCCTGCGCAGAGCTGCCGCCACACTGAACAGCCGAGACCGAGATCTCTGGGTAAACTTCCAGAAAAAGCACGAGTACAATCCCTTGCATTTCCACGGTGGACAGCTGAGTTTTGTTATCTGGCATCGCATACCCTACGATCTAGCAGAAGAACAAGCGAGTGCCAGCCACAAGGGTGCTAATCAATCAGCTGGTCCAGGCACGTTTTCTTTTGCTTATCCCAATCAGTTTGCCATACAAGATGGATCGCCACGAGTGACGGGCCAAGCTCGCCAGCAGGTGATCACACATGACATTCCGCTGGGCAAAGAACATGAAGGCGTGTTTGTGTTGTTTCCAGCCACGCTACAGCACATGGTAGCACCATTCTACACCAGCGACGGCTACAGGATTTCAGTGGCTGGCAACTTGGATTTTGAATAATGAAAAACCTACAAGATCATATACGTGTGTATGACCACGCACTGACCGCAGATCAATGCGAGATTATTTTAACCAGGTTCCGCGGCAGCTCACAGTGGAACATGGCAGGGCAAGGTTCCAACACCACTGACCCTGCATTGCGCAACTGCGATACCATTGACATCAGCGACTACAAGGCCAACAATAACGCACATCTGGACCTGGACGAAATGCTGTTCCGCGGCGTTGGCCGGACCATTGCACAGTATGTCAAAGAGTTTCCACGTGTGATGATCAAGCATGACACAGGCTACGAGATACTGCGCTACACCGCAGGCACTGAATGCCGCGAGCACGTGGACAGCTATCCAGATCGCCCACGCACACTCAGCTGTTCGATAAACCTAAACAACGACTATGAAGGTGGTGAATTCACCTTCTTTGATGGTGAGCTACGCTATCGTGTGCCTGCTGGATCTGCCATCGTGTTCCCCAGCAATTTCCAGTATCCGCATGCAGTGGCACCTGTCACACGTGGCACACGTTACAGCATCATCACCTGGCTGGTGTAACGGAATCTGTTACAAAAATCCAGTTGACATCCAGAGCATTTGAGGCTATACTGTAGTTACACAGTAAGGAAAGGAGCTCCAAATGCCCAGGATTGCAAAACCCACCGGTTATCGTGTAGTAATCATTGAAAGTGAACGTGGTTGGGGTAGCAAGGTAGAAGACGAACTGTACTTTGACAATGAAGCTGAAGCTCGTGCTTATGTTGAAGACTACAATCGCAAAAGCATGCCTGCACTAGCACCCGGACAAGGCGTTCCAGACTGGTACATGCGAGCAGAGTACCGCGGCGCTGTGTAAAAATCAAGCAAAATCAAGCAATCGCAGGGTGTTGTATTTGTGCAACACCCTGTTTTTTTGTTAAAAATATCCAAAAAACGGTTGACCACCTGGCTCAAAACCCATATAATAGAAACATATTAACACAAAAGGGAGAGCTAGATGGCTACAGATTATGACAATTTCAACAGCTTTGACCTCAACGAGTGCTGTGACCACTTTGACAGTGAGAAACAGAGCAACTGGAAAAAGATCAACAAGTTCGTGGTAGCAGACGGTGCAGAGACCGGCGTGGTGTTAGAGGACGCAGGCTTTGACACGGACGAAATTGGACAAGCAGAATACGAGGCCTTTGACGCAGGCGTTCGTTATGCGCTGACCCGTATGCAAGCGGCATTCGAAGCGGCAGGTCTGGAACTGGAGATCAAAAGCGCCGACCTGGGCGAAGCCATGGGCTATATGCTGACCCGTGTGGACGATGACCCAGAATCCTTTGTCAAACGTGTGCTCAAGAAGCCCGTGATGGTGGTAGAAGGCTGGGCCTGAGTGTTGCAAAAACGCAACACTTTTACCGTAAAAGAATCCAAAAAACGGTTGACATTCTGGGCGTGGTGCCATATAATTAACACTTAGACAACAAAGGAAGTACCGTGTACGCAATCATCAATCCCACCACGTTTGCAACTGTTTTTTATTACACATTTGCGGCCGCATCAGAAGCCTGTGCCGCTTACAATGTTTTGCCGGGCCAAAAAGTCTATGTCATAGACTTTGCCCAAGCCAAAATCGAGCAGTTATAACAATCAAAAGTGTTGCAAAAACGCAACACTTTTTCTTGCAAAAACGGTTGACCAACCCGGTGCCATTTGCTATAATACATACATGTTAAACAAAACGGAGCAACAAATGAAGCTAGTCACAGCCATCAACGTGTTAGACGCAGAGTGCCGATTCCTGGGTGTGTACCTGGACGAATTGCTGTGGGACATTGAACGCCAAGGCCGCCGCATCTACAGCGAGCGAGTGGTAGAAGCTTACCAGACGTTTGTGGACAAAAACCCACGTCGTGCCGAAGAATACAGCCCATTTTCTACCACAAACAGTTGAAAAAACGGTTGACCGATCCTGGTCCATTTGCTATAATACACACATGTTAAACGAAAAAGGAAACACCATGCGCTCACTCCGTGCCTACGTTGATCAGAAAAATGCCTGGAACGCCATCTTCAAAGGGCGCCAGTTGGACATTGACAATGCCGCTGATCGACAGCGTATCGCCAGCATGATTGACTCAGACTTGAGCCCAGAGAATTTGACATGTGATGGCGAGCTGAGTCGCTCAGCAGTGAACGCAAAGTATCGCCAACTGCAAGCGGCCGCACGGGACTTGCTCAAGCTGGATCCAGGTGTTAAAATATACGAGATGT
>Ga0222712_10006604_pt1 | contig 11422 bp, 15 predicted proteins | sample C33_657DmetaG_FD_165043 | JGI IMG/M metagenome (GOLD analysis project Ga0222712, IMG submission 165043) | Estuarine water microbial communities from San Francisco Bay, California, United States - C33_657D | ecosystem: Environmental > Aquatic > Marine > Unclassified | place: USA: California... | reverse complement strand
AAAACTGAAAAAGATTATGTTATCGCCTCTGACACAGATTCAATTTATCTCAACCTTGGTCCATTGGTTAATAGCATCTACAAAGAAGGAAAGGAAACTTCAGCAATTATCGCCTTCATGGATAAGGTCTGTGAAAATAAAATTCAACCGTTTATTGATGAGAGTTATAAAGAACTTGCTGATTATGTTCACGCATACGACCAAAAAATGATTATGAAACGTGAAGGCCTTTCAGATAAAGGTATCTGGACAGCCAAGAAACGTTATATTCTCAATGTGTATAATAATGAAGGCGTTCAGTATGCGGAACCTCATTTGAAGGTCATGGGTCTTGAGATGGTAAAATCATCTACACCTGCCACAGTTCGTGAGAAAATGAAAGAACTCATTAAGTTGATTGTTACCACAGATGAACTAACTGTACAGAAGTTTATTTCCGAATTTAGAGAAGAGTTTAAATCTTTACCTGCGGAAGATATTTCTTTTCCTCGAGGTTTGAATGGGTTGCATGAATATTCTGATTCTGTTACACTATATAAAAAAGGCACACCGATACATGTGAAGGGTGCGATACTCTATAATCATTACCTAAAACAACACGGTCTAGCGACCAAGTATCAGTCGATTCAAGAAGGTGAAAAGATCAAATTCACTTATCTGAAATCACCAAATCCTTTCAAAGATTCTGTGGTATCTTATCCATCAAGATTGCCTAAAGAGTTTGGTCTACAAAGTTATATTGATTATGATACACAATTTGAAAAGACTTTCCTTGATCCAATCAAAATCATTCTTGATTCTATTGGATGGGAAACTGAGAAACAATCTACTTTAGAATCGTTCTTCGGATGATACACGCTATATTACCATTTTTGACTGCTATTGCTTTGTCTGGTATCGCTGCATACTATTCAGTGATTGGTCTTGCACAGATATTTCCTGGTTCATACTGGCCAATTATTATTATGGGTTCTGTGCTTGAAGCAGCAAAATTGGTAACAGTATCATGGGTGTATAATAATTGGAAAACCACATTTTCTGCAATGAAAGTGTATTTTTTGATTGCTGTTATATTACTCATGGCAATTACATCGATGGGTATCTTTGGTTATCTGTCTAAAGCACACATCGAACATTCTACTGGTATTACACCATTGATCGAGAAGGAAATGATTTATGAGGAAAAGATTAAAACCCTCAAAGAGAACATCGAGACTAATCGCAAAAATGTTCTCCAATTGGATGCGGCTGTCGATCAAGTCATGGTACGCTCGTCGGACGAAAGGGGGGCAGAGAGGTCGAACCAAATCCGCAAAGCCCAACAGAAGGAGCGCATACGAGCGGCTGATGAAATTGCTAGGGCGCAGACCGAAATACAGAAAATTACGGAAGAAAAGTTTCCTATATCCTTGGAAATTAAAAAGGCTGAGTCGGACCTGGGGCCTATAAAATATGTGGCTGATGTAGTTTACGGCACACAAGACCGTGACTTAATTGATAAGGCGGTTAGATTAGTAATCTTTGTAATCATTGTGGTATTTGATCCACTTGCAGTATTGTTGTTGATTGCTGCTAATCAAACTTACAGTAGATTGAAACATCAACCCGAAATAGAGGTAAAAAAAGTAGTGAGAAAGAAAAAGATTGACAAGAATGATAGTCCTAGTTTAGAATCATTCTTTGTAGATGAAAAACATCAAGTAATACCGAAAGATAAAATTGCTGATATGAATGGAGATATGAATGAGCGTTCTTGAGAAATTAAAAAAAGGTTCGACAATTAAAGAGTCGTCGATACTTTCTAAGTCTCAGTTCTTTACTGAGAAAGATATGATACAAACATCTGTGCCTATGGTCAATGTAGCACTATCTGGTAATCTTGATGGTGGCCTGACACCTGGTCTGACTATGTTTGCTGGTCCATCAAAGCACTTTAAAACTGCATTTGCTCTGTTAATGGCATCTGCATACATGGAGAAATATAAAGATGCCGTTGTTTTATTTTACGATAGCGAGTTTGGGACTCCTCAATCTTATTTCGATACATTCAATATTGATACCAATCGTGTGCTCCACACTCCTATTACTGACGTAGAACAGTTGAAGCATGATATCATGGTTCAGTTGCAACAGATTGAAAAAGGTAATAAAGTTATTATTGTTCTCGATTCGATTGGTAATCTAGCATCAAAGAAAGAAGTTGATGATGCAACAGAAGGTAAATCAGTTGCAGATATGAGTCGTGCAAAACAAATGAAGTCGTTGTTCCGTATGGTAACTCCGCACTTGACTATCAAAGACATTCCAATGATTGTTGTGAATCACACATACAAAGAGATTGGTATGTTCCCTAAAGATATCGTTGGTGGTGGTACAGGTTCTTACTACTCAGCAGATACAATTTGGATTCTTGGTCGTCAGCAAGAAAAGACCGGCACAGAAATTACAGGTTACAACTTCATCATCAACGTTGAGAAATCACGATTTGTGCGTGAGAAGTCTAAGATACCAGTAGCAGTATCATTTGATGGTGGTATACAAAAGTATTCTGGTCTGATGGACATCGCACTTGAAGGTAACTTTGTACAGAAACCGTCTAATGGTTGGTATGCTAAAGTCGATCAAGAAACTGGTGAGATTGGCGACAAAAAACGATTTGATGATACACAGAATGCAGAGTTCTGGGATGATATTCTTGCTAGTGAGAAATTCAAAGAATATGTAAGGAAACGATATGAAATTACTTATGGCAACATTATGGGAAAAGATACAGTTCTGGAAGAAGAAGAATTTGCCAGTGATGTATAAAGAGAATGTAGATTATCAGTTTATACAATCTGATGATGACCAGATAACAGGCATCGGCATACTGAAAGGTAAGTATGCTGGTGTTCTGTATCACTATGGTAAAGCAAAGATAATCGAAGAGGGTGAATTTGCCAGACTCTACTTCGATTATACCATTGAGCATACGCCCACTTTCAGTGTGCATGACTTGACAAACGATCAAGAATTTCATACAATGATAGGTGACATATTAACAGACATTTTAATGAAGCAATCCAATGAAACGATTAGAAACCACGATTCTCAAGAATTTGATATTCAATGAAGATTATGCTCGTAAAATTTTACCTTTCATAAAGTCGGAGTATTTTACCGACAACACAGAGAAAATACTCTTCCAAGAAGTTGAAGAGTATATCAATCACTATAAGAATCTTCCAACCTACGAATCGCTCGTAATCAATTTTACCGAATCAAAAACACTGACTGAACAGCAAGTTCAAGATTCAGTTGAAATGCTTCGTGAAATTAATGCTGAAAAAAATGAACCATCCGATATAGCATGGTTAATAGACAACACTGAAAAGTTTTGTCAAGATAAAGCACTATACAATGCCATCATGAAGTCGGTGAAGATTCTTGATAATAAATCTGACAAAGATAGTAAGGGTTCTATTCCACAGTTATTGAGTGATGCCCTTGGTGTATCGTTTGATTCATCTGTTGGTCACGATTATGTCGAAGATGCTGATAATCGATTTGAGTTTTATCATCGCCATGAGACAAAGATTCCGTTTGACTTGGACATCTTCAATAAGATTACTAAAGGTGGTTTGCCAACTAAAACTTTGAATATCGCACTTGCTGGTACAGGTGTTGGTAAATCTCTGTTTATGTGTCACGTTGCTGGTTCTTGTTTGTCGCAAGGCCTGAATGTTTTGTATATCACGATGGAAATGGCCGAAGAACGAATTGCTGAACGTATTGATGCCAATCTTTTGAACATTGACATATCCGATCTTCATGCTATCAGTAAACAAGATTATGATCGCAAGTTTTCTGCAATGAGAGTAAAGACACAAGGTAAGTTGATCATCAAAGAATATCCAACTGCTGCGGCATCTGCACTTCATTTCCGTGCTTTGTTGAACGAATTGCAACTAAAGAAGAGTTTCAAACCTGATATCATCTTTATCGACTATCTTAACATTTGTGCAAGTGCTAGAATTAAACCAGGTTCTAATGTCAATAGTTACTCTTATATTAAAGCGATTGCCGAAGAATTGAGGGGTCTGGCCGTCGAGTTCGCAGTACCGATAGTATCTGCCACTCAGACTACCCGTTCCGGCTTCACCTCCAGCGATCCAGGACTTGAGGATACATCTGAGTCTTTTGGTCTGCCAGCAACAGCCGACTTTATGTTCGCTTTGATAAGTACCGAAGAGTTGGAACAGTTGAATCAGATCATGGTCAAACAGTTAAAGAACCGATATAATGATCCAAATACATTCAAAAGATTCGTCATAGGTATTGACAGAGGTAAGATGAAACTGTATGATGTAGAACAAGGTGCTCAGGATGATATCGTAGACTCTGGCCAAGTTCCACCAGATAAACCTCTGAATTCTTTTGGTGAACGTGAAAGACAGAGTGGCTTCAAGAATAAGTTTGGAGGCTTCAAAGTATAAATATAGTATCAATATAAAGGAAATACTATGTCCGTAGGAGCAGGTGGTGTAGAATATGAGAATAAAGTTCTCAGAACAATAAAACCACAAATACCAAAAATTAAAGGTTTAAAATTGAAAGCGGGCAGTTCTACAGCAGCATATGCTGCCACTGAACCCGATTTAGTTCTTTTATTGAGTGGTGTGCAGATAAACATAGAAATTAAACAGGATAGTAAAGCACAAATGGGTGGTGGTTCATATAATTATGATATGAAAACGAAAAAATTCAAACTATCCGCAAAAACAGTAATTGATCCAGCAATTGATACAAAATTGCAAGAAACGTTAGAAACAAAATCTAAAGATTTGAATAAACTTTTGAATTATGTAAAAAATAATGATGCGAAATTGTTGTCAGAAAATGTAAAAGGATTACCTTTAACTGCTGCAAAAAGTATGTGGGAAGAATTAACATCTGAAAAATTCTTAGTTCCTTTGAATGCTAAAGAAACAGTACCATATTCATTCTTACATGACCATTATGCTAAAAAAAATTGTTATTATATTCAAATAGGAGGTTCTGGTTTATTTTATTTAAAATCTAATCCTCTTAATCTTCCTATACCACAATTAAAAATTCCAATGGCTATTGAATTACGTTTAGGAAGAGCGGGTTCTAAATTAAATAAAACATTAGGAATAGATGTTGCAAGTGGTAATATGAGAGCGCAGGGAAGATTGGATAGTAAAACTAAGATGACATCACCCTATTCTTTGGATAAACCAGGCCATTTTTTAGAATTGTTTGGTAATATTTCAAATAACGATTTAAAGAAATTAAAATGAAATTCTCAGAATACATAACCGAAGCAAAAGAAGGTAAGAATGTTCACCTAGAACATTTGGAAGATAATGTACTGAATAATGGCGTATCAGGTGCACGTGAAGCGATTAACTTTCTTCGTTCACTACGTAATATGTTAGCAGGTCATTCCGACGTAAAAGTAAATGTGACTACAAAATGGGATGGCTCACCTGCTATTTTCGCTGGCATTAATCCAGAAAATGGTAAGTTTTTTGTCGGTACAAAATCTGTGTTCAATAAGAATGCTAAACTGAACTATACAGATACAGATATTGATGAGAATCATCCATCAGAAGGCTTGAATGATAAACTAAAGATTGCACTTGCATACTTGCCTAAGTTAGGCATCAAAGGTATTCTGCAAGGCGATATGATGTTTTCTAAAAGTGATTTGAAGCAACAGACAATCGATGGTGAAGAGTATGTCACATTTCAGCCAAATACAATCGTATATGCTGTGCCAGTGAATACTAAACTTGCCAAGATGATGATGGCCGCACAACTTGGTGTGGTGTTTCATACATCATACACAGGTAAAGATATTGAAAACATGAAAGCATCATTCAATATTGACATCGGACATCTAACTACAACAAAAGATGTTTGGTTTCGTGATGCTTCATTTACTGATGCTTCTGGTTCTGCTACGTTTACAGAAAAAGAAACTGCCGATCTCACATCAATTCTTTCACAAGCAGGTAGATTGTTCAATACGATACCAGCATTAACATTGAATAAGATTGCATCATCCGAAACATATCTACTACAAATTAAAACGTACAACAACACTAAGATACGTGAAGGTCAAGAGATTCGTGATACCAGAGCACATGTAAATGGTTTGATGAAGTGGGTGGAAGATAGATTAAACAAAGAAATATTAGCAGCAAAAAAAGAAGAAACAAAACAGAAACGCATCAAAGAAAAAACGGAAGTGATGAGATTCTATCGTACCAACGCAGCACAGTTGAAGAATATATTTGATTTGATGAATATGATCATTGAGGCAAAACTTATGATCATCCGTAAATTGGAAACTATTCGTTCAATAGGTACATTTGTTCGCACAGACGATGGATTCAGGATCACAGCACCAGAAGGATTTGTTGCGGTAGATAAGATAAAAGGTAATGCGTTGAAACTGGTTGATCGATTAGAGTTCAGTCATCAAAACTTTAATGCTGCCAAAAACTGGAGTAAATAATGGAATACGATATCAATAAGATTATGGCAGAATATGGTGATGATGACTTCGGATTCACCACAGTAGATGAGGCAGAATATGAAGCGGTTATTGCCGAGAAAGATGAAACCGTAGAAGAGTATAAATTGAGATTGGCACAAGTAGAAAAGATTATTATGCCTTTTCTGACCAATCTGCTCAAGTCACAAGCACAACCATACATCCATTGGCCTAATCGTGGACCAATTATTGAAAAACAAATTCAAAAGATACTGACATTGACGAGGGGATAATGGTAAGTATATCATCAGCAGCAGCAAAACGAATTAAAACTATTATTGATGAAGAGGATTCATCACTAAAGTTGCGAGTGTTTGTTCAGGGTGGTGGTTGTACAGGATTTCAGTATGGATTTGCAATAGAAGAATTACCACCAGCAGAAGATGATTTTACTTTTGAGAAAGATGGTGTTTCAGTCATCATAGATAGTGTGAGTATGCAGTATTTGAATGAAGCAGAAATAGATTATACTGAAAGCATGATGGGTTCTAATTTTACTATTCGTAATCCTAACGTTAAAGCAACTTGTGGTTGTGGTTCATCTTTTGCCGTATGAAAACATTCAAAAATTATTTAAAGACAGATACTAAACAGCCACAAGAGTTTGTATCGAAAGCAGGTGCTGGTGAATGGGGTCGACCTGAACTAACTTCTAAATATCTTGATGATACACCTGGTCAAAGTACACAGCACTATAATAAATTTACAGGTGATTGGAAGATATCAGATAGAAATTAGTTATGATGGACGATAAGCATTATACTGATGAAGAGTTATGGCAAAGAGAAGAAGCCAAGATTGAAAAATTGCCTTTTGCTAAAAGACGATATGCAATATGTCTTGATTGTGAAGAAATAAGTAAGATAAAAATATGTAATAAGTGTGGATGTTTTATGCCGTTCAAAGTAAGACTTTCTGGTGTGGAGTGTCCTATAGGAAAATGGACTAAGGAATAAAGTGAAAGAAAAAGTTAAAATTGCAGGTATTGAGTATGACCTCGTATTAAAAACAACCGAAGAAATGAATGGATTAGTTGGATCAGCAGATTTCAATAAGCAACTCATCTCTATCAACAAAGATCATACTGAACAAACACAAAGAATTGCTGTATGCCATGAAATTCTACACATAGTAAGTGATGCATACGGTTTAAATCTTACCGAAGAGCAAGTAAAAATAGGCACTCATGCATTAATAGCATTGATTGAAGATAACAGAGAACTACTAACTATATAATTTTGGAGTTATAATGAAGGATTTGATAGTGGGTTGTGCGACTAATTATGATTGGTCGAAATTGAAGTATTGGGTAAATTCCATCAATCGATCAGGCTTTGAAGGTGATAAAGTTCTGATTCTCATGAATTGTGATAAAGATACCACAGATAAGATTTCTAATTCGGGTTTCTCTATCATTGCATTCAACCAAGATGCTAACGGTAATCTAACATATAACTCCAACATGATGGTTCATGTTGAGAGATTTTTCCATATCTACCAACTTCTAAAAAATAATTTATATCGATATGTAATTACTACCGATGTCAAAGATGTGGTATTTCAACAGAATCCATCGGTATGGTTAGAGAACAAATTTACTGATAGTGATGATCTGATATTCTCATCTGAAAGTATGAAATATAAAGATGAACCGTGGGGCAATCAGAATCTCATGGAAACATTTGGACCACAGATATATGAAGATTTCAAGAACAATACCATTTTTAACGTAGGCGTTCTTGCTGGTCGTGGATATGCCATGAGAGATTTGATGATGAATATTTTTGCATCATGTCTCCATCGTCCAATCAAAATCTGTGACCAATCTACCTTCAATTTTCTAATCTCACGACACCCATATTTGAAATCTTCCATTTATTCCAAATCAGAAGATGGATGGGCATGTCAATTAGGTACAACTGCTGATCCGAGTAAGATAGAACAGTTTCGTCCATTTCTACTTGAACCATCACCAAAAATGGAAGATGATAAAGTGTTGACATCCGAAGGAAAAGAGTATATAATAGTACATCAATATGATCGTGTTCCTGAGTGGAAGAAAGTGATTGAGGCAAAATATGACGACAAGTAATTTGAAAGAGATTTTCTGGAACCTAGAAAAGGGTTGTACCAAATGGTCAGGTTACTTTGATGTGTATGAACGACATCTGAGTAAGTTTGTTGGTAAAGCACCACGAATCCTAGAGATTGGTGTTCTTGGTGGTGGATCGATTGAGATGTGGTTAAAATACTTTGGTGAAGGCACTCAAGTTATTGGTGTTGATATTAATCCAGAATGTAAAAATTATGTGTATGATGGTAAAGTAGATATTGTAATGGGTGACCAAGGTGATCCACAATTTTGGGATCAATACCTAGCAGATAAGAAAGGTTTTGATATCGTTATCGATGATGGTTCACATGTAATGATTCATCAGATCACCACATTGAATAAAGTATTTCCAAGATTAAATGTTGGTGGTGTCTATATCTGCGAAGATACCCATACAAGTTACTGGCCACAACCTTGGGGTGGAATGTTTCGAGGTGCTGGTACATTCATGGAACATTCGAAACGTGTAACCGATGTATTAAATCATCAACACTTCCAAGGTCAACCAATGATGCCGGAAGTTCTAGCAAACTATAATTGCCTATACTCTGTAGCATTCTATAACAGCATGGTAGTGTTTGAACGAGAAGCATTGAAACCTTTTGGTATTACCGACAATAAAGCAAACGTAGGACGTGATCTATGAAGATAGCATTATGTCTATCTGGTCAAGCACGAAGTGTGGAAGCAGGTTACCAATTCCATAAAAAGAATATTCTTGATGGTAATGATGTAACGGTATTCTTTCACACATGGGCATCAGAAGATAATCCTTATGCAAAAGCATTGGAACTTTATAAGCCAGCAAACTGGTCAGTAGAAGAATCTTTGAATGTAGATTTGTCGAAGTACACTAGAACTCCACCACCATCACCAAACTGGAAAGTGAAAGATGGTCGCATGTCAACGTATGCTCAACTGTATGCGATTGAACGGTGCAATACAATGAAGTGTATCTACGAGCAAGAAAATGAAATAACATTTGATTGGGTAATTAGGTCACGATTCGATTTTGCCATCAATGCACGAATACCGTTTGATGAGTTAGACAATTCCAAACTATACATACCAAACTGTCGTATGGTACCAACCAGAGATTTTGGTAATGATCAGTTTGCATTCTCGTCATCGCAAAATATGGATGATTACGCAGCAGCATATCATTGGATTGACACATTCTATAATTCTGGTGTACAATATATGTGTGAAGATTTTATGAGTGCAAACTGGAAACGTGCTGGACTTGTTGGTGAGAAGTTAATGTATTGTGATATCAATCATCCATTTCCACCTGGTCCATACAATGGAACACCACACTCTCTCATTAGGGAAGATTTTGAAAAATGGCTGAAGTAAATTTAGTTATCTGTATGGCGGGTTACAACACTCGCTTTCATGACGTTGGTTTTGATATTCCAAAGTATCTGTTACCGTGGAATGGTGCAACAATCATTTATGATATTCTAAACAATCTTGACCGTCCAGTGCAAACTGTTTTAGTTGCTAATAAAAGAGACATTTATTTTAAAGAACAGTTAGTAGAAGCAATTCGTCCATTAGAATTGGATGAAAAGAATATTTTATACATTGGTGATACAAAGGGACAAGCACACACAGCCGCAGTTGGTATTGGACAACTATATCATCCAGAGATTCCAACGTTCATTCACAATGCAGATACGATTGTTAAGGGTCGTTCTTTAGATTTGATTGCATATTCAATGAACGATATGTACGATGCATATATTGATGTGTTCGTTGGTAATTCGCCAAAATATTCATATGTTCGTGCATTTGAAGATACTGTATTGGAAATTGTAGAGAAGAAACAAATCTCACCATATGCTTCATCTGGACTCTATGGGTTTCTAACAGCAAGCATGTACATGAGTTACTATGATTCTTGTATCCAACAAAACAATGAACTGTATGTCGCAGATGTAATTCAAAGTATGATTGGTGCGGGTAGAAAAGCGTTTATGAATGGACTTGGTAATAATCAAGAAACAATAGTGCTAGGCAGTCCACAAGAATATGGTATTGAGATAGCACGACAAACATTAGGTGCGAAATGACTATAATTATGCCTTTGAAAGGTGGTTCTCTTAGTAGAACATATAGAATGCCACAATATGATTTAGTGGGTAAAGAAATTGTCCGTGATAAGAATCGTGAGTATGGTTTTGTTCGTTGGTATTCTCAACTGAAGAAACTGCAACGATACAATACACAATATCCTAATCTGTTTCCAAAAGTTATTGGTGTTAATGTTGATGATAACAAAGCAACATTCAAAATAGAATACATGAAAGGTTTTCGTGACATCAAAACTATTCTTGCCAATGATACTCTGACCGATGACCAAATCTTCCGTATCAGTCAAGCAGTATGGAAAGGATTGAATCAACTTCATTCAGTCACACATGATCCAATACCAGGTGCAGGTAAATTATACTTCGAAGAAGAAGTTTGGCAGAAGTTGAAAGATGCTTTAACAATACCAGAGTTTTCAAACTTTCATGCTCACGGAACATATGAATACAATGGTAGAATAGTTCAGGGCATAGGAGCATCAATACATGACCTTGAGAATTTCTTCAAAGAATTGAAATTGATACAAGAAGAAAACATTCATGGTAATCCTACACTAGAAAACATCCTCTATTCATTTGATGAAGATCGTGTGGTATTCATTGATGTCTATGATGAAAGCATGATAGATACTAGATTCTTGGACTATGCAC
>Ga0222712_10006602_pt1 | contig 11423 bp, 7 predicted proteins | sample C33_657DmetaG_FD_165043 | JGI IMG/M metagenome (GOLD analysis project Ga0222712, IMG submission 165043) | Estuarine water microbial communities from San Francisco Bay, California, United States - C33_657D | ecosystem: Environmental > Aquatic > Marine > Unclassified | place: USA: California... | reverse complement strand
ATTGCCATCCGGCACATGATGTTCGTTTCCATGTCTTATGACCACCGGATCATCGATGGTAGCATGGGCTCCCTTTTCCTGGCCGCTTTTGTGGAGGCGCTGGAATCATTTGATGTCAACCGTACATTCTAGTGAGCAGTTCAATTTTTTTGGTCACTCCCCCATTTACGCAACTCAATACACCTTACCCGGCTACTGCTTATATCAAGGGTTTTCTGAACACAAAACAGATCAGCAGCAAACAGGCTGATTTGGGCATTGAAACCATACTGGCCATCTTCAGTAAAAATGGTTTGAATGACCTTTTCCACTACATCAAACAATCAGGTAAAACCCTTTCTGCCAATGCCAGCAGAATGGTGGCGCTTGAAAACGATTACATTGATACGATAGAACATGTTATCGGATTTTTGCAAGGCAAAAATCCGACCCTGGCCTACCACATCAGCAAACGAAAATTCCTGCCAGAGGCCTCAAGGTTTGAGCAAACCGATCAACTGGAGTGGGCATTTGGCACCATGGGCAACAACGATTTGTCTAAGTTTCTTTGTACCATGTACATGGAGGATCTCTCTGACCTCATCAAGGAAGTGGTAGATGAGCATTTTGGATTCAGCAGGTATGCAGAACGCCTGGGTAGGAGTGCAAACAGCTTTGATGAGCTCTATGCGTCTTTGCAAGGAGACCATACCTATATTGACAAGATTTATCTACAATTGCTGGAGCAACATATTGATGCCATCCATCCAGGCATCGTAGCCTTTTCAGTGCCCTTTCCCGGCAATCTGTATACGGCATTCCGGTCTGCACAATGGATCAAGAAAAACCGACCCGGCATCAAAGTGGCCATGGGTGGAGGTTTCCCCAATACAGAGCTTCGATCCCTTTCTGATGTGCGTGTATTTGAGTTTTTTGATTTCATCACATTGGATGACGGCGAGGCACCCCTTGAAAACCTGATTGGTTTTGTTGAAGGAAGAAAAAATAAGAATGACCTCAAAAGGACATTCATTCTGGAAGATGGCGCTGTATTGTATCGCAACAATGCTTCCTGCAGGGATTATAAGCAGTCAGAATTGGGTACACCTGATTATGCTGATCTCTTGCTTGACGAGTACATTTCTGCAGTAGAGATTGCCAACCCCATGCACCGGCTATGGAGCGATGGCAGGTGGAACAAGCTGACCATGGCCCATGGTTGTTATTGGGGCAAGTGCACTTTTTGTGACATCAGCCTTGATTACATCAAGCTGTATGAGCCTGTGGCTGCGGCTTTGCTTTGCGACAGGATGGAGGAATTGATTCAACAGACAGGAGAAAATGGATTTCATTTTGTAGATGAGGCTGCGCCCCCTGCATTGATGCGGGCGCTGGCCTTGGAAATACTGAAAAGAAGATTGGTGGTAAGTTGGTGGACCAACGTGCGGTTTGAAAAAAGCTTCACCAGGGATCTTTGCATACTGCTGCGTGCATCGGGATGCATTGCAGTAAGTGGTGGGCTTGAAGTGGCATCAGACAGGTTGTTGGAACTGATAGACAAGGGCATCACCGTTGCACAGGTTGCTGTGGTGAACAAGAACTTTACTGAGGCAGGCATCATGGTGCATGCCTACCTGATGTATGGATTTCCAACACAAACCATGCAGGAAACCATTGACTCGCTGGAAATGGTTCGTCAATTGTTTAAAACCGGTGTGCTGCAATCAGGCTTCTGGCATCAATTTGCCATGACTGCCCACAGCCCTGTAGGGCTTGATCCAGCCAAATACAAAGTGAAAAAACTAAATGAAGCAGTGGGTAGTTTTGCCAACAATGACATTGCTCATCTTGACCCAACTGGCGCAGACCATGAAATGTTCAGCTATGGCTTGAAGAAATCGTTGTTCAACTTCATGCAGCATATTGGCCTCGATGATCCCTTGCAAAAATGGTTTGAGTTTAAAATACCCAAGACGGATGTTGAGCCCAACCATATTGAGCATATCCTTTTGCAAGATTCTTTGCCCCTGTTCAAGCCAACCACAAAATTGGTATGGCTGGGTAAAACAGTTGGATGTGAATACTATACAAAATCCAAGAAAGGGATGCAAAGGGAAATGGCCAAGATCAGCTTCATCAACAAATCCAGTTCATTGATCATTGATATAGCAAAACAGGATGCCAATTGGCTCCTGCCCATGCTTGAAAAAATGACCATTGGAGACAGGTTAATGACCTTGCAGGAAATGAAGGAAAGCCATGAGGCTGCCGGTCTGGAAGACTTTGAGTTGTTCATTGACAACAAGCCAATGAACACCATGCACAAAGTCGGATTGCTCCGACTTTGATTGCATTGTTGCTCCGGTATTTTATACCTTTTCGTTTATCAATCGATGATTAATCCAACTTGGTTTCAAGCCCCCAACTCCTTCCTTTCTCTGTAGCAGGCACACCATCCGTTAACCAAACAGCGGGCTTTTCACCTTTCAACAACCAGTCAAAGAATTGTTGTTCCCTGATTTGAATGTCTTTCCTGTTTTTTCTTTCAACCAGATTATGGGCTTCTCCATTGTAATTGAGCATCCAGACTTTTTTGTTCAGCCTTCGCATGGCAGTAAACATCTCAATGCCTTGGTACCAGGGAACTGCACCATCATTGTCATTGGACATGATCACCACAGGCGTTTTGACTTTTGGCAAATGGAATAGCGGTGAATTTTCAATGTACAATTGTGGCTTCTCCCAAAGGGTTGCACCAATCCTGCTCTGCGTTTTCTCATATTGGAACTGCCTGTTCATGCCACTCTCCCAGCGGATACCACCGTATGCACTGGTCATGTTGGCCACAGGAGCACCAGCCCAAGCAGCAGCAAACAAATTGGTTCTGGTAATGATGTGTGCCACCTGATAACCGCCCCAGCTCTGCCCTTGAATGCCCATTTTGGTACTGTCTACCCAACCTTTTTTCACCAAGGCCCTGGCACCACTGACCACATAGTCATAAGCAGCCTTACCGGGATATCCGTCTGTATAGTGAATGTCCGGAGCCAATACGATATACCCCCTGCTGACGAAAAATGGAATGTTCAGCCTGCTCGGAGTGGGTGATGGTGACTGGTAGCTGAACAATCCATCAGAAAGGGTTTCATAGAAGTAGGCAATCATCGGATACTTCTTTGAAGGGTCAAAATTCTCAGGCTTGTAAACAATGCCTGTGGTCATTTTTCCATCGTATGCCTTCCATGAAAACAACTCAGCTTTCATCCAGTTGTACTGCGATTGTTGCGGATTGATGCTGCTGAATTTTGTTTCATTCACCAAATCATTGGAAAAATGGATATTGGGTGAAGATGAGAAACTTTCTTTGGTGTAAATGAATGCACTTGCATTTTTTGCCTTGGTGGGAAAGCCCATGGCATAGGCACCTTTTTGAAGGACATTGATGGTTGCATTGGGCATCAATTGCATGGTACCCAAACCAGCATGTTTTGTTTTTTCATCAAAGATCCTCAGGTGAATGGTTTGCCCGACTTGAACAGCACGCTCATCCTGATTCATAGGAATGTAGCGATAGCTTTGATGGGTCTTCCTGCCATTACCTGCTGTGATGTTGACGGGAGGAACCAACCCTTTTGGATCCAGCTGCCAGATATCATACCTGTCGTAAACATAAAGGGCTTCATCATTTTTCTGCCAACGCATCTGGCCATAAGGATTTGGATCTGAAGGCATGTCGTATTCCTCCTCATAAAGTTTAACAGGAACCTGCTTGCTGATGTTGATGCTTTGTCCATTATGGTAAGAAAAATAATGCCTTTGTTTTGCATCATACCAAACAAGGTGATTCCCTTCTGGTGAAAATTGAGGCATTCCAGACAGTTCCTTGACAATGATTTTTTTGGATCCGGTTGTGGGATCTACCAGATAGATATCCTTTTTTGTTCCACCTTCCCATTGCATGGAAACCCTTTTGCCTTTGTCACTCATGCCGAGGAATTGTTTTCCATCACCTTCTGCAGCAATCATCACCTGTGGAAGGTCAAGATCAGCCAACTGGCTGAGTTTTTTTGTAGACAGGTCTACCATCGCCAGGTAGGATTTCCTGTTTTCCATCTCTGCTGTCCTCAATTGGTATGGTTGCAAATAATCATCGTTATAATGCCAAACATCCAGCTTCACAAGATCCATGTCGATGAGTGAGGTATCCCTGATGGGCTTGATGGGAGCGGTTCCTAGAAAAAGGCGCTTACCCGATTTGCTGAAATTGGGGGTATAGTTTTCGCTGATGGTCCAGTTGATTTTCATGCCGGGCGTAAACTTATCTGCCAATACGGTAGCACCTGCATCGCCGTTCTGCCAATACCATAATTTGTGAAATTTCTGCAGCGACTTGAACGCACTATCGCGCTCTGCAACAAATGCAATCTGGTATCCATCTTGATCGATGGCAAAATTCCTGAAATCATTTCCTCCCACCAACAGGGTATCAAAACGGTCTTCCACAGCGCGCCAGATGTAGACCATGGGCTTGGTATTTTTGTTTGATTTGCTGGAGGAAGATTCTACCAACAGGATCTTGCCATTTTCACTCCAGAGATAATCGCTTGTCAGGGGAAGCGACTTGGCATTTTTTTGGCCCAGCCTGAGCACAACAAGTTCAGTTCCTTCTTGCACTGCAACTGCAGCTCCTTCATCTCCTTCGGCATCAGCCATCTCATCATCATTCTCCCCTTTTGCGGTCAATTTTCTTTTTTGTTTTTTGTCAGGCACCTGCTCAATGATGAGTGGAAACTGTTTTTTCGCAGTATCCTTTCTAGGAGCAGCGGTATCTTTTGCAATGTTTGCTTTTACTGAATCGGAAGGCTTTTTGAGCAATTGATAGGCCAACAACCCACCCGCTTTTTCAGGCATTTTATATGAGCTAACACCTGCGATTTTCTCCAGTGAAAGTTGACCCAGATCAAAAATACCAAGAGAATCTTTTGGGAATTCATCAGGTCTCTTTTTCTTGATTTTAGCATTTCGTGTGTCCGCAAACAAAGGTTTTATTTTGAATACAAGAAAACGGCTGTCCTCTGAAAACGAGATGGAGTAACCCCTTGGAATGGTAGTAGCAAAAGAAGAATCTGTCTTTTGCAGCACCAACTGACCATCTCCCTCCTGCGGTTCTACCGTATAGGCAATCCATGTTCCATTGTTGTTGATTTTTTTTTCACCAATTGACTGCCATCCATCATAAACGGTATGGTCTAACGGCTTTTTTTGGCTCCAACCCAACAGGCTGAAGCAAAGGAATGAGAATACAAACAGCAATGATTTTTTACAGTGGCGCATGAGGTTGGAATTTGAGTTGAAATTAACGAATTGGCCGTAAAAACAGTTCAATTCTTGTTAGATCAGCCTTTGGAGTCTCGCCAAACTTTCAAAGTTTGCAATACCACGGTCAAGATGATGATGGAAATACCTGCATAGAAGGATGGGCCCAGTGTTTTGTGTTCATTGTAGAGCAAAAAAGCCAGCAAGATGCCATATACCGGCTCGAGGTTAAAGCTGAGGTTTACGGTGAATGGAGATACTTTTGAAAGTGCTCTTACTGAAAGATTGAAGGCAAGAACGGTGCAGAAGAGGCTCATGAACAAAAGCCAAAACATGTCTTTGGCATCGGGAAGATAATTTGTTACTGGACTGAAAAGCAGGTAAACAGGAACAACAAAGTTCAGGACCATCCAACCACCTCCGATTTCATAAAAAGTGATGGTATCTGCATCATGTTTACCAACAAACCTTTTATTGAGGATGGGAAAAATGGTGGCCAGGAAGGCAGAGATGAGGCCGAAGAGAATCCCTGTCCTGAAATGCTGATCAAAATGAAAAATCAGGTAAACACCGAGCATCACCATGAAGCCAAGCAATACCTCATTCAGGATCAGTTTTCTATTGGAGATCAATGGATCAAGAAATGAAGAGAAAAATCCAACAGAAGAAAAGCAAACAAGGGCAATGGAAATATTGGCATATTTAATGGATCCATAAAAAGTTACCCAATGAAGGGCGATAATGCCACCTATGCCAATAAGCGGTAGCATTTGTTTCCAATGCAACCATTTTATTTTTTTTGTAAAAACGGAAATGGCCAATAAAATCAAAGCGGAGAAAAACATGCGGTACCATACCAGCAAGGCTTCATTGATGGTAATCAAACGACCGAGAACGCCGGTAAATCCTGCAAGAAAAACTGCGAGGTGAAGTTGCAGGAGGGCTTTTTTCATGAAATTGGCTCCGTATTGAGGGATTAACTTCTCTTTTGTTTTTTGCCCAGGCCACCAAACAGGTACTGCATTTGCATGGAGAGTACACCCACAATACCTTCCTGGATGATCCCTTTGGTCATTTTAGAAGCACCAAATTTTCTGTCCCTGAATGTGATGGGTACTTCTTTGATCTTGAACCCAAGTTTCCAGGCGGTAAACTTCATTTCAATTTGAAAGGCATAGCCAATGAATCGAATGGATTTGAGGTCCATTGCGGCCAGTACCTTACTTGAATAACATACAAACCCAGCCGTGGCATCGTTCACAGGAAGCCAAGTAATGAGTTTGCTGTAAAGCGCACCGGCTTTAGAAATGAGTTTTCTGCTCAGCGGCCAGTTTTCAATCTGTCCACCACGAACATACCTAGACCCTACAGCCATGTCTGCTCCACCCGTATGACAGGCATTATACAATCTCTCCAGATCGTTGGGATCGTGGGAAAAATCGGCATCCATTTCAAAAATATAATCATAGCCATTGGCCAACGCCCATTCAAAACCTGCGATGTAGGCGGTTCCTAGGCCGAGCTTTCCTGCACGCTCAATGAGAAAAAGTTCTTTGGGATGAAGCTGCTGCATGGATTTTACAATATCAGCAGTGCCATCGGGTGAATTGTCATCAATGATCAAAATATGATAATGTTGACCAAGATTGATAACAGTATCAATGATCAGTTGAACATTTTCTTTTTCCTTGTAGGTTGGTATGATGACGAGCTTCTTCAAATAAGTGGTTGTCTAATTGACTTTATGGTGTTTTGGTTTTCAGCATGACGCGGTTGAAAATTTCAGTGAGTTTGAGCTTCGTATGCAGTGCAAACTCACTTTTCATGATCCAGTCATAATAGGATGGCTCAGTTTTCAAAACATCCACCACTGGTTTTCCCTTGTGCTTGCCGAAGTTAAAAATTTCCTTCCCGTTTTCGATGACCATTCTCCTGGCAAAGTCTACGATTTGATCCTCACCAACCACTTTCATCACCGTATCAATGGAATTGCCCAATTGGGGATATTTGTTGATTTGGGCCAGAAATACTTCATAGGTAGCATTGATATCTGTTTCTGCGGAATGGGCGTTTTCAAGGTCTTTTTCACAATAAAACTTGTAGGCAGCAGAAAGTGTACGGGGCTCCATTTGGTGATAAATCTTCTGAACATCCAGCAAACGCTTCCCCTGAATATCGAATTCCAGTCCGGCACGGAGGAATTCTTCGGCCAGCAATGGCCAGTCAAACTTGTTTGAGTTGTACCCCCCCAGATCTGCACCTTCAAGGTATTGTCTGATCTCATTGGCCAACTGTTTGAAGGTTGGGGCATCTTTGACCATATCATCGGTAATCCCATGAATGGCGGAAACTTCGGCAGGAATCGGTTTCTCAGGATTGATCAACCTCCGTTTCATTTGCCTGCTGCCATCCGTAGAAACCTTGAGCATTGCGATTTCCACAACCCTGTCTTGCGTCAGGCTGAGACCTGTAGTTTCAAGGTCGAGAAACACAATGGGACGCAGCAGATCAATGTTCATATTATAAATTATCGCCACAAGATAAGCTGAAAAATAAGTGCGGGGAAGTATTTTCTCATGAATTTCTGAGAAAATCAACTGTGATGAATGAGTTAAAATACTGATTTTGAAGAAAAAAACACTGTTGAAAATACTAAAAGCCTCGAAATTGAGTTCTATATTTGTAAAATCAAAACCAATTAAATGAGAAAGCCTGTTGTTTTGTTGTTCATCCTTGCATCCATTATCGTTCTCAGCTCTTGCACCACTTACCGTGGTTCAGCAGGTGGCGGTTGTCAGATGAACAGGAACCTGGTTGGTTACAGATAGACATCATCAACCCATGATATTAAAAAAGAGGCCTTTAGGCCTCTTTTTCATTTTAGCTACTTTACAGATTCCCTTTTAGGCAAAAACCTGGTTGAAGGACTGTTCAAAATCTGCTTTGATGTCCTCAATATGCTCGATCCCTACACTGATCCTGATCAGGTTGGACAATACGCCTGATTTTACCTGCTCTTCTGCACTCAACTGTTCATGGGTGGTAGATGCTGGATGAATCGCCAGGGTTTTGGCATCACCGACATTGGCAAGATGACTAACCAATTTCAGCCCATTGATGAACTTCTTTCCATTTTCTGCTCCACCCTTGATACCGAACTGCAGCACTCCACCGAATCCGTTTTGAAGATATGTTTTGGCCAGCTCATGATAAGGATTATTGGTAAGACCCGGATACCAAACAAAATCGACTGAAGGATGTGATTCCAACCATTGGGCCAATGCCAGGGCATTCTGAGCATGGCGTTCAACCCTGAGCGATAAAGTTTCAAGACCTTGCAGGAGCTGGAAAGAGTTGAATGGACTCTGTGATGGGCCAAAATCGCGCAGGCCTTCTACTCTTGCTCTGATGATAAACGCAATATTGGGCATCCCCAGAGGATTGCCTTCTCCAAAAATATCCCAGAATTTCAAGCCATGGTATCCTTCGGAAGGTTCTGTGAATTGTGGGAATTTTCCATTGCCCCAGTTATAATTTCCTCCATCTACTATAACACCACCAATACTGGTTCCATGTCCCCCTATCCATTTGGTGGCAGATTCCACCACGATATTGGCACCATGCTTGATGGGTTGTGCAAGGTATCCGCCTGCGCCGAACGTATTGTCTACAATCAATGGAAGGTCATGTTTCTTTGCAAGGGCTGCAAACTGTTTGAAATCAGGAATGTTCAAACGGGGGTTGCCGATGGTTTCAATATAAATAGCCTTTGTCTTTTCATCAATCAGTTTTTCAAAATTCAATGGGTCATCACCTTCTGCAAACCTTACTTCAATGCCAAGCCTTTTGAAGGCTACTTTGAATTGGTTATAGGTTCCTCCATAGACATATGAGCTGCTGATGAAATTATCCCCTGCTTGAAGGATATTGTTCAACGCCAAAAACTGTGCTGCCTGCCCTGAGGAAGTGGCGAGCGCCGCTACGCCACCTTCTAGTGCCGCAATGCGTTTCTCAAAAACATCTGTGGTAGGATTCATCAACCTTGTATAAATGTTGCCGAATTCTCTCAATCCAAACAAATTCGCTGCATGATCGGCGTTTTTGAATACGTAGGAGGTTGTCTGGTGGATGGGTACTGCACGTGAACCGGTTACTGGATCTGGCTCCTGGCCTGCATGCAATTGAAGTGTTTCAAATCTTAGTTGGTTGCTCATTGTTATACTTTTTTATTAGTCTACAAATTTAGTAGAGTTATTTGAAATAAAGAAATTCATGAGATGATTTTCTTTAAAAAATAATGGGAATTATTCTGGAGAGCTCCTGTTTACCCTGGTGGAGGCATTGCGGATCTGGTTCAACATCTCAGAAAGCGATTTGACTTTATCAGGATATTGACCATACAAATCATTGTCTTCGTGTGGATCTTCAGCCAAATTGTACAACTGCCCTATGGCTTCTCCCGGCTTGGCTTTGATCTGCTTAGGGACTGTGAATCCGCCTGAACCCAGGCCCTCGATCAATTTCCAGTTTCCAATCCTGATGGCAAAATATCCAATAGAAGAACTGTGCACAACGGCGGGCTGGTTGTCTACTGATTTGGACTTCCCTTTCAAAACCGACAAGATGCTGTAACTGTCTTCAGTCTGGTAGCGTGGATTGGTATTGCCCACCATCTCTGCCGCTGTAGACATCAGGTTGGCTAAAGTAGTGGTGGCATCAGAAACTGCGCCAGGCTTGGTATTGCCGGGCCATCTCACGATAAACGGAACACGGTGTCCTCCCTCAAAGGCATCACCTTTCATTCCTCTCCAAGGCCCTGCAGATTTGTGTTGAAATTTATTGACATAATCCTCTCTCCAGTAGGGTCCATTGTCACTGGTAAAAACAACCATGGTATTTTTTGAAAGGCCCATGCTATCCAGGGTTTTCATGATGGCACCAACAGAGGCATCCACCTGCTGCACATAATCACCATACTCTCCTGCACCGGAGGCTCCAACAAAACCGGTGATGGGCATCCATGGGGTATGAGGTGCAGGCATCGGGAGATACAGAAAAAATGGTTTTTCCTTGGATTGGCGACTCAGAAATTCATTGGCTTTTCTTGTGAAACCTGGCAAAACATCAAAAAAATCAAAAGAGGGCGACATCAAACCAGGTCTCCAAAAGGCACCCGCATAACCAGTATCAGGCTTTTTACCTGGCGTAAAGGATGTCAATGGATCAACGAGTTTCCCATTCTCCACATAGCAATAGGGTTGCATGTCGAGTGAAGCGGGCAGCACATAAGAATAATCAAACCCGTTGGTCTTGGGACTGATGGTCATTGGGGCAGCAAGGTCTACATGGTCTGGATTCATCTCCGCATCGATACCATAGCCCTTTTTGTTGAGCAGGTGAGCATATTCACGCTTGGGTACCCATCCCAATCCTAAATGCCATTTTCCAACAACAGCTGTATTGTATCCATTATCTTTCAACAGTGATGCAACGGTTGCACGGTCGTTTTCCATCAGCGGCCTGCTGAATCCATTCAAAACACCCACCGGGCGTTGGCTCCTCCATGGATAGCGTCCCGTCATGATGGAATACCTTGTTGGAGTACAAACACCCGAGGGAGAATGTGCATCCGTAAAACGCATCCCTTGCTTTGCGAGCTTGTCTATATTGGGTGTGTTGATCTTCCCTTCTTTGTTGTAGACTTTTACATCTCCATAACCCAGATCGTCTGTCAGGATGTAGATGATATTGGGTCTTTCTTGTGCATTTGTATCTACATTAGAAAAACATGCAAGGCATGTGATCAGCAAACATTTCAAAAGATGGTTCATCGGTGGTTATTCTGTTTTCATTGACTTGATCCAATCGCTGATCAGCTTTACGCCTTCATCATGGATGAGCTTTCTGCTGACCTCAGGCATCATCACACCAGGATCTGTTGACTGCATCCTGTATAACAGTATGCTTTCATTGGGTTTACCGGGGTGTATATCAAATTGCAGGTTGCCTGAACCCCTGCCTGCAGCGATGGGTGTTTTGAAAAACCCATATGCAGCATGGTCTGTTGTTCGCCAATCGAGGAAAAGGCCTGAAGTTTGCGCAGGACCTGTTTTGTTGTGGCAATGTGC
>Ga0222712_10006601_pt1 | contig 11424 bp, 9 predicted proteins | sample C33_657DmetaG_FD_165043 | JGI IMG/M metagenome (GOLD analysis project Ga0222712, IMG submission 165043) | Estuarine water microbial communities from San Francisco Bay, California, United States - C33_657D | ecosystem: Environmental > Aquatic > Marine > Unclassified | place: USA: California... | reverse complement strand
TCTGCAAAGCATTGACAGCGCCGCAGCGGTGCGCACGCTGGCCTCGCGCTGGAGCCTGGGCAAGGACAGTCAGGAGTCCTTTGGCTGGAGCCTTGGCGTGACGGGCGAGAAATCACGCTTCAAGCCGCGCAACCTGATCCTGCAACTGGTGGGCGAGGACGACAACAGCAACATCGGCTATCAGGTGGTGGCCTCCGACATCCATCTCGAGCTTGATCAACGCTACTGGCTGCGCGTGAAGCTGGAGACAGGCAAACAGATGGCGCACTTCGAGGTGCAGGCCTTGGATCAGCCCAATGCCCCGCTGCAAAAGGCCAGCCGCGCTGTGGACATCCGCAGCAAAATCAGCCAGGGCAGCTCGCCGCTTGTGATTGGTGGTCTGGGCCGCCGATTGATCGCGCATCAGTGGCAGGGCAGTATCGAAGCCCTGCGCCTGCTGCCTGCTGGCCTTGGTGAACTTGCCGGCAGCGGCACTGATCCACAGCAGTGGACTGGCGGTCTGCTGGTTTGGCGCAGCACGGATGCCCTGCAATCCAATCTGGCCTGGAGCGGCAGTGAGGACAACGCCAGCGAACTGGCCGGGGCCCCCAGCCAGGCCATGGTGGACCTTTGCCAAGTCCTGCTCAACACCAACGAATTTTTCTACCTGCACTAATGAGCTGCCATCGCTACGATCTGCCCGGTTCGCGCCGCGAGTTTTTGCAACAAGCCGGTTTTGGCCTGGGCAGTCTTGCCCTCAGCACGCTGCTGGCCCCGGCACAAGGTGCCTTGATTCCGCATCGCCGCACCCGCGCCAAGAGCGTGATCTTTTTGTTCATGGAGGGCGGCCCCAGCCATCTGGATACCTTTGACCGCAAGCCCCTCCTCAATGAATTGGCCGGGCAATCCCTTCCCCCCAGCTTCAAGCCGCCGATCACTGCGATGGGCGAGACCAAGTCACCCCTGCTGGCCTGCAAGCGGCAGTGGAAGCAGCATGGCCAAAGCGGGTTGTGGATCTCGGATTGGTTCAACCATGTGGCCAAGCACGCTGATGACCTTGCCGTGATCAACTCCTGCGCCAGCAGTGGCATCAACCACGCCGGCGGGGTTTGCTCGATGAACACCGGCTCAGTGTTTGGCGGGCGGCCCTCGCTCGGTGCCTGGGCCTCCTATGGGCTGGGTAGCGAGAACAGCAACCTGCCCGCCTTTGTGGTGATCAAGGACAGCGAGGCCACCGTGGTCAATGGCGTGCGCAACTGGGGCAATGGCTTCATGCCCGCCGTTTATCAGGGCGTGGAATTCAACTCCGAGGGCAGCCCCATCAAGTACCTTGAAAACCCCAAGGGCGTGGACCGGGTGCGCCAGCGCGACAAGCTCGACCTGTTGCAGGAACTCAACCGCCAGTACAACGCGCAGCGCGCCAGCAACACCGAACTCGATGCCCGCATCCGCGGCTTCGAGCTGGCCTATGCCATGCAGGCCGAGGCCCCACAGGCTGTGGACCTGAGCCGCGAAAGCGCCGCCACTCGCGAGCTTTACGGCATGAACGATGACGCCACCGCCGTCTATGGTCGCAATTGCCTGCTGGCCCGTCGCCTGATTGAAAACGGCGTTCGCTTTGTGCAGCTCTACAGCGGCGCAGGCAGCAAGTGGGACGCGCACAAGGGCATCGAAGGCAACCACGGCCGACTTTGCAACGCGGTGGACAAGCCCATTTCCGGACTGCTCACCGACCTCAAGGCCCGCGGCCTGCTCGATGAAACCCTGGTGATCTGGGGCGGTGAGTTTGGCCGCACGCCGATGAGTGAACAAGGCGATGGGCGCGACCACAACCCCACGGGCTTCACGCTGTGGATGGCTGGTGGCGGCGTGCAGGGCGGACGCACCTATGGTGCCACCGATGAACTCGGCCTCTACGCCGTCGAGGATCGCCTGCATGTGCACGACATCCACTCCACCATCCTGCACCTGCTTGGCCTGGACCACACCCGCCTGACCTACAACCACAAGGGCCGGCCCGAGCGCATTGACCAAAACGAGGGCAAGGCCTACACCAAACTGCTGCGGGCCTGAGGCCGCAGATGATTGGGCTCCAAACCCAGGCCCATGGGGCGATCCGGCGCGGTCTGCCTGCAACCGCTCTCCGCACGCCGCTCGTCTGCCCAACCCTTTTGGATTCCGTGGGCGTTCGGCGGCAACAAAAGGAATGAGGGCCACATCACAGGACACGCGCCGGCGGCCAGCAGCAGGGCTCCAGCCATGCAACAGGGCCAAGAGATTGCAGTCTGATTTGACAGGCTCAACGCCAGGCTTCTGATCAAGTGCCAAGCCAAGAGGCCTGAAGTTGCCGAATGCCCACCTTCCGAGCGTCTTCATGTTGCGATGACGCAGAGGTGGAGCCGAGAGTCGGATTTGAACCGACGACCTGATGATTACAAATCAACTGCTCTACCCCTGAGCTATCCCGGCGTGTTGGAGGCAGGCCGGAGTTATGGCACGACTCAGCGGCCATGGCAACGGGTATTGGCGCAGGACTTGCAAGCCACTTCCGGTGCCTGCGATTGATTGCCGCACCTCACTCAGGCGGCCTTGGCTGCTGCAATGGCCTCGGCCACGCCCTTGAAGAGGTAGTAGCCCCAGCCGTGCTCGGCCTTGGTCCAATCCGGGTCGTAGTGCGTCTCGGCCGAGGTGAAGCGCTCGGGGTGGGGCATGAGGCCAAACACGCGGCCCGTGTCGTCCTGCAGGCCGGCGATGGCGGCGCTGCTGCCATTGATGTCCTGGCCGTAGAGCAAGGCGCCCAACCCGTCTTTGACGAGTTGCTCGGCCTCGCCTGGCTCCGCCATGAAGCGTCCCTCGGCATGGGCAATGGGCAGTTCGAAGTTCTCGGGCAGCAGTTTGAGGTAGGGGCTGCTGCTCTTGGCGTTTTTTTGCAGGGGCACCCAGCGGCAGATGAATTTGCCGCTGCGGTTGTGAATCAGGCTGCCCTTGGGCAGGAGGTCGAGTTGGGTGAGGATTTGAAAACCGTTGCAGATGCCCAGCACATAGCCGCCCTTGGCCACGAAGGTCTTGAGCTTGTCACCGAGCTTGCTCTTGGTGATGAGTTGGGCAATGCGGCCGCTCATCACATAATCGCCGTAGGAGAAGCCGCCGGAGAAGACCACGAGGTTGACCTTCTTCAGGCTGTCCTGGGCCAGGGCGCTGACGGGCAGGACCTCAGTGGTGAAGCCGGCCTGCTCCAAGGCGCGGGAGGTTTCCTGGTCGCAGTTGGTGCCGGGGAATTTGATCAACAGGGCGTGGGGCATGGGCCTAGCTTTGGCGCAGGTGGGCGGGGCTTGCAAGGGCCCAAATCGTGGCAAGAAGGGCATGGGCTGGCCGCGTACAGGAAGGTGGCATGATTCGCCTCTCAGTTCCCTCTGCACCAGGCGGCCAGGCGCCGGATCTGGTGACGCGTCGGCATTTCTTTGAGCAGTGCGGGGTCGGGGTGGGCAAGATGGCGCTGGCCTCGCTGCTGGCAGCGGAGTCGCAGGCGGCACCGGGCCCTGGCTTGCCCGCAGCCGCCCACGCGGCGCCCAAGGCGCGCGCGGTGATCCATCTGTTCATGGCCGGGGCGCCCTCGCAGTTGGAGCTGTTTGACTACAAGCCCATGCTGAAAAAATACGAGGGCAAGCCGATCCCGCCTTCGGTGGTGGGCTCGCAGCGCTATGCCTTCATCCGCCCCGATGCCGCCGTGCTCGGTCCGCAGTTTTCCTTTGCGCGGCATGGGCAGTCTGGGGCGGAACTCTCGGAGATGCTGCCGCACTTGGGCGGCATGGCCGATGAGATGGCCATCATCAAGTCCTGCCGCACCACCCAGTTCAATCACGCGCCGGCGCAGATTTACCTCAACACGGGTTTCGCCCAGCCAGGGCGGCCCAGCATCGGCTCCTGGGTGACTTACGGCTTGGGCAGTCTGTCCAGTGATCTGCCGGCCTTTGTGGTGATGAGCACGGGCAGTGGCATCAGCGGCGGTGCGGCCTGCTGGAGCAGCGGCTTTCTGCCCAGCACCTACAGCGGCACCAGACTGCGCAATCAGGGCGACCCCATCCTGCATGTCAGCACCCCGGCGGGAATCTCTGAGGCCACGCAGCGCGATAGTGTGGCCTTGATCAAGGCGATGAATGAGCGTCGCCTCAAGCTTGATGGCGACGGCGAGATCGCCACCCGCATCGCCAATTACGAGATGGCCTTTCGCCTGCAAAGCAGTGCTCCGCAGCTGATGGATTTAAGCGGTGAAAGCGAGGCCACCCTCAAGCTCTATGGCGCGGACCCCAAGCAGGCCTCCTTCGCAAGGGCCTGCCTGTTGGCGCGGCGCATGGTGGAGCGCGGGGTGCGTTACATCAGCCTTTATCACGAGGGCTGGGATGCGCACAGCGATGTGGCCGGCAATGTGCGGCGCAATGCAGCGGCCACGGATCAGGCCTGCGCAGCCCTGCTGCGCGATCTCAAACAGCGCGGCATGTTGGAAAGCACCCTGGTGGTTTGGGGCGGTGAGTTTGGGCGCACGCCGATGGTGGAGTCCAGCGTGTCGCTGGGCCGTAGCATGGGCCGCGATCATCACCCGCAGGCCTTCAGCATGTGGATGGCTGGCGGCGGCATCAAGGGTGGAGTGACCATGGGCGCCACGGATGAAATGGGCTTCAACATCATTGAGGATGAGGTGAAGATCCCTGACCTGCAGGCCACCATTTTGCACTGCCTGGGCATGGATCACGAGCGCTTGAGCTTCCGCCAAAACGGATTGGACTTCAAGCTCACTGGAGTGGAGCCCAGCAAGCCGGTCGCCAAGATTTTGTGAGGCGAGGCGGCGCACAAAGCCGGTGATGTCAGGCCAGTCTCTTTGGACGGGAGAACATGCCCCCTGCCCTTGTGGCCATGCGTCCGTGGACTGCGATCAGGCGGCCTTGCCATCAAGGCCGAAGGCGCTGTGCACGACTTGCGCAGCCTTTTCGATGTCGCTCTCAGCGACAATGACGGCCGTCTTGATCTCGCTGGTGGAGATCATGAGAATGTTGACCGAGGCGGCGGCCAGGGCGCCGAACATCTTGGCGGCAACGCCACTGTGGCTGCGCATGCCGATCCCGACCACGCTGAGCTTGGCCACGCCGCTTTCCGTGCGCAGGGTGGCCTTGCCACCAAGGCTGGGCAGGACGGCGCGCAGGGCGGCCTCCGCCTTGGGCAGGTCGGCAGCGGAGAGGGTGAAGGAGATGTCCGTGACACCGTCGGTGGAGACATTCTGCACGATCATGTCCACGACGACATTGGCGCTGGCGATGGCACCGAAGATGGCGGAGGAGATGCCGGGGCGATCGGGCACATCATCAATGGTCACCTTGGCCTGAGCGCGTTCGAGACTGACGCCGCGGACGACCACGGATTCCATGCCGGGAGTTTCTTCTTTCACGAGGGTGCCTGGGTTTTGGTTCATGCTGCTGCGGACTTCAAAACGAACGCCGAATTTTTTGGCGAACTCCACACTGCGACTTTGCATGACCTTGCTGCCGCTGGAAGCCATCTCCAGCATTTCGTCGTAGCTGATCTCCGGGATCTTGGTGGCGCTGCGCACCACGCGCGGGTCACAGGTGTAGACGCCGTCAACATCGGTGTAGATCTGGCAGAGGTCGGCCTTGATGGCTGCGGCCATGGCAATGGCGGTCAGGTCGGAGCCGCCGCGACCCAGGGTGGTGATCTCACCGCTGGCTGTCTCGCCCTGAAAGCCGGCGAGCATGATGATGTTGCCCTCGTCGAGAAGCCGATGCACGGCATCCGGGGTGATGTTGACGATGCGGGCCTTGGTGTGGACGCGGTCGGTGGAAATGCCGGCCTGGGCGCCAGTCAGGGAGACCGCCTTGCCGCCCAGGGCATTGATGGCCATGGCGGTGAGGGCAATGGTGGTCTGCTCCCCGGTGGAGAGCAACACATCCATTTCGCGTTCGCTGGGTTCCTGCTCGGGGGAGACCTCGCGGGCGAGGCGGATCAGGGAGTCGGTCACGCCAGACATGGCGGAGACCACGGCCACAACCTGATGGCCCTCGCGCTGGGTCTGAAGGATGCGGGCGGCGCAATTGCGGATGCGCTCCGGGTTACCCACGGAGGTGCCACCATATTTCTGAACGATCAGGGCCATGAAAAAGCAGGGCGGCGATGATGCCACAGCCTGTTGCCGGGGCAAGGATGGAATTGCGAAAACTCGGTTCCTCGCCGAGGATCAAACTGGGTCCCGTTTTGGAGCCCCCGCCATGCCCATCAGCGAACGCGACTTCATGCAGCGCCCCGACCTCTCCCGAGGTCAACCCGCGGACGCTCTGAAGTGGCTCATGGGCCTGAACATCGCTGTGTTTGTCGCTCAGTACGGCTTTGGTTTGGCGGCCTCGCGCGTGGAGGGCTTTGCCTTTCAGCCCTGGGGAGGACTGACCCTAGAGGGCCTGCGACAGGGGCATCTCTGGCTGTTGCTTAGCCATGCCTTTGTGCACGGCAGCCTTGGCCATGTGCTCCTGAATTTGATGATGTTGCACTTTGGAGGGGGGCGCCTGCAGCGACTGGTGGGCCCGCAGGGCTTGTTGCAGGTCTATGTTCTGGGGGCCCTCTTCGGTGGCTTGCTCGAATCGGCGGTAGGCGCCATGATCGGGGAGGAGGCCTACCTGATTGGGGCCTCGGCTGCCGTGATGGCAACGCTCCTGGCTCTCGCAGTCCTAGAACCAGTGGAGCAAGTGCAATTGTTGCTGCTGTTTGTCATTCCTGTGCGCTTTAGCATGCGCGGTTTGGGGCGATTTTTAACACTCACCAGCCTGGGCATGGGCTTGCTGGGCCTGTTCGGGAGTGAATACTCCCTGGTCAACTTGGGCGGGGCGCGGGTGGCTGAATTCGCGCACTTCGGGGGCTGTGTGGCAGGCTGGCTTTGGGCGCGGCGCTGGCTTCAAGCGTCCAAACGGAATGGGGCCCCCTTCCTGCGCCCCCGACCAGAGGCCGTGGCCAGCCCCCAGCCCGAGCCCATGAACGCCCAGCGCTCGTTGCGCGAGGAAGTGGACCAGATTCTCGAGCAGATCAATGCCCACGGCCTACAGAGCTTGAGCGCGGAGCAGCGGCGCACTCTGGAGCTGGCCAGCCAATTGTGGCGGGACCGCTAGAGGCCCGCTGCCCACTGCACCGAGACCAACCGTCGCCAAGCGCCTGGGGCCTCGATGGGCGGGGCTTGGGAACTGTCCCCTACCCCGGTGGCCGGGACAGGAGGGATGGCGCGGAGATCAGACCAGCTTGATCTTGGCGCTTGGCGGCAACTGCCCTGCCGCCATGGCGGCGTGCTGGGCGTCACTGCAGGCGCTGTTGATGGGAGCATCAGGGGCCTGCTCGTTGGCACCAACAAGGCCCTGGGACAGAAGGTAGCGCTCCACTTCCTCGCCGCTGACATCGGCGAGCATCTCGCCGTTGACGATGACGCAGGGGCTCAGGGGTTGGCCGCTTTTTTGCTCCATCTCCCAGCGAAAGGCAGGGTTTTTGATGATGTCCTTTTCCTCGTAGGCCAGTGCGTACTTGCGCATGATGGCGCGCACGCCTTCGCTCCAGCCGCAGTAGGTTTTGAGGTAGGCAGTGATGGTGGGGGCACTCATGGGGTGTTTGGGCGGGGTTCGGGTGGAATTACGCGGGTCAGGGGCTTGAAAGCTGCGCTGAAATCAAAGGGCGGCGATGCGGCGGCAGACTTCCTCGACATTGGCGCGGCTGTTGAAGGCGCTGATGCGGAAGTAGCCCTCACCAGCGCGGCCGAAGCCGCTGCCCGGAGTGATGACCACATTGGCCTGATTGAGCATGCGGTCGAACATCTCCCAACTGCTGAGGCCGCCGGGCGTGCCCACCCAGACATACGGCGCGTTCTGGCCGCCGAAGACCGGCAGACCGACCTTGCGGCAGGCCTCAACCAGCAACGCGGCATTGCCCATGTAATGCTCGATGAGGGCGGCCACCTCGGCCTTGCCTTCTGGGCTGTAAACAGCCTCGGCGCCGCGCTGCACGATGTAGCTGGTGCCGTTGAACTTGGTGCTGTGACGACGCGACCACAGCGGATGAATGGCCTGAGTGCCGCCATCGCGGGTCTTGCCCTTGAGGCCCTTGGGAATCACCACAAAGGCGCAGCGAACGCCGGTGAATCCGCCGTTTTTTGAGAAGCTGCGGAACTCAATGGCGCAGTCGCGCGCACCGGGGATTTCAAAGATGGAGCGCGGCAGCGAGGGGTCCTTGATGTAGGCCTCGTAGGCAGCGTCGTAGAGCAACAGGGCCTTGTGCTTGAGGGCATATTGCACCCAGGCCTCAAGCTGTGCCCGCGTGGCCACGGCGCCCGTCGGGTTGTTGGGGTAGCAAAGGTACACCAGGTCCACCGGCTCGCTGGGGATGTCGGCGACAAAACCGTTCTCAGGCGTGCACTTGAGGTAGTGCAACCCCGCGTAAGCACCGCTTTCATCAGCATCGCCGGTGTTGCCCGCCATCACATTGGTGTCCACATACACGGGATACACAGGATCGGTGATGGCGATGCGGTTGCCCGCCCCAAAGATGTCGAGAATGTTGCCAGTGTCGCACTTGCTGCCATCGGAGATGAAGATTTCATCGGCCTCGACCTCGATGCCACGGGACTTGAAATCGTTCTGGGCAATGGCCTGGCGCAGGAACTCGTAGCCCTGCTCTGGGCCGTAACCGCGGAAGCTCTCGCGCTGCCCCAGTTCATCAACGGCAGCGTGCATGGCCTTGAGCACGGCTGAGGGCAAGGCCTCAGTGACATCGCCGATGCCGCAGCGGATCAGGCGCTTGGCGGCCTCAGGGTTGGCTTGGTTGAAGGCGGTGACACGGCGGGCAATCTCGGGGAACAGGTAGCCTGCCTTGAGCTTGTTGTAGTTTTCGTTGATGTAGGCCATGAGCTTGGGAAGAGGCCCATCATGGCGCAGGATCGGCCTCTGACAACTGCCGTTGTGGGGCAGTCATCACGCCCATTGAGTCAAGCCCGCAAGCTCCTGGCAATCAGGGTTTCCAGTGTTGCAGGGCCTGTCCCGTGCTGCTGTCATAGACCCAAAGCTGACCGTCCTCGGCCCCGGCAGCGAAGGCCTCGCCCAGCCTGCTGGCCCCCAAAGCCTGCAAAAACAGCCCTGCAGAAGCCGGGCCCTTGGACTCCGCGCCCTCGCTGCTGAAGAGCCGCAGCTTGCCGTCCCCAGCGGCCGTGGCCAATACATCGCCCTGCCCCAGGTAGCGCAGGCCGGTGACCTCCTTGTCCCAGCCCTCGACATTGCGTCGGCGTTCGGCCAACGACCAATCCCAAATCTTGACCACAAGATCGGCGCCACTGCTGGCCAGCAGTTTGCCGTCACTGCGCCAGGACACTGAGAGCACATGATGGGTGTGCCCCTCGAGCACCTTGATCTGACGGCCATCGCTGAGCTGCGTGATGCGCAGCGCCTTGTCCGCGCCGCCACTGGCCAAGAGCTTGCCATCGGGCGAGAAGGCCAGGCTCAACACGCTGTCCACATGACGCTCGTCCCAGCGCTGCAGCAGCTTGCCGCTTTGCCAGTCCCAGAGTGAAATGTCGCCGCTGCGCGAGGGTTCCCCGCTGCCCACCGCCAACACCTTGCCATCCGAAGAGAGGGCAAGGGCATTGACGCGGTCCACCACCACCGGCTGAGGCTTGGCACCAAACTGCCTGATCAGAGTCCAGGAAGCGGCCAGAGGCGAAGACAATTCCCAGGCCTGCGCGGCAGCATCGCCCACACGGATTGAGCCGGGTTTTGAGCTGCAATCCAGGACCAGCTTTTGCAAATCGGACTTGGGCAGACTGAGTTGCGCAAAGGGCCTTCCGCTGGCCGTGGACCAGCAGCAGAGCTTGTCGCTCTTGGAAAGCCAGCCGACCACAAAGCTGCCATCAGCCGCAAAGGCCAGGGCTCCCAACAAAGGCAGGGCCGTGGCCTGCTGCTTTTGCCGCGCCGCCACCGCGGCCGCCTGCTCCTTGCTGAGGGCTGCCGCCTTCACCGAGGCGGCGGCGGCTTCGGCCTTGGCTTTGTCCGCGACGACGATGGCCTGATTGACCCGGGTGATTTCCTCCTTGGCGTCCACCAAGGCGTCCTCGGCCCGCTTCAGGCCTTCCTGAGCCAGCTTCAAATCGCTCTGCGCCTTGGTTTGTTTGTCCTTGGCGGCAGTCTCTTTTTTCTTGCTGGCCTCATCGGGCTTGGCGGGCACCGGCAGTGCCTTGAGTTCCTTGTCGGCGGAGGCGGCGGCCGTTTGTTTGGCCAGCAGATCTTTCTTGGCATCGGCCAAGGTCTTGTTGCCTGCCGCAAGCAACTCATTGGCCTTCTTGAGGCGGGCCGCCAAGTCTGTGGATTCCTTCTCCGCCCGCCGCTGCATCTCCGCAGCCCAAGAGGCATCGACGGCAGCGCGTGCGGCCTTGGCGCGCAGATCAAGACTGCCGCGCTGAAATGCCCAGTCTTCCTGAATCTCCAGCAGCATCTTGCCGCTGGCCACTTCCCAAAGACGCAACCGCTGATTGGCACCAGCCGTGGCCAGGCGGCTGCCATCGGCGCTGAGTGCGGCGGCGGAAATTGCCGCTCCATGCTTGAAGCTCTTGCCCGCGTGCTTCACCTCGTCGCCGCTGATGTCTGGTGCCTTGGCTTGCAGCACGGACTTCGGATCAATCATTGCCGTCTTGGGTTGAGCCAATTGCCAGACCTTGACCTCGCCATAACCTCCGCTGACCAAGCTGCCATCAGGCGTGAATTGCAAAGCCTGCACCACATCACCGTGGGCCACCGGGCCCAGGGATTTCAGCGCTGGATCGGCAAGCAAGGCCACCTGCGCGCCAGTGGCGCTGTGATGCACCCGCACCTGGTTGCCGCGCGCCGCGGCCGTCCATTGACCGTCATCGCTCATCGCCACAGCCAGCACCGGCCCGAAGCTTGCCGGCATGGCCTCCCAGGCCACCTCGCGCTGAACCTTGGCCCCCTGATGGGCGCCCTCGTCAATCCATCGCCTGAGCAGGGCCAGCTCGGTCTCATCCAGAGGGCGCGCGCCGACCTTGTTGCCCTTGGGCGGCATCTCGCTGTCCCACTTCCCTGCAGCAGCCAAAAACACCAGGCTCTTGTCGCCCTTGCCGGGCTCCAGCGCCGCACCACTGTCACCTCCCTTGAGCATCAGGGCCGTGCTCTCCATGTTCAAGCCGCCCTTGGTGGTGGTCTTGTTGTGGCAGGACAGGCAGTTGTCCTTGAGGATGGGCAGAAGCTCCTTCTCGTAGGCGATGGGCGCACCCCGCAGCGTGGGAGCCAAGGCCAGAAGAGCAATGAGGGTTGGGGCTGAGCGATCCATGGGCGCCAAAACCTACGGCTGGCAGGGCGACCTTGTTGCGACCGCGGCCCAGAGAATTGCTGACGATAAAAATCCTTC
>Ga0222712_10006599_pt1 | contig 11426 bp, 11 predicted proteins | sample C33_657DmetaG_FD_165043 | JGI IMG/M metagenome (GOLD analysis project Ga0222712, IMG submission 165043) | Estuarine water microbial communities from San Francisco Bay, California, United States - C33_657D | ecosystem: Environmental > Aquatic > Marine > Unclassified | place: USA: California... | reverse complement strand
CGACGACGGACGACGGATGTCATTCGTCGTCCATCGAACGAACGATGGTACCGTCGACGAGTGATTCACTCGTGACGTGTCCCCCCCGACCGAACGCACGACCGACACCGGACGACGCGCGCGCGTTGCGCCGCAGTCGATGGACGCACGCGTCGCACTCGCGCGTCCGCGCGCGCGGTCGTTCACGCTTCGAACGGTCACAACGCGCACGCGCGCGTACGGGAAGCATACGCGCATGACGAACGCGCGCGCGTCGACGAACGCATCGAACGCGAATGCGAATGCGAACGGGTATCTGTTGCTGACGTTGCATTACGTGGATGACATGGGGACGAAACGCGCGCCCCATCGCGAGGCCCATTTACTCGGAGCACAACGCGAATACGACGCCGGACGACTCGTCATGGCGGGTGCGCTCATAGACCCGATCGATAGTGGGGTGTTTGTGTTTAAAAACGTCGATCGAGCGCACGTGGAGGCGTTCGTGAAGGCGGACGCGTACGCCAGGGCGGGGTTGGTGCGCGCGCACGACGTGAGGACGTGGATGGTGGCGATCGGGAATTGACGGAGGAGGTGAGGTGAGATGGCGTTATATGGGGCGTATGGGGGGGAATTGGGAGTTCGCGCGCGCGAGGGACGGCGCGAGGAGTCGGGCGGGCGGTGCACGGTTGTAATGATGGACGCGAGCCGAATGTCGAGCGCGCGCTAAAAGTTGTCGAAACCGCGTGCGTCACCTTCGATGATTCGGCGCAGCGACAGTAGCACGAAGCCCAGGGCGAATAACACGCCGAGATTGACGAAGGAGAACAGTAAGCGACTCTTTCGCGGGGTGAATCCAAGATTCAAGGAAGTGAGCACGCCCTTAGCGGCTGCGGCGACGACTTCCTTGCGCTTCGCGGCGTCCGTCATCGCGAGCAGTTTTAACGCCAACGTCGGATGAGTGTAGAGCATGACGTTCGCCAAATCAAATTCATTCATGTCTTTCACGTCAGCCTTGGAGAAGTCCGTCAAACCGATAGCCTCCATGTAGTAAGGATCAACCTTATTCAACGTCGTCATCACCTCCATCACGACGTCGGCGTTCGCGACGTCAATCTTCTTCGCGGCGGCGGCGTTTTCGCTCGACATCGCCGCCGGGGTACTGTCTTCTATGGGAACCGCATCGACGATAACGTAAGGTTCGGTTTGCGCTACACGAAGAACTTTGAATCTCTTCTGTCCTTTCGCGACGACGGCGAGGAGCTTGCCGTCGACGATGACGTCGTGCGCGCAAATGTCCATCAGCGTACCAACGCCCGCAATGCGCCCGTCGAGGCCGCGGTAGACCGCGCCGAAAGCATTCGTCTTTTCAAACGCATTTTCCGGCAAACGTCCGAATCCAGGGACGATATCGAAACCCCGGTCGCCGCTCTCGTAGGCGTCAATGACGCGCGATCCGTTGAGGTTGATTTTCTTCCTACCGTCGATGCCTTCGAGGATACCTCGACGCTTAAACCCAGCCTCATCGGTGTCATCGAACCCGTCTGTCCCGCCGTTCTTCGTGCCTGGGATTAACTTCGAGAACAGCGTGAGCCATCGAGGCTCGAACAAGTTGAGCCTGACGTACGATCCCGGAACGGCGACGAACGGGTACGGAATCACCGGCACTTGAAATTCCCCGGGCTGTCGCGCAATCTCCACCCCTGCCTCCACCGCCCCGTTCGCCGCCTTGAACTCCTCCGCCGCTTCCTCGTCATCAAGCACGACGAATCGCTCGCCCGTGACTTTATCAAAAACCTCTTGCGGAAGCTTAAACCACTTCGTCTCGTCGTCGCCCGAATCCACGCCGCTCAACGCCTTCTCAAACGGCGAATCCAAAAACCCAAGCGGTACGTCCAAAAAAACCGCCTGTAACCGCTGAATTCTCGTCGTCATCGAATCACTCTTCTTAAACGCCTTTTCTCTCACCCCCCTCGACGCTTTCGCCGCGCGTTCCTTCGCGAGCGTCTCCGCCCGTCTCTCATCCGCCGCTCGTTCGCTCTCCCGCGCGTTCGCCGCTCCGTCATCCTCCCCGAGCAACGCCGCGAGTGACGCTAACGAATCCTCCGCTTTAATCGCCACAGAACTCGAACTCACGCTCTCAAACGGAGCATTCCTCATCACCCACTCGTCTTCCGTCGCGACGTTCCGTCCATTCGGCGTCGTCGCGGCCGCGTCCGCGCCGCTCGCGTCCTCCGCCTTCTCCTTTGTCGTCGTCTTCCGCCTGAGCACGGCGTCGAACCACGACGCGCGCGTGCGAACTCTGTCACGGAGGTTTTCATTCGTCCTCAGCGCGCGGTGGCGCGCGCGCGCGCGCGCGTGGACATTGAACGCCGATGGCATGCGCGCGAGCCGCCGCGGTGGTGTGACGTCACCGAATGACGCCCGAGCGATGGGACGCATAAAGGAGTACTTTCTCGATCGAGGATTGACGTCGAGAGATTTGGTGATCGCTCTGGCGTGCGTGAATGAATGCGAGGGCGATGAGTGTTTGAATGACAACGCGAGCGAATGCGCGCGAGAGCGCGAGATGGCGTGAGAATGAGAATGAGAATGACGATGAGAGAGAGACAGAGAGAGAGAGAAAGCGAGCGAGCGAACGAGGATGAGTGAGGGATTGACGACGAACGCGTGCGACGCACACGTGTTGTTCGAGACGTAGGTTTCACGAGGCGATAAGCATCGCGTTCGCCGCATCGACGTGGGCGGGATGTTACGCGTTGACGCCGTCGATGATGTTGGCGCGGCGCGCGAGCGGGACCGCGTTCGCGGCGCGAGCGGCGCCGGCGTTTCGGAAGGCGTTGGATGTGGCGGGGAAACAGACGGGGAAGATGATTGAACGAGTGCCGATGTTAGTGAAAGCGGATCCTAAACGATTGACCGTGGCGTTGGCGGAGAGCTTGGTGTTTCGCGGGGCGGTGAAACCGATAACGTTCGGCGGGAAGCTGTATTTATCGTACGCGTTCGTGATGCGCGGGAAGACGACGAAAAAGGTGACGACGGCGACGCTTTCGATGGGCGCGCGCGGGCGTGATCGTGCGTTGGGGATGAGTACGACGAGGCGTCGGTGATGAGCGCATCCCGTCGCGTTAGCTGCTGCAAATTGATTGATGAAACAATACATGATGATTATCGCGCCTGCGCGCGAAAGAGTCTAAACGAGTCCGCCGCCGTCGACGTAGTTTCCGACTTCAAGCTTCGATCGCGAACATCCTCGAGTTGTTCTTGAAGCACTTGAATGGCTAAGTTTTTCCAAACGTCCCCAGCGGCGTTCTCCGCGCCCGAAGGCACAAAATCAAACGCCATGCGAAACAGCACGCGCGTGCTCCCGGGCTTGGTGGGCAAGCACACGTGAAGCTGTTCGACGCATCCCATGGGCTCGGCTGAATCACCCCCGATGCGCGGCTTCAGAGCAATTGTGCTCGAAATCACGCACGATGGCTTGAACACCACGGCTTGCGGCACGGGACTGTATCCCACGCGCAAAACTCTAGAAATCGCCTTGGTCGCGTCGATGGCTTCGTATCTAGTCGCTCCGCGATTTCGCAATCCAACCGGCTCGCGACGCGCGCGCTCGGTGATGTCAAGCAGGCGCTCCACAACGACTTGGCTATCTAATTCCACATCCGCGGTGACCTCAGCCATGGTGACGAATCCTTTGCGCGGGGTAAACATCCCCGGTCCGTTGGTCTCGTACACGTCCTCGTCCCACGACGCCGCCGCGCCCGACGCCGCCATTCTCTCGCCATCGACACCGATGAAATCCGCGGGATCGCTCTCCCCTGGCCACACGAACACCATCCCATCCCGTTCGATCACGCGCAAACCTTTCACCACGACATCCTTTAAAAACTTACACGACGGCATCTTCACGCACGCCCCGCTCGCGTCGTACTCCCACCCGTGATACGGACACTGTATGCGTCCATCCACCACCTTCCCAAGACTCAGTGGACACGCGCGATGCGCGCACTCATCCTTCACGCACGCCAACCCCCCGTTCGCGCCGCGAAAAAGCACCCAAGGCACGTCGAACAAATCAAACGTCGCCTTATTCGCCTTCTCCGCGAACGCCCGCGCGAACGCCACCGGGAACCAATAATCCCTCACATCCCTCGTCCTAGCCACGACGTCTCTCGACGTCGCGTGTGTTGACATTCCACGTCTGCCGTCGCCGTCGCCGTGCGCGCGCGATCGACGCCGTGAAGCGTCGCGTTCGCGCGCGCGCGCCCCGCCCGCGCTCGCCCTCGCCCCGTCCCCGCGCGACGTCGACGCGTTCGACGCGCGAACGCGCGCGATCGCGAACGAAGCGTTCGAGTGTGACATCGTCCGTGTGCGTCGAAGAAACGCGAGCGGCGCGTCGTCGCGTGACGTCGAACGTTCGTCGATCGATTCGATTCCATTCGATCGCATCGCATCGCATCGATCGATCGATCGCGGTGTATATATCGCGGAAAGGCTCGAATTCGCATAGTAAACGTCTCGAACCCTGTGTGTGATGACACGAGCGAGGGACGCGCATGATGGACGCCGCGTCGTGCGTATGCACACAGCGACACCGAGCGACGATGTCGCGGATGACGCGTGCGCTAAAACGACGCACACGGGCCTGGAAAGACGTGCACTACGCGCGCGCGCGCGCGCGGGTGTGGATAAGTGCGCGACGATTGAGTTCGCGATCGCGCGATCGCGCGATCGCGACGACGACGACGACGACGACGAATGGCGACGCGTCACTGCGCGCGCGCGATTGACTTCAAAAAAATGTCTTCGACGATTTCGTTCTCCAGTTCGGTGTCCCGCGTGAACGCGTTGGCGTCGAAACCTCGACACACCACGCGACGATCGCGATGCGTCGTCACCAAGGCGGCGAACGTCATCGACACCGCGCGCGCGAACGGGTTGAACGCGTTCGCGGATGCGGTGACGGCGCACGGATTGGCCGATGCGATTAATTCCGCGTCGTTCACCGTGTTCGCGCCGAACGATGCGGCGTTCAAGGCGTTCACCAACCCCGATGGCACGCACTCCATCGCGGATGTGTTGAAGTTCCACGTCGGTGCGTGCGCGCGCGCGTCGGTGCGCGCGCTCTGGGACTGACGACGATCGACGTCTTCCCATCGCAGTGAAAGGGAAGATTCAATCGAAACACATCACGAACTACCCGCTGATCATGACTTTGGAAGGAACGAAGATCGCCATCGACTCGAAGACGTTCAAGAAGGAAGGAAAGATTGAAGTCGGGTCGCCGCCGCAAGGGACGCAAGGACTCGCGGGACGCGTCGACGGCGGATTCGTCGTCGCCGTGGACATTCAATGCGACAATAACAGCGTGATCCACGTCATTGATCGCGTGGCGTCACCCAAAGTGCCGCTCATCGGGCAAAACGGTGGGTACGTCGCGGGCACCGAACCGGGTTCGGGCGAAGGCCGCACCGGCTTGGACGTCAAGGTGTCCTCGAAGAAGTAAATCCGAGCGCGCTCGAGATTATTTTTTCACCGAGTCGATGTGTCGACCACGCGTCGACGACGACGATTATATAAACGCCACGATGCGATAATCTCGCGCCGTGTGACGACAGTGTCTGTAGATTTCGTTTGTCTGTTGTTTCTTCTCTCTATGTCACGTAGCAGCGCTTTAATGATTCACGCCTAGTTGCAGCAACTACTTGTGCACCTTTACTTCGCGACGTACGAAACCGTTCGCATGCGCTCGATCGCGCGTGCGAACGCGCACTGCGCCGTATTCGCGCGCTCGACGCGCGCTCGCGCGGAAACGTCGCGTCGAGCCCGAACGACGACGGCGCGAGCGTCCGCGCGTCGGGCCGCCGACGCGTGCCGCGCGAGCGCGCTCGCTTTCGTCCTCGCCCATGCCGCGATCGTCCCGGACGCGATCGCCGGGTTAAATAAGTCTGGGAACTCCGATGCGTACGCGGAGATGATGAAACAGATGGAGCTCGAACGCGCGAGAGATGCGTCCGCGGCGCCGGCGATGAGCGCGGAGGGTCTGTTCAAGGCGGGCGGAGGCGCGTGCGGTGAAGGGTACGAATTAAAGGTTGTAAAAGTCCTCGGGGCGTCGTGCGAGTGCGTGAGTGAGTCGTGCGCCGGGGACAAGTCCCGCAAAGAGCGCACGGAGATGGAGCGATCGTTTGGAAAGGCTGGCGACGAAGAAACCGCCGGAGCCGCGCCGGCGGGCGGCATCAAATTCACCTTCGCGTCGGATTAGCTCCGATCCAACGCCCGCGCGCGGGAGAATGAGACGAGATTATATTGCATTCTTGTAACAGCGCGGTGTTTTGTGTCATCGAGAGCGGGAAGTTTGGACGACGCGGCTCGCTCGCTCGGCGCCGCGCTCGAGAATTGCGGCATTCGTCGACTCGCGTCCCCTGGGGCGCCCGCGCGCGTGCGCACCGCGCGTCGTTCGCGCGATTCCACGGCGCATTGACATGCATCTTTCATCGTCTCACCCGACGCACGAGAGTGGACGCGAACGATAGCGCGCTCGCGCGTCGGCGGCGCGAGCGATGCGCGAACGCGAGTCCTCGAGTTTCGCTCTCGCGCGCCATCCATCGTGCCGTTCGTTCGCCTCGGCCGCGTGCGCGATCGCGTGCGTGATGTCGTTGCGCGCGCATGAAATGTTCGTCGCGTCCAAGGCGCGCGGCGCGGAAGGCTCGGGGAGATTCCTCGAGGCGCGCGCGGAGCGCGCGGCGGTCGTCGCGAGCGCTTCGATGGACGAGAGCGCGGAAACGCGAGCACGCGCGATAGAAATCGCGAATGAAACACGTTCGAGCGATGTCGATGACGTCGTTGAGGTCGTCTTCAGGTCGTCCGCGCCGAAGCCGCAGTGCGATCGCGAACACCGATTCGCGACGGATGGCTTCGTTCCGACGTTCGAGACGTTTGAGTGCGACCGGGGCGCGGTGGAGAATCCCACGAGGTTTCGATGCGCGTTTCGCAAACTGTTTTATTTCGAATCTTTTTGTGTTGGGGAGAACATCGTCGTCGACACGGAGGCGTTTGACGAGTACATTTCGGTGCATCGCGGGTCGCTCAACGACCCGAGCAATTACGCGCCGGTACCGTTTGAGCGCGTGCGCGGAGTTCTGACGAGCACTGGGTCGTGCGATGTGAAGATTACCGATACGGAGCGCTACGGTGGCGGAGGCTCGGGAATTTTGGCGACTGGGTTCCAGGCGAAGACCAGCGCGGCGACGAAGAATCGCATCATCGCACGGGAAACGATGACGATTTACGTCATCGGCGGTGGCTACGGTAGTGGTAATCCGTGGCATGAGCTCGAGCAAATCGTGAACATGTACGAATTGATGCTCGCGCACAAGATGCCCAAGCGCGGTGGACGCGTGCTCGTGTTTGATTCGTTCAAACGCACGAGCGCCGACGACGCTGTAAAATTCCACTCACCCATTTACGGCGAACTCATTCGGCGCGTGTTCTCGAGTGAGTTTCCACTCTCCACTATGGGTTTGTACATCGATGAGAAACGCAGAGAGAGCAACATATCGGCGAACGACAGTGATCAATCTATTTTGTTCGACCGCATGGCGTTTGTCACGTCTGGAGGTACGAGTAAGCTTTCTCGTAGCGGAGACTCACTCGGTTGCAATCCGTCGCCTGTTATGACGTCGTTTGTTTCATTTGTTATGGATAAACTTCCCGAAGTGAAAGCCGTCGAAGCGACTTTAGACGCTGTGTTCGTCGTCCGAGGATCGACTACATCTCACCGTCAAGTCGTGCATAGTGGGTACGAGGCGCTTTTAAAACGCGTCAAGAATAGGCCAGGGGTTAAAGTCGTCGATTTCGCCGAAGTCGGCGACATCATCGAGCAAATGAAGATCGTCCGAAGCGCCCGAGCATTCGTCGGTGTGCATGGGGCAGGACTGACGCACGCACTGTGGATGCACGAAGGGTCGTATGTGATCGAAATCGCGCAGGAATTCCGCTGTCACTGTTATACCGCAATCAGCGATTTCGCTGGTCACAGGTATGATAAAGTCGAGCAGCATGTCTCGGACGAACAGTTTGCGTTGATGATTATGAGCAAACTTGGTTTGCTGTGAACACACATCACCAATACCGATCGAGCACGCTATACGCATATGTATGTATATATGAATAGTCTAGCATTGGCGCGCGTTGTATTAAAAGTTGTACTGTGCTACTGAGCTAATCAACTTTCAACGTTCAATTTTCGGAAATCCGGAGACAACGAATTGACCAAGGCGTCGAGCGTGACGTCAACTTTGCTCTCGTCAACAACACCAAAATCACCGTGTGCTAATGTCAAACCAGACGATCTATTCAGCGATTGAGTCAGCGCTTCAAGATATGGCGTCAAGCCTTCAACGCGCTCGGCAAACAGAGCTTCGTGGTCGTCATGAATATGCATTTCATCGTCGTCGACGGAGTGTGATGCGTCGGGGTCGTCGCCGCCTCGGCCGATGACCACGCACATCGTTCCATCAACTCTGAAATCGACGGCAAACAATCGCATGGCTTTGTTATCGTCAACTTTAACCAACGTCAAGCAACTTGGCGCACTGAATGAGAGTTGATAATCTTCGGATAATGCAGAGACATGAGATGCCGCGGCGACGGCGCGAAGAGCGCATGCAAAAATTTCGCATCGGCCGTCGCGGGCTCCTTCGCTCAGAGCACTTGAAGCTGAAGCTTCGAGGGAATCGCTGTGAGCATACAGACCAGGGCCTAGATTTCCGGATTGCCTCCACTCGACAACGCACGACAGCGAAGGTTGCTTAGACTTTGGTGGGGTGTACGACGCCGTCACGGAGAACGCGTCTCGGCGCGAAGCTGTGCACCCGAAAGATGCGAAATCAAAGCCAGATGAATTCTCCTTCATGGCAGATAAAAACCCTTGAGCCGCTGCGATACGGCGCACATCATACAACACAGCGTGGATGGCAAACTCAGAATGCTTGAACGTTATAGTATCCTCTCCGATGCGAGCCGATAATCCTTCAACTCCCTTGAGGCTGACGTGCACCCTCAGAAGCGATTTTGATTTTACCATGCGCTTGTATTTGCTCTGAGCCCATTTTGCGGTGTTTCGTATCTCGAAACTTACGGTGTTTTCAGCTTTCTTTGCGACACCCTTCGCGGTTGCCCGGATATCAACGAAAGGAATTTTCAATTTACTCAGCGCGCGAGTCAAAGCCGTTCGTTGGGCATCAACCGCCAAATCGCGAGACGCTTCGGCGATGAGCTTCGCGACGATCTCCGCCTTGGCGCCTTTGCGCGCACCGAGATCGAGTTTTTCTAGGGTTTCCACGGTGTACCGAGTCGCTGGATTTAAGCGATGAGAACGCACAAGCGCAAATACGGGCGTCGAAGTCATCCACGCCGCAACGAACACCCCCCCATCCGAGGGCATCACGGGCACGAGAGCCGTCGGTGCGGTGCCGCTCGGATTTGCACTCGAAATAACCCACGGGTTGCCACCCAAAGACGCAGGCGCGGGGTGAACCGCGGTACCAGACGTGCGAAGTAAGCCTTTGAGCTCTTGTTGCTCCACGGCGACTGAGACGACTTCGACGATGCTAGCGATCGCAGCGTGCCCCTCAAGAGCCAATCGTTTAGACAGTTCAGCCTCCATCGCCGATGGTACGAGCTCACCAGCACCGTGTAGGATCAAACAACCGTCCGACGTCCGACACGAGATGAAAAGATGGGTGAACTTAGAAATCTCGACGCTAATCGTCGGTCGAGCCTCGTTCGCCCAGCCATCGGCATCCTCGACGCAGTTAAACTGCTCAGCAGTCATGGACTCAACACTCGCCTTGAACTGTTTCTCTTTTTCTAAATCATCACAGATCGCTTGAAGCTTTTTCATTGAAGCGACGCGAATGGCTTCGATCAACATGCCCTCGACGTCGATGCACGCGTAGTCAAAACCGACGTCGTCGCTGTCCTCTCTAGTGGATAATTGTACCTTGGCGCTCATCTCCAATTTCTCCGTGTCAAATGAGATATTTAACTTACCCGTCTCCTTGCTTTGAAGCCAAAACGACGCGCGCACACCTTCCAAAATGCGCCCCGTCTCACCCTTGACTATTTCAACCTTTATGTCGTTCTTCGACCATCGTTTGGAGGCGTTGCGCTCCGCACCCTCTTTCAAAGCTTGCCCCTGCGTGAGCACGGCGTTCGCGCTAAGGAGTAACACGGCATCTAAAGCGACGCGATGCAAACCTTTGAGATGTTCGGGTACAAGTGGCGGCTCGTCGTCGCCGCGCTTCGTTCCGAGCGGCGGCAAACCAACCATGCGAGCGCACGCGATGTCCGCCAATCTGCGCTCTTCCGCCTTGCTCAACTCAAAGCGCTTCGGCGTGGAACTCTCGCCGCCCTCGGAGGCGCGCGCACCAGCTAAGATCTCTATGGATTCCACGCGCCACCCGCCGTAACGCGGCTGTTCCTCGATGTTCGGCGACACCGGCCCTCCGAGCGTGAGCGTCGCCTTATACACCCCATCCACGCCCACCATCGCCTTCCCGCGCTCAACCGTGAACACTTTAAACTCCTCGCTCGGCCATTCTAGATGATCATCTCGCGCATCGCACCCGAACATCTTCGCTCGGACTAAGCGTTCGACGATCTCGTTCTCGCATCTTCGCTCGCCCTCGCGTCTCGCCTCCTCCTCCTCCTCCGAAACCGCCTCCGCGCCGCCGTCAACCGTCTCCCCAACTTTCCCGCGCTCTACTTTCCCAACCTCAAATACCTCCCTCCCCAGCGCGCCGTACGTCCCATTACACATCACATCCAACGCCGTTGGCAAATCCCACGGCGGTGCTCGCGCCCAATCCAATTGCTGCTTCAAATGCCACAACCCATCCGCGAGTTTCACGAACGCCTCGTCGTGCGCGTTCAACACCAACCTCGCATTCGTCGCCACTCGAGCGATCGCCGCGCTCTTCGCGCTGAATCTCTCCAACGCGTGCGCGCGCGTCAGGCGTTGTCGCGTGCGATGCAGCAACGCGCGCGCGATTTGTGCGCGTTCGTCGCGCGCGCGCCCGATCGCGTCGTCGATCGCGCCGTCCACGTCCGCTCGCGCGCGCAGGGCGATGCGATCGATGATGTCTCGTAACGCGTGCGTTTTCGCGAGCGAAGGGAGGGTATCCATCGCGGCGCGCGTCCTCCGTCGATGCGATCGAGCGCGCACGCGCGCGAAGTGACGATCGATTCACGTCGTTCGTTTCGGTCGTTTCGACGTCGCGCGCGAACGCGACGCTTCCGTGGGTCGGTCCACGTGCGAGGGACTCGACGACGAGAAAACACTCGTCGATTAAGACGACGTGTGCCCGACGTCGGTGTCGCGTGGTCGTGGTGCTGTGGTTCTGGTGCTGGGGGGGGGGGGGGCGTGGGGGGGCGGGCCCCGT
>Ga0222712_10006595_pt1 | contig 11428 bp, 15 predicted proteins | sample C33_657DmetaG_FD_165043 | JGI IMG/M metagenome (GOLD analysis project Ga0222712, IMG submission 165043) | Estuarine water microbial communities from San Francisco Bay, California, United States - C33_657D | ecosystem: Environmental > Aquatic > Marine > Unclassified | place: USA: California... | reverse complement strand
CCTCTTTAGTGTCTTGAATGTCAGGTGATAGGGTTCTTACTGTTTCAAATGTTGAGTCGCTGCCATCCCATTCAGGTTGCAGATCATCTAACACGTGTTGCCTAAACTTTGTGACTTGCTGCAAGATAGCGGCGAATTCAAAGTCATCCCACAACACTTCATACTCTTTGTATCTACCAGCATTGACGACAGCAAACACCGCCTTTTTTACGTCAAACACCCACATATACCAAAGCACCTGTGCACGATAATTCTCAGGCACACTATCCCAGTATTGACTTGAATGTTTGATTTCAAGTATGTAAGGCACACCATTCTCATCTGCACCAACACCATCTGGGTTTGCGTGCGCCCAAGAATAATCTTTATGTGCAAATGAGCCGACAGTCACAACTTCATGATCAGTGTGTTGCTCTTTATAGAGTTGCAGGATAGCTGGTTCAACGAGTTGACCTAAACGCATAGCCACATTCCCAACAACATCGCTATCTATTTTGTTTGTTTTTTCAGCCCACAAAGTGTATGCCGACTTCCAGGGACTAAACCCTAGTATTGTGCCTATTTCGCTACCTGAGATAACACCAGCCTCATTCCTGAGCGCATGCCATTCCGGTGTGCCTGAAACATAGTCCCCTAAAGGTGACGCTGTTGCAACGGTTTTATTGATTATGTCTAATTTGTTTGTTGTCATAACTACACTTTATTTATGACCACTGACATACCTCACGTTGTAAAAGATTTGTTGCGAGCTGATCGTGAGATGGCTGCCTTGTTGGATGCTATTGACGATAATGATGGGGTTGAATGTGCCCAAGTGCCGCACGTGTTTTATCCAGAGGATTTTCATACTTCTAGTCAAAGCATGGGGATGGTTAGGTTAGCGGAAAATACTGCGCGTGAGATTTGTATGCGTTGCCCTGTTATCGCCCAATGTTTGAGGGTTGGTTTGCGTGAGGAGTTTGGTATATGGGGAGGCACAACCCCAAAACAGCGAGCCAAAATTAGGCGTGAACAACAAATCTAAAAACAGCCCTAAAACAGCCCTGTAAGGCTTATACACGCCTTTTAGCGTAAATGTTAGGTGACTACTTGTTTTCTTGCTTTTTGGTGTCTTGTTGAGCCTTTTGGATAGCGTCTTGAGCGCCTTTAGCGACATCATCCCTAGTTGCTTTACCTGTAACCGCTATGGCATACCCTAAAGCCCCGATAAGCCCCAACATTAGTGTTCCCCAAGCCACAACAACACCGTTCACCCAACTACCGGTCAACGCTGCTCCTACACCAGCACTGCTACCTAAAACAAACAAAAACAAACCAAAACCCCTCCACGTCAGTTCACTAACCACCGCATAGATTTGCTTAAATTTGTTGATCAATGCTTGTTTCATTTGTTTGCCTCAATATGTTTGATTGGGTCAACCAGGTCAGTGTAGGCAGCCAAATGAATATTTGGGTTGCTAAAAGTTTTGTTAGCTTTACCGATACTCAAATGTAAATGTGCGCCTGTTGAGGCTGTCCCACTAGGAGTGTTCTTACCCCCACCTACCTTGCCGATAATTGTTTCACCGGCTTTAACCTTGTCACCCTTTTTCAGTGTTGACTCTTTAGCCAAATGAGCATACAAAACCCAATACCCATCCTTAGTTGAATGAATAATAATCCAACCTAAAACGTCAGTCCAAGTGTTCACAAACACTGTTCCGTCAGTAATAGCTTTGATGTCACTGTTCTCTCGCGGCGACCAGTCTTGCCCTCTATGAGGTCTACCATTCCTATAGGGTGCTAGGTTGCCGAATTCATCGCCCCTGAGTTTAGGTGCAAAGGGTTCAACATATTTAGTCATAACCCTAGTTTAGCAACCCAAACTTATGCGTTTAGATCACTAATCTGTTCCTTGACAGTGACGATAGCGTTTTTGATGATGTCAATGTTGTTTGTTAGGCGAGCAACTTCCTCATCGTTACCGGTTGCTTGTGCAATAAGTTTTGCTTCCTCGTTATGCCAGCCTTCAACATTCAACGCTTCAAGCCGCTTATTTAGCACTTCTAGTTTGTATTCGTTTGATACTTCAAAATCACTCATATTATTCCTTACGCTAAGTTATCTAAAATTGTTACAGCTGAACCATTTGGCCCGACAGCAACAAGTTTAAGTGTATTCGCATTTGTTCCAGCTAAAACCATAAGTCTAACCTGGTTTGATGATGGCGCACTAGCAGAATCCGCTTTTTGTATTCTAATACTTCCACCATTGTTCAGCTGACCTGTAACAACATAATCGTTAGTAGTTCTAAAAGCAGGTGCAGTAACATCACCAGTATTGCCTATCTTTGTAACTGCTGTAGCACCGCTATTCTGTATCTGTAATAAATCTGCGCTTTGACTTGCAGCACCTTGAACAACTAGTGGAATGCGAGCCGCATTTGAAGTTTGCAGAAGCGTAGCAATAGAACCAGAAATAGAAGCCCCACCAAGAACAGCGAAACCTTGTGTAGTAACCATAGAACCTGTTGATGTTACTCTCGCTATAACTGTTGATCCGCTGTTTTGTATCTGTAATAAATCTGCGCTTTGTCCTGCTGTTCCCCTAACAACTAAAGGAACTGATGCGGTGCTTGAAACTGTTGTGATAATACCTTTTAGGCTTTGCGCCCTTCCATCACTCAAAATCTCAAACTGCGTATTAGTTAGATAATCATTAACACTAAACAGATCTGCGCTTTGCCCTAAAGCCCCAAAAATGCGTATAGGGATAGCATCTGCGGCGGCTTGAAAAGTAGTAAAGTTGCTAAAGGTGTTTGTGTTGCTAAAAGTGTTGCTGTCTGCTAGTCCTGCTTTACCAGCCAAATCCGTAGTAAGGTTTGAAACCTGGCTTTGAGTAACAGTTCCCGAAATGTTTGCGACAGTTCCAGAAGCATAGTCGCTGACTTGACTTCTAGTGATCGTGCCTGAAATAGATACTGCTGTGCCTGATGTTGTCGCATAGGTTGCTGTCCCTGAAGTGTCTGCATAAACGCTAGTGCCTGCATTTGTTGCATAAACGCTTGTGCCTGAAGTATCGGCATAAACAGATGTTCCTGAATTCGTTGCATAGGTTGCTGTGCCTGCTGTTACAGCGTAGGTTGCTGTTGAAGCGTTATCAGCGAATACTGCTGTTCCTGCATTAGTCGCATAAACACTTGTGCCTGAAGTTTCAGCATAAATAGAAGTGCCTGCGTTAGTTGCATAAACTGCTGTTCCTGCTTGCTGTGCGGTAGAAGCAGAAGCAACTGTCCCTGAAGTAAAATCGCTGACTTGACTTTTAGTTATTGAGCCTGAGATAGATACAGCAGTTCCCGAAGTTGTAGCATAGGTAGCTGTCCCAGAGTTAGTTGCATAGGTTGCTGTTCCTGCATTTGTTGCATAAACAGAAGTGCCTGCGTTTGTTGCTGATCCAACGCTAACCGCAGTAGCCGCAACATTCTCCCATAACGCTGTCCCTGAAACATACTGCAATAAATCATTATTTTGAGGGGAAACAATTTTTACATTGTGTAGCTCATCAAGTTCATAACCGTTTTGCACTTTGACTAGGACACGACCATTGCCGGCAGAAGCCTTGCTACATACACCGACATAAACTAGGTGTGTAGGTGCTTGCGGTTTAGTTTCCGTAAAACCACCAGGAGTAGTTGAAAGATACAGTTGCGCACCTTCAGTGATACCCTGCGTATTTATACCGTCAATGTAACCTTCAACACAAACCAAACCATCAGCATTATTGAGAATCTCATTCACACACCAGCCGAGCGTTCTTGCAGATGTTGCATCACTAGAAGCCGAAGCCAAACTAACCTGCGTATGTGTTCCGTTAGCCCCAGAAGTATAAACAATAGAACCTTTGCTTAGCGTAGTTCCTGTTTTGTTTGTGACAATCACATAAATAGGATCACTATTCACACCTGGAACACCCTGCACCCCAGCAGTAGAAGCACTAACTTCAACAACCGTTTCAGTAATGTTTATGTTTGTTACATCGTCAGTTGTTGTAACATCCGTAACCGAATTAGTTGTCGTAACAATAACATCACTCATCTAGTCACATTCCCGCTAACAGTAAACGAACCCTGCAACAACCTAGTAACCTGCAACCCAGACGAAACAAGCTCCAAATCATAGGCGTAAGAACCTGCGGGGATTGCGGTTGACTGTGCAGCAGTAATCGCTAAAGCAACAGTGCCGGCAGTGCCACCCAAAGTAATCCCCGAACCATTAGTCAAACTCAACAGGGTTGCTGTCGCATCGCTAGAGTTACGAACCTGCATCCGTGCAGTATAGCCACTCCAATTCAACGCTGTCCCACCTTGCGTAACAGTGAAAGTCTTATCGTAGTCTGCGCCCTGCCAAACCGTAATGTTGTATGTGCCTGGATTTATCATTACCCTAACCCTTTACTAATCAAAAAAACTGCGATAGAAGTCACAACAGCAGTAATCAACGGTGGAATCCAAGCGTTCCTGTTAGCTTGTCTTTCTAAATCCCTAATCCTAGTTTCATGATCTTGACTAGAACGCAAAATCTGTATGCTGTTCGCTTTTAGTATCTCTATGTCGCGAACAATCTGCAACAGTAAAGCCTGATTAGTAGGTTTCGGGTTCTGCTCACTCACCGTCAATCACACTCAATTCAAGACCGCAAACACCACAAAACACTGTTACCCCTTCAGGATGTTCAGTGTGTTCAGTGTCTTTTTGACTGCAATTAGTTGTCGCACATTTCAACATTTTTACCCCGCAGCTGTTCCGCTAGTCATTTGAGTTGCCAAACCATAAATCACAACAGTTCCCGCACTTGAAGCGTTACCGTTATTGCGTAGCCCTACCGTAACCGTTCCAGAAGTTACCGCTGAAACATAGGCAGTCAAATACTGATCGTTACACGACAAAGCAACAATAGGTGCTTGCGTAAAACGCGAAACAGGAAACGCGATAGCCACCGTAGTTCCAGCGTTAGAAGCAATAGCCCCACCAGTATAAGTAGCAGTTATAGCAGAATGCCTCAACGGTAAGTCACTAAAACTGCTGTTCAAATCAGCGGCAGTAAGAACATCACCAATGTTCCAAATCTTATATCCAGCCATTATCTACTCCTAAACCACAAGTTTATCAGCCTAAAGTATCAGTGTCTAAAACACCCAAAACAGTAGAGTTCAAGCGTATCGGCAGGTTATCTAGCGAACCCAAAGTAAACACAATCTCATCACGCTCAACATCAACATTCGCGTTGATACCTAAAACCTGATAAAACTTATCAACAACACTGCCGGTAGCTGAAGGTTGAAAACATACCCTAACAACATCACGCAACTCAACACTCAAAACACGATCTTGATTTGCGCTAGACAAACTATCAACCTTGACCGTAATCTGTTCAGCCCTATACTCAGGCAACCTAAACTCAGCTAGCAGGCTAGAAGCAATCTCACTAGGCCTAGTTAGTGAAGTAGTCAAATTATCTGTTTGACTATAAACCTTCAACCCATAACGAGATTTACCTGTCGTGTCAATAGCAGTCGCACTAGCATTCACCCCAATAACCTGAACCTTGTTATACAGGTTCTCGCTACCATAAGCGACCTGCAACTCCATAAAAGGAATACCTGTCCCATTACCGTAAGCAGTTCCCTGACTGTTAGCATCAGCAAAAGTATAGACAGGCGCGGAGGCAACAGTTGAAGCAGTAGAAGTCAATAACCCTGACTGGCTAGCATAGGCAGTTCCAGCCCAAGCGTTCCTATATCTTGTTGTCGCGGTGTCAGTGTATTCGTCATACCCGCCATCAAAATAATCTATCCACGCTGTTCCAGGTTCAACTTGAAACGCCTCACCATACAAAACCGTAGTAGTGCCACCATAAACGCTAACCGAAAACTGCACGCCACCAACAGTGCCACTAGGACTAGTTAATGTTCCACCTACACGAACCCAAGTCGCTGTGCTAGGTGAAGTCACTGTCGCAAACCCTGAATCCATAGTTGCCCCGTTAGTGTCTAGAAAAGCAAAAAACGCTTCATAAGGGTTTATCGCCCCACGCAGATAAGCACTAAACACCATGCTAGTTTCAGCGTTATAACGGTCATTATTAAAATTCTTGTATTCAAACACAACAGCTTGATCAGCAGGGTCAGGCGCATTTACTGTTGCCCCACGATAAACAGTGCCACCAAACCTAGAAGCAACCGCAGTAGTAGCAGCACCAATACCCCAAATGTAATGCCCTAAACCAGTTCCATCAGCGACCCTAGTGTTATTTGTTGCGGTAGCAGGGTAAGCAGCAAAATTATATCTAAGGCTATTTGACCAAGTGTAGTCAGTGAAACTACGATCCTTAAACACCATCACTGCTGATGCGTTACTGTAAAAATCGCCTGGTTCACTTCTAGCGACCTGTTGCAGATAAGCAAGCACACTATCCCCAGCCTGCCAATCATCATAACCAAGCATTGTTTGCCCTGACTGAACACCAGCATACTCGGCTGCACCAAAATCGTTGTATTGAAAAACAGTTTTCATGCGGTCACTGGTAGCCTCTACACGCCAAGCCTGCCCACCAGTAAACACCGCGTTAGACACCCGATACATCTCATCCAACGCAAGTAAAGTAGCTTTACCGTCAAAACCAGCGTTATCGTAACTGAACTGCCAATCCTGAATAAAACCAATAAACCTAGTAATCGTGTTGGCCTTCACACGAACCCTGCCACCAGGTTGAACAATCGTATAACCCCCAGTCGTATAGTAAAGCGGCGAGCTAGTGTTCAGCGGGTCAAAGATACGACTATTGTTCACAAAAGTTATAGACAGTGAACCTGCCGAATAGTCCTCTAAAACCCTAGAGATACCGCGACTAAAACTAATGTTTTGAACATACTGAGTAACATCAACATAACCGCTAGAACCAAAACTAAGTTCAACAGTATAAGTAGGCAACGCCATCTAATACCCGCCAAGCCACGACTTAGGGACAGCCCCATTCTGCTTCACATACTTAGACACCGCATCAACAGTCGCTTTAGGATCAGCACCCTGCACGTTGATAGTCACATTATTAGTAGGCTGAGGTTTCATAGAACTCAACAAACCTGCCCTATCAAAAAAGTTAGTTTGCCTAGCAGGAGCAGGCGCACTTTTTCGTCTTTGATAGTCAGCAGCAAGTTCCTCTGGAGTCATACCTGCCTGAGTTGTGCTACCAGGTGTAAGCGCAATAGCAGCAACGCTACCAACAACAGGAATACCCAAAGCCTTCTGCAACAAAGATTTACCACCAGCACCAGCAACAACAGGAGTAGCACCAGGCACAGCTTTAGCACCAGTCATCAAACCAATAGCTTTAGCAAGGTTTGCGATACTCTTACCGGCAGAAGCAAGCATCATAATGCCTTTTAGCGCAAGCAAAGCAGGTAAAGCACTAATCAACGTTTTAGCGACATTACCAAAACCCTTAGCCGCATCACCATCACCAAAGAAACCAAAAAACTCTTTTACAACACCAATAGTTTGACTAATAGCATCCTTGATTTCAATAAAGGTTTTACCAACCTCAGTTTTAGGGTTAGACACATCATCCAAAAACTTGCCCACCTGATCAATAGCCCCACCAGGTTTCATCATCGTATCTATAAAGTCAACAAGATAAGGCAAAATAACTGCCCCAAGTTTTTCCTTCAAATTATCCATAGCAACATTGAACTTACTGAACGGGTCAGCCTGCTGTAACGCTGTCCCACCAACCTGCTTCTCCAAGTCAGCAAATAAATCTTTAGACTCTTTCAACGCAGGGAATAAGCGGGTCAGTTGTGTTCTATTACCTACAAACGCGTTAGATAAAGCCCTTGTTACAGTGTTTAGTGGTTTACCTGTTGCTGCGCTAGCATCCAACGCCAACCGTAAAAGTTTTTGAGCCTTAGCAGTATCACCAGTAGCCCTAACAAGCTGACCCATAGCAGGTCTAAGTTCATCGTCAACGATGCCCACTTGATTGCTTAAAGAATCAACAAATTTATTGTTTTGCTGTATTTGCGTTTCAGTCGCATTAGCATTACGCCTCAACTGATTATTCAACAACTGCATACTCTTTTGATCTGCAGAAGCAGCCTTAGCCGCATCCAACAAACCATCAGTAATAGCCTTCAAACCGAAACCAATACCAACAGCCCCCAAAGCAGTCTTTAACCCACCAAAACTAGACTTAGCCTTCTTAATACCAGAGTCATCAAACTTAGATAAAAGTTTTACTATGACAGCCATCAGCCAATCCTCCGGTTCACCTTACGAGCATACTTCTCAAAAATCAATTTTATCTCGCGTTCAGCCATAGGAATTTCAGCCTCAACCTGACCATAAACAAAATTATTGGCATCCCTAGATTTCAACGCTGAAACAAACTGTTCACCCTGACGAGGATTAACCCTATGCCTACGCTTCGCACCCTTATAGTCATATTCCCTAGTGATACTCTGCGACCTACGAAAATTACCTTTACCAGCAGTATCAGCGACAGCAGTCATAGGTGAAGTGATCCATAAAGACACTAAAGGTGTTACAGCTCTAGTGCGTGACCTAGAGGCACGAAAACGGATAACAACAGTATCGGCTTTTTTACCTGCACCCCAAGCAAGCCTTCCAGTGGGGTTATTCTCAGGCCGCATACCCGACAAAGGTTGAATAGTGTTGATTTTGCGTTTGATTGCTTTTTGCATACCAGAGGCAACACCTTTGGCTTCTTTACGCAAATCCTTAGTCAGTTGAGGGTCAAGATTATTTAGTTCACGCATAACCTCGCGAACATTAAAAACTACTTCATCAGGCATCTTATTCTCCTCGCTGATATTTGATTGCAAATAACATCGTGTTCAACATACGATCAGTTTCCTGAAGCAACACGCTAGGAGCAATACCAGTAGCAACAGCCAAGTTTGCTATCAACCAATGATGAGAGTCAACCCCTAAAGGCTTTATCCTTTTGGGTCATCCACCTCAACACTTTTTACAAGGTCACACCAAACCTCAAACTCGCTAGAAGTCTTACCGTTGCGTGTAGCAGTCAACCATGCAAGATAAAGCAGATGAGTAAACTTCTCAAGTTTGTCTATGCTCAAATCAAAATAGGTTTCCCATTTGATTATGTCGCTAGCTTTAGTGTCAAGTTCTAACACTGTGCCATCAGTCAAATGAATGCGTAGGGTAATTTGATTCATTACGCGGTGGCCCTGCTAATTGCCGAAGAAGTAGGCCATGTAATGCTAAAAGTGCTTAAGTCCCCGACCTGACCTGATACAGGTGTTAGATCAGTGACAACACAAATAGCAGTGTAGGCAGGGTTAGAAGTTCCAACTGCGCTAGAGGTAGGTTTGATAACAACCGTAGCCTGAGAACCAAGCAGAGGCCACAAAGTCGCATCAACCGTAGAAGCAGCATAATCCTGATTGAAAGTCAATGTTAGAGAACCCTCTTTTAGCCCTGCAACTCTAGTAACCCAAGTTGAACCAAAAGCAGTAGTCGTAACATCCGTAGCAGTAGCCTTCAACTCAACCTGCGTTAGATACGAAGCCAAAGCAGTTGAACCGTTGATGCTCACATTGAAATCTGTTGCAACAAAAATCGCCATAAATTTTCCTTATCTTGCGAAAACTTGAACCGAAAACTCGGCACTCAAATAGTCTATACCGTTGATATTCACTGCACCATAAGCCGACAACTCAGGCACAAACACATCAAACGCGTTCCCACCTAAAGTCTTATCGCTTTCAATAGCAGCCTTCACTGAGTCACCTGAAGGGGCAACCAGCAAATCTAAATTCTGTTGCGCAACACGCTCACTAACACGCCCCAACACGACAGAAACCTTAAAACCGTATTCACTCATCCCCGACTGCATCTGCCGGTTATAGGTGATCTTATCTAAAGTAATCAAAGCGGCAGGAGGGTTCACAACATCAGGCAAAGTAGCGTAGACACGCAGATTAGGGATAGTTTGCAGATTATCTACAAGCCCCTGCCTCAAATCACTTATAGCCACTATGCACCAGTCCGCAACAAACGATACGGATTACACAACTGGGCAACATCACCGTCAATGTTAGCTCCAACACGCATAATACCTATGTCGCTTATACCTGCAACACCCAAAGGCGACTCTAAACGCTTGAACAGCCTTGAAGCCTGGATGATACTCGCAAACTTGATAGGTTCAGGAACGCTAGGCCAACCAAAAGTGCCTGTAACCCGAACCAAAGCCATGTCAGCCCAAACAGGGAACAAATAATTATCGGTAGCAGTAATACCAGTTATAGGATAGTAAGCACCATTAGCCCACCTGTTAGCAGGTAAAGCCTGCCAATCATCACTATCCCAAGTTGTATCAAACACAAGCGGATCAGTCGCAGCAGTTTCAACAAGCGTAATAGTCTGCGCATCATCAATGTTCACCGTAAAACCATCGTTAGCTTTATACAACCTAACCTCACCAGCAGAACCCGAATAAAAATTACGGTTACAATACTGGTCAATCATGCGTGAAGCACTATTTATAGCATTCTCAAGCAACAAATCATCAAGCGTATCAGTGACCCGCAACGCAGCCTTCACATCAGCCAAAGTGCAATAACCATTAGTTATAGCCAAAATAAACCTCTTTCAGTCAACTACTAGTTTACCGCCAGCCTAGATAAGCCTATTCAACCAAGTCTTAGGTGTCTTATGCGACATAATCTCTATCGGCAAATGATACTCAAACTCTTTCACACGCGGCCTAATCCACTCAACCAACTCAGTCAAACCCTCACGCAAACCAACAGTAGTTTCATAACCCAACAACCGTCTAGCCTTATCGCTAGAACACAAAGCAACATGAACCTCCTGCGGTCTACCAGGCATAAAAATCGGGTCAAGATCAAAACCAATAATGTCAGCTAACTCCTGCGCCAACTGCAAAATAGTTATAGGCGACTCATCAGGCCCAATGTTGATAACCTCACCAACCGCTTCCGGTAACTCTGCTGCAACAACAATAGGTTTCACAACATCCTGAATAAAACTAAAACACCTTTGCTGACTACCATCACCATAAATAATAGGTTGCTTACCCTGCAACATACGGTTAGTCATAATGCTAGCCACATTCCTAAACGGATCATCAAACTTTTGTCTAGCCCCAACAATGTTATGAGGCACAAGAATAACCAACTCAACACCATGCACCTCAGCAAGATTACGCAAAACATCCTCAGCAGCCTTCTTACTAATCCCATAAGGGTCTTGCGGTTTACAGGTCAAACTCTCATCAAACTGCACACCCGCATTATCGCCATAACGAGCCATAGAGGACATGTAAACAAACTTAGGCACTCTATTTTGAATAGCCGCAGTCATAGCGTTCACACTAATCTGCAT
>Ga0222712_10006594_pt1 | contig 11429 bp, 7 predicted proteins | sample C33_657DmetaG_FD_165043 | JGI IMG/M metagenome (GOLD analysis project Ga0222712, IMG submission 165043) | Estuarine water microbial communities from San Francisco Bay, California, United States - C33_657D | ecosystem: Environmental > Aquatic > Marine > Unclassified | place: USA: California... | reverse complement strand
AAGTCACAAGAAGTTGGAGCTCCACCTGAACAATTTTTAATAGCCCAGTTACATGGATCAAACAAATGTGATGAGTCATAAAACTCAATAATTGAGTTACAAGACGGAGTTTGTAAATCTAAACCGAATTTAACATCCAATCTAGAAATAAACACTCTTTTCGTTAAGGTATCCATACAACCTGTAGAGTCACCAGCAACCACTCTGAAAGTGTAAACACCAGAGTCATTGGTATAATAGATTCCGCCACCACCCAACTGTTTCCATGGATTAGCAGTTGTACCTACACCTACTGCACCGTAAGGAGCACCACCGAAAGGAGTTGAAGTGGCATCATCTCTCTTATTCCAATCCCAACGAGTAAATCTTTCAACGTTGGTATCACCAGAAGTCAAACGAGCTGAACGCGCAGGATCTCTCCAATAGTCATAACCTGTAGGGTTTTGAGTTGGGTCGGTATTCCATTGGTACTTCCAATCCCACTGACCAAAGTTTTGAGGATCAGTTGAGAAATATCTAAAGTCTGGAGACGCTGTTAAAGAATTACCTGCATCTTGACAAACCAATGTATCATTTATTCTTAATCCCATTGCAAAACCAACAATAATTGGATATGCACCTACTTTATCACATTTACCATTAGAAGAAGTCATATTTAAACTCATGATATGGAAACCAGCCCAACGAGGTTTAAATTTATAACCTTTAACTTTTTTGGTTTTCTTAGCTGCTTTATCCCAATAAGTCACACTATCTAAAGGAGAAATAGAGGTATCACGGTAATGTAAGATTGTAGTATTCTTAGGATCAGGAATGAAATAGAATTTAATAAATTTACCAAATCCAGTAGTATCAATACAACCATAAGCACCTGTTGCTGGTTGACCAATAACACCTTTGTTATTCCAAATCAATTTTGCAATCATGGTATCAGCCAATGCGAATGGATCAAATCCTTTAGCTTCTAACTTGGTTTTGATATTATCCCAAACCAATGAAACGTCGGCACCAATTGTATATTTACGTATCTCAGCAGTAAAGATTGTATCTGGACCTTGATAATTTTTTGCTACACCATCTGCCCAATCTTCAGAACAAGGAACTTGACGTGGGTTTTCAAGTCCACGGGTTTGAATCATGTAGTTATATAAATAATTAGGATTTTTACCAGGTACTTTCTTTTGGTTCAAGAAATAATCTTCTTGAATAAATTGCGACCATTGGTGTGCGAATACTGGAGTTGCATCACCCGTAGTTAATCTCCAACGCAATGATTTCAAATCTTTAATTCTAGTCTTATTTTTAGGAATAGGACGAACTACAATGTCATTATATTTACAAATTTTATAATCACCCAATTTATTTTTCGTTGGGGTTAACATTTCAAAATCAGTATCAATAATAGGGAAACAAGCAAAGTGATCGTAATACTGTGTATCAGCACACAAAGGACGTTTTGCAGAGTTACCGCCTGGAGGGGCAATACCGTTTCCTACAATAATACCAACAGTTACACAACCAGTTGAATCATTACAAACATCTGATGGGTTATATACTTGAGAGAATTTATTTGGAGGATTGCCAGCCAATTGATAACCTGTATTCCAGAAAGGCAATGGTGGGTTCAAAGGACGGCCACCTGGGAACAATCCGCTTAATGCATTCCAGTTACCTGCAGAGTTTCCGCAGAAAGTATCATAGTTAATTTTAACTTCAGTAAATGTACAACCTGGTTTCAAATCACTCAAAATGAAAGTTACACCATAAGATGGGTTATCAGAACCCAAACACTCGATCGCATCTTTCAACATACCACTACCTACACCACCTGCGTTTGCATGAAGCATTGACAATTGCTTAATTGCTTCACTTTCACAATGCATTGGATGACAAGTATCCTTGTGATTTAATTTAACATTGTTACATTGAGGAATTTTAGCATAGTACAATTCACGGAAACGTTTGTAGTTCACGAAGAAATCTCTGTTTCTAACTAAAGCACCACCATTGGTGAAATCTTTCTTGAAACGGCTGATGATTTTTGGATTTTCACCTTTCGCTTTACGAATCAAATATAAATCTTTTGGTAAAGTATCCTTTTTAAGGTAGTAAGTGAACAACCAAGTACAGCTATCAGATTTGCTTTTCAATTTCAAAATTTGCTTAGGCGCCATTGAAATTGTTTTCGGACCTTTCTGCAATGTAAATGGACCAGATGCAGGACCTGTCCATGCAGAATCTCCCGCTTCTAATTTTACATCTACATAGTCTTCAAAATATCTTTGACCAACACCACGCATCCCTTTTTGGGTAGTATTCCCTGTTGGGTTTTTCGTAGACGACGGTAATGCTGGGGTATATTGTCCGTAATTATAAAAAGTCGTTGTTTTATTTCCTACAAACTGCGCTGATTGGGCTTTAATTACATCATTCATATCAGTTGGTACTACAACCAATGTATCTTGAATAACATACATACTATCTGAAGGCCAAACTTGAACAGTTTTACATAATCCTTTTCCTTTGAAAATACCTGTATCTAAGAAAATCGCATCATCCATAGGCGCATTCTTGAAATCAGAAAGCATCACCAAATCCCATGATTTATAATAGTGATTTGGAATAGAGTCTCTTGAGAAAGCACAGTTTACGTAAACGTTTTTATTTGCTCTTGTATCTGTAGTACATTTTGGCGCATAGTTATCACCAAAATCCCACAAACGAGTAGCGCAAACTCTTTCTCTCTTCAATGGATCGAATCCACCACCTGGAGATGCTGTACCCGCATAACGTGTTACAGTACCGTTAAGATTGGTATCTAATCTTACTGGCTTCATCCATACTTGGGTAGGTTTTGCAGCAGTTCCCTGAAAGACGTGACCCAATGCTGGAGTTTTCCATTTGTAGAAAGTACTATCGTCATCTGTAAAGTTTCTATCATTGTGATAGAACGTCGACAAGTTTTTCTTGAAATGAACGGTATCCATAACATCTTTAGGACATTGGAATGTTTCATAATCGGCTACCCTTTGGAATGCCGATTCAATTGCAGAGGAAGGACCTAAAATAATAATAGTATCATAAGTAACCTTGTTTCCGCAAATTGGATGTTTGTATTCCAATTTAATAAGGAAAGGACCTAAGCCAGTAAAGGCATGTTCTGGTGTCCATGTTTTGTTATTCACGTTTTGAGGACCAGAATTAGGGTCACCAAATGTCCATAACAAACCAGTTGCACCTGAAGGAATTTCATTTACACCAAATTTAATATTTGGAGCAGAAATACAAGTTGAGTCTTTATCAGCTAAAATGATCGCTACTGAACGAAAAACTGTAGCAGTTGCTGTCATTTTAAATGAGTCAACACAACCATCAATTGTTTGGATAACTAATTTAGAGTTGTATGTACCTTGACCATAAAACCAGTGGCTTTTGTTTGGCCCCCAAGTTGTATCAATTGAACCATCGCCCCAATACCATGTAATTTTCTTTACAAATTTCGGATCGATGCTACTGATGTTTTTAATAATTGCTTGAACTGAATCACACTGAATTGGTTTATTACTCGTAAACTGAGCACCAATTTTAGCTCTAACCTCTACAGCAGCAGTTAATAATTGAGTATCTTGACAACCGTTCTCATCAGTTGTTTCAACATAAAGGTCAAATTTACCACCACGTTGGTCTTTGATTGAGAAACACAATCTATTTGGCATTACTGATGGTGGAAAATCGTATTGAAGCAATTGACCATCGGAAACTACATATTTCGTGCTTGAAATTTTAGCACCATTTGGATTTGCGGTACTATCATCAAAGCAAAACAAGTTTTTCTCAAAACATTGTTGTTTGAGATTCACCAATTTCATTTTAATTTTTGGCTTGTCTTTAATCACCAAATTCAACACCGCAGTACATTTAGTACCACCAATTGTTGTGATATAGGTAATTTTCGCATTGCCAGGTTTTTGAAACGCATAATTGACAATTTTCTGACCAGAACTGGTATATTTTGCACCAGTTGCATCAAGAAACTCCCAATCATGGGTTGTACCTGAATTAGAGCCGGTAAAAATAATTGCCGACCCAACACAAGGAGAACCACTATACTGGATAGCGCATTGTGCACTAGCCGTATTGGCTCCCAAAAACAAAGTGCCAAGTATAACTACCCAGCTTTTTAGATATAAGGAAAATCCTTTCATAATTTTATTTTTCGTACGTAAAAGTTCAAAAATAGGTTTTTTTGCTGATTTACCAAACAATACGCCATTATCTGCGTCATTTTTTGGTGAATCACTGATTTCACTAAACCAATTATTTTTCATATTAATTTCCATTTTAATTTCTATTTAAATTTACCCAACGTGTTGTTACACTTTCACTTTCACCGCTGTATTGGGTTTTAATTACCACTTCGTAATTCCCATCCGAACATGGTTCTCCAAAACAATTTCCATTCCATTTGTCATGGAATTTATTCGTATAAAAGATCATCTTTTTCCCTTTATCAAAAACCATCATTTCGAAGTTTTTTGGTTCTGGAATGGTGATATAATATTCGTCGTTTTTACCATCTCCATTGGGCGTAAAAACCGTTGGAATCATTGTTTCATTCGTTGATATTGAAGGACTTACCTCAACTTTTGTCATTGCACTGTCTTTACAACCATTCGAAAAAATAGTGACTAATTTTATATAAAAATCTTTCTTGGTATTTACTCTGTAAAAATGATTAATTAACAAACTATTTCCCTCAAAAAACAGTTGCTGAGCATCTCCATAATCCAAATATGAATTTTTTACATTTCCATTACATTTAACTTGAATCATTCTGCCGTTTGAATCAGATTCCAACACATTCAATGTTACTTGATTTTTGCATCCATTTTCAATCAAATTCCCTATGAATGATGAAGTTTCAATTTTAGATTTTTGAACTTCATTTTTATCTGCAATCATCGCCTCTATTTTATTTAGCAAGTTATCTTGAGTGCCAACATTTTTTGAAGCTAAAAGATCGTTATTGATTGAAGAATAGGAAAGATAAATGGTATTCTCTTTTGATTGATTATTCAGTTTATTATTCTCAGTTGCATTCTTTTTCAGCACGGGTAAAATAGAACTTTCTGAATTAAATTCATTTGAATTGATTTTGCTATCTTGATTATCGATTTGAGCTTCGCTGTTTTGTTTTTGGGCAACAGAAACATTGTTTTGCTTCGAGTTTAAAGTTTCCGTTTTCATCAATTCAAAGGCAACTACACTTGTAATAATTGCTGAAGAAACAATTGCCACTTTTGCAACGATACCCAATTTCGCAAACCAACTTTTTGCTGCAACTGTTTGAGAAACACTTGAAACATTTGACAATTGATTTGAAATTCCCTGCCAAGCACTTGGCGGTGGAATTTCATTTGCATTTTCTAATGCCGAACGGAAGATTTGGTCAATATTTTCTTCTGGTAGCATTATCTTGAAATTTGGGTTTGAAGCCATTTACGGGCTTTGAACATTTGAGATTTACTGGTATTTTCGGAAATATTTAATATTTCCGCAATTTCCGCGTGTGAATATCCCTCAATAGCAAACATATTAAAAACAGTTCTGTAACCAACAGGAAGTTTCATTAGCAATTGCATTAAGTTTTTTACATTTATTTCCGCAAAAACATCATCGGTAGAAGCAATTAACTCATGTACATCGTCGAGGCTATCTTGAAACTTAGCCTTGCTCTTTTTCAATATATCTAAACATTGATTCACACAAATACGTTTCAACCACCCTTCTAAGGATCCCTCAAAGCGAAAATCGCCTAATTTTTGGTAAATCTTTATCATTGCTTCTTGAAACATATCTTCTGCTAAAATATCTTGACCGGCATAACGTTTACAAATGGCAAACAAGACCCCCGAATAGCGTTGGTAAAATTCGTGTTGCGCCAATTTCTCGCCCGCCACACAAGCCATTACCATTTTTTTCTCTTCGGTGATTTGCTCTATTGCCATTAGCCAATTTCATAATCCGGATTTTCAACAAGATTGTATTTGCAATACAAAAGTTGCCTCGGAATGAATTATTTTTTTAAATTTCTCGCAATTTTAAATGTCAAATCTGTTAAAATCATTTTAGCATTGCCATTTCGCTCAATATTTGATATTGCAGATTCTATTTCAATCACGATTTTTTCCATTTGAGGGACGGGAATTTGTAAATTATTAAATTTCTCAATAAAATCTCTTTCTTGTCCTACCCAAGCATTTACACTACTATCAAATCCAATCACCAATACGCCTCTCAAAATTTCTAAGCCATACAATAAAAAGCTTTTTAAACTTTCCCTTCCAATGGCAGCCATTTCATCAGCCCATTTCACTGCATCGCTTATTTTTCGGGTATAACAGAGTCCCATCCAGTTGCGCCATTGATCAAAATATGGATTTTCTGTTTCTTGAATCAATGATATTGCTGTCCTGAAATCTCCTTGCGACATCTGCGCAAGTCGATTTGCATTTGATTCTGTTAGTTCATAGCGATCAACCAGCGCTTTAGACAATTCTTCTAAACCAATTGGTGGAACCCGAACTGGCTGTGTCCTAGAAATAATGGTATTGATAATTTTATCAGAATTTGCACCCACCAAAAGGAACAAGGTATTTTGGGGTGGTTCTTCAATAATTTTCAGAAGTATGTTCCCTTCTTGACCCAAATACTCAGGTAGCCACATGAGCAATACCTTATATTCGCTTTCAAAGGGTTTTAAAGACAAACTTTTAATGATCGCCCTACATTCTTTCACAGGAATATTACCCTGCTTATTATCGGCCTCAATCAATGCCATCCATTCGTCGTAATTTAAGTAAGGATTTGACAAGAGTGCGGCACGCCATTCTTTTAAATATTCAGAAGCGACTTCGGCTTTTGAGGGAAAGGGAAAACTGAAATGCAAATCGGGGTGTACCAAAGATTGATACTTAGAACAAGATGAGCAAGTTCCACAGCTATCGTCTACTTGTTTGTTGGTACAGGAAACATATTGGGCATAAGCGAGCGCCAATGGCAAAGAGCCATTGCCTGCCTTGCCTAAAAATAATTGCGCATGGGGAATTCTTCCAACGGAAACACCATGAATCAATTGCTTTTTTAATTTTTCTTGTCCAATTACTTCAGCAAACTTCATTTTTCAATTACAGATTTTGACTTCAAATACAACCTTACATAAAAATAACTACAAGCCAATATAATTAAAATGGCAACGAATTGACCATAAGAAAGATGATCCTTAATGACAAAACCTCTAGAATCATCACCTCGGTAATATTCAGTAAAGAAACGAGCAATGGAATAAATCAGCGCATAAATCAAAAACAATTGACCATCAAATTGTTTCTTAGTTCTATAGTAAATCAAGAAAGCTGCTATGAGTAAAATAACAGAAGCATCCCAAAGTTGAACAGGATATACTGGATAATTTAATGGGGAAGCAACAGATTTGGGATTCGTAAAAACCACACCCCATTGAGCATCACATTGAATTCCATGACAACAACCTGCTAAAAAACAACCAATTTTACCGAACCCATGCACCAAAGCGCCACAAACTGCAGTAAAATCAAATGCATACAATATGGGTAATTTATTTCTTTTAAACCACCAAATCAAAATCGGAATGGTTAATAAAAATGAGCCATAAAAAACAAAACCTTGACCAAAATCGGAGAAATACTCATTCATGTTTCGCAGATAATACATAGGACGTTCTAGGAAATAAAACAATTTCCCTCCTATGAAAACACCTCCAAAACAATACAAAAAGAACTCACTAATTTTATCGACAGATAAACCGAATTCCGCTTTATGAATAAACAAGTAAATAAATGAGAGGACAACACCCAATATGATCATAAAACCGTAACTGTATACGGGAAACGATCCTATATGAAAAAGCTCTGGGTACATTACACAAATGTAAACCAAAAGTATAAAAAAAGGTTAAATACAGTCTCTAATTAAATCAGCAATATTTGCCAATTCATCATTTGATACTTTTAATTTTTCCCTTGTAAAATTCAAATCATTTGCTGAATCCATCGGAACCAAATGAATATGGGTATGTGGAACTTCAAGGCCAATGACTGCCGTACCAATTCTTTTGCACGGAATCGCTTTTTTAATGGCTTTAGCCACAGGGAGGGCAAACTGCCATAAACTTGCTAATTCATCTTCGGAGAGGTCAAAAATATAATCCTGCTCCTTTTTAGGAACAACCAATACATGACCCAAAACCAACGGCATTACATCTAAAAAAGCCAAATGATTTTCATCCTCATAAATCTTATGACAAGGAATTTCACCGGCAATAATTTTAGAAAAGATACTTGCCATTAAACAAATATTTCTAAAATCTCAAGTTTTACTACACCTGCAGGAACGCTTATTTCGGCAATTTCACCAACAACCCTACCCAATAAGCCAGCACCGATTGCACTCTTCACAGAAATTTTATTTTCCTTCAAGTTCGCTTCTTTTTCAGACACCAACATATAAACTGCTTCTTTGCCAACATTATGATTTTTGACGCGTACATTGCACAGAATGCTAACTTTGCTAGTATCTAACAAAGAACTATCGATAACACGAGAATTGGCAAGTAAACTATCCATTTGCGCAATTCTATCTTCAATATGGCCTTGAGCTTCTTTTGCAGCATCATATTCCGCATTTTCACTTAAGTCGCCCTTATCTCTTGCTTCAGCGATAGCTTGAATAATAAGAGGACGTTGAACCTGCTTTAATTCTTGTAATTCAGCTTTAATTGCATCTAAGCCTTCTTGAGTAAAATATTGAATGTTGCTCATAATTCTAATTTTGTTTTGATTGTTGTTTAAAAAAAAAGTTGCACCAATGTGTTCATTGATGCAACAATTATACAAATATAATAAATTTTTATTTTAGTCTTTCTTAACTTTTCCGTTAGATTCAGAACCTAATCCAATTCTAATTCCAAATGAATGACAACCACCAAATGGGTTTGTAGCACGGTAGCTATAGTCAATTGAAATTACATTATCTTGATTGTCACCATCCATTACATGCCAATCGTAGCTTAAGCCACAAAAAGGACCTGTAAACGCAGATGTTCTTGTATCTTCACTAAAAATACCTTCTTGGTAGGCAAAACCACCGCGAACCATGATAAAATCTTTGTATCCATATTCAGCAGATAACGTTGTTAAATTGGCACTAAATGAATTGTTTGTGAAGCCAAAACCTAATGTCAAACGATTGTCGTATTGATTCTCAGATCTATCCAATTTAAGGTCATAAGAAGCCGCAATATTTAACAAAGCAGGCAATTTAACGGCAGATGTTTTTACAACCATAGTTTTATCAAAAGTTCCGTTTTGCAACATTGCTTTGTAACTTAAACCTTCACCAGTAAAATCCATATCAGGACCAATGTTCTTAATAGAGATACCAAAGTTAAAGTCGTTCTTTTTGATGTTATTTCTTGAAGGACTTAAATTTGCAGAATATTGAACACCCGCATCAATTGACATTCCGTTAGCTTGAGCATCAGGAATACCTTCAGAAAGCATTCTCGCAGTTACACCCGCAGAAATATTTTTACTAAAACTTTTAGAATAAGACAATCCAATATTTGTCATACTTACTCTATAGGTACCAATTCCACCGTAAGGATTCTGCTCCGTTCTAATATCAATAGGGTCAATACCAAATTGCATTACTTGAATACCTAAGGTACCACCTTCGCCATCTTCACCCATGCGTTGAGCAAATCCAACGTTATTGATACCAATTCCTGAACCCACTAACCACTCAGTACGGTTAAATACCAATTCAGTATTGTTGTTCATTCTGTCGAGGCCAGCTACGTTCATAAACATTGCTTCAGCGCCTGTAATTCTGCCACCGTTTGCCCAACCCATTCCAGAGCTTCTGCTCCAAGGATTAATGGTTAGCTGTGCAGCACCAGCTTGTCCTTGACGCTCAGGATTACCAGCGAAAAGGTTATTTGCACCACTTAAAACTAACGTTAAAGCAACTGCGGATATATTTTTCAAATTGATTTTCATCGTTGTCAATATTAATAAGTATCTAAATCAATGGCATGCATAATTCCATACCAACGTACAATTTTCTCACCCAATCCAGGAGCTTTCACATGAATCAAATATAAACCACTCGAAATAGGAACATTGCTTCCGTTTTTCAAATCCCACTGATAATAAGTTGCATCATCTGCCTTGTTAATTGTTCTAATTAAATTACCAGACATGTCAAAAATTGTAATTTTACATGTTGGTGGCAAGTTGATAATTTTAACTCTTGAATCAATTGGACTATTTTCATATTCGCTGTAACCTCTATATGGATTTGGAACTACATTCACCATGTCCAAAGATTTCTTACCAATTTCCGCAGATCTTTTAGGAGCGATTAGGCCACCGTCAAATTCATACATTGGCAATGAATATTTATTGGTTCCACCTCTATCAACTTGGTTACGCGTATCAGCAGATTCAAAAGGTGCATATGCCTTTTTGATTCTAACGGTAATAGTAACATCAGTTGGAGGAATTCCATCTTTCATATCATAACCACCTGCCAAATAGGTTGGAATAATCCAGTTTACTTGTGACAATAATTTCAATTTTTCAGCTTTAGTTGCATCCATACCTACAGCTGGTGCTTCTAATCCTTTTCTAAATCTATCAAATGATGCCTCATCTTCACCCATGTATCTGATACCTTGGTTGGTTCTGGTTAAACCAGATTTACCTGTTCCGAAAATATAAATAAAGTGTTTACCACCGATTGCAGGATAGTTTGCATTGTCATTATAGATATTAGGCGTAGGATTCCAAATCATATCTCTACCATTTTCACCAGCCAAATAACTATCTTCACCAAATGCCAAAGCCAATCTCTCACCAGTTTCTAAATTAATAGCATAACCTGGGAAGTAACTCAAACCTCTTCCGGCAACATCATTACCTTCTTTATCCTTTGAATTCGCCCAACGCATGTTAAATTTATTCATTTTACCCTCAGTACTATTCAAAATTTCTTCATCTCCCATTTCTAAAACAGGACAACGAGTCCATTTCGATTTATCTTTGGTAATAACCAATTTAAAACTTGAAAGTTCAGATATTGGATTTTGCAACCAAGATGTATTTCCTGACCAAGCAAAACCATAGGTATTTTTATCAGAAGTAGCACTGTATTTCTCACGAGCAGCCAATCCGTATGGAGCAATTCTACCACCCCAAATTTTCTCATAAGATTGACTTGGATCAACAGGTGTTGCACCATCTGACATTAAAAAGTCAGAAGTATATCCATCAAAGGTAGCACCTTTTCCGGTGTAACCTGAACGAATCCAGTTCAACCATAGACTTCCA
>Ga0222712_10006593_pt1 | contig 11430 bp, 10 predicted proteins | sample C33_657DmetaG_FD_165043 | JGI IMG/M metagenome (GOLD analysis project Ga0222712, IMG submission 165043) | Estuarine water microbial communities from San Francisco Bay, California, United States - C33_657D | ecosystem: Environmental > Aquatic > Marine > Unclassified | place: USA: California... | reverse complement strand
AAAATCGAACAGCCTACGCACTATGAGACAGAGCGAGGAGGTTTTCGGATGGCCGACTGCCTGACTCACTGTAATCAGTTTTGGGTTTATCAGCCAATGGAGCTTTCATGGAGAAAAGAGATCATTCCCTTAGGTAAATAATAAGGGAATAAACCTTACCTTTGCGGCTTATTAACCCAGCGATAGCCTTTTTGATGACCTCTAAAAATCTGTCGTACAAAATTTTAACAAAATGCAAATAGGACAGCAAAAAGTGGTATCCGTTACCTATCGCCTGCAAAGCAGTTTAAACGGAGTAGATTTCGAATTAGTAGAAGAAACAGGAACTGAGTTTCCATTAGTGTTTTTATTTGGTTCAGGACAATTAATCCCAGATTTCGAAAACAATTTAAGTGGTAAGATGACGGGTGACGAGTTTTCATTCGTTATAGCTTCTGAAAACGCTTACGGCCCAGTTGACGATGAAGCATTAGTACGTGTAGGTATGGACATGTTTAAAGTGGATGGAGTTGTTGATATGGAAATTTTACGCGTTGGTAACGTTATCCCGTTATTAGACAGAGATGGTAACCAATTAGCGGCTAAGATTCTTTCTATCGATGAAGATACAGTGTTATTAGACTTTAATCATCCTTTAGCAGGACATACGCTACAATTCGATGGAAAAGTAGTAGAAGTACGTGAAGCATCTGAAGAAGAATTAGCTCATGGTCACGCTCACACACCAGGAATGCACGACCACGATCACTAATATCATAAAGTGTTAAAATATAAAACCGTGTAGCTAAGTGTTACACGGTTTTTTTGTGCTAAAAAATTTAAAAATCCTTGATAAGTTCGTATTTATTCCTGCCAATCACTACAACTAAATCAGAAGGCGTTTTTATTATTCGATGTATAACTTTTAAATCAGTATTAACAATTTTAAGATTTGAAATTTTAATCGATTTATTAAGATTAACAACATATAAAGAATCACCACGAACAACAAACAGATCGCTATTTACTAAGGCAATGTCTCTAAAAATATTATTATCATGGACCAATTGCTGAGTCACATTATCGAACAAGAATCGATTTTGATAAACCTCTAAAGATCCTTTCTTTTTCCCACTAATAACAATATGTTGCGAAGCTCCTCCCATTCCATTACAACTAGAAAACAAAACCATCCATTTCTTATTGATATCACCTTTTATTATATGCTCATAGGTGCCATTATTTTCGAGTTCAATAGTTTTTATATGCAATGGATTTAATAAATCACTTATATCGAATTCAAAGAGAAATTTAGGAAAAACAATATTGTCTACTAGTATTAATTTCTCTTCAATAATTAAAATATCATCAATTGCTTTTCCATAAGTAATATCGATAGGAATTTGCAAAGTGACAATCTCAAAATCTTCCGTATCAAGATTCATAATGGCAAAGATTTCACCGACAGAATTAAGGCCATAAGATGCCTCGCCACCTAAATAAACTACATTAGCAACCGCGTTTAAACATTTTAATTTAAAATTGACAGTCAACTTTTTAATTAAAACTCCATCAATAGAATAAATCCAAATGGCTTTATCAATTCGAACTACAAAACGATTATTGACAACTATACTTTTTGAATAATTAAATGCAGGAATAGAACTATGTTCTTTAATTTCTAAGTTCTCATTTGTACAGATTAAATGTTTCTTTTTAAATGGAATGATAAAATAATTATTCATAATCAAAAATATAAATAATTGATAACTGGCTCAACTTGCTTCACATCATTTTTTGCGTAAAATGAAATCTCTACAAACTCTAGAATCATACTTTTTTAAAAAGTATTTGTCATCAATTATTTTACCACCCCTACAATAACTCCAAATCTCCCATCCTGGCTTGTCCAGTTTTGTTCAGGTAAATAAGTTTTGGAGATAGCACCATCAAAGTAAAGAGCGTTCTTACAACCAAGATCAAGAAAGTACTTGGCAAAATTGTAAAATGTTATTTCCTTCTTCGACATTGCAAAGATTACCTTTCCATCAGGTAAAATTCCTACTCCATTACGTACATACAACGACTTCGAATTTTCAAAGCCTTCATGCATTTTACCATTGATGATTAGCATTGGTCCGGATTGAGTAGCGTATTTAATATCACCGTTATTACTAAACTCACTTGATTGACAAACACCTGCAATATTATTTTTTGTGATATAAAAGACTCCATTCGGCTTCCAGTTAAAATTCCCTTTGCCGTCAGAGTTATTCATTTTATGTATGATCTTTCCTTCTTGTATCAGCAATCCAACTGGTCCATATTCAGGTGTAAACATTCCTGCATTCGCAGCAAATAAAAGTGCTTTGTTCTTACTCTTTAAATGTGTTTTTAATTGATTAAATGAGCCAATAATTTTTCCGTCATCATCCTTCCAAAACAAACGAACATCTTGTTTTTTAGAATCGACAGTGTAGGATAATATTTGATTACCACTTGAATAGTTAAATGCGGCCTTTGCTCCAAAACATAATAAAATTATTACTAAAAATATTCCGAATAAGGTATGTTTTCGTTTCATAAGATTAATTTTTTATAAAACGAAGTGCAAATAGGTTTATTATTATCATAAGTTAAAACTTCTATAGAATTATCATTATGTATTTCTTCGAATCTGATATTACGCTCTACCAACTCACTTTTACTTAACAACCTTCCAATGATATAATTTTCATCAATAGTAATTTGAAATTTTATAGGTGAAGAATGATTATTTATAAAGCGTAAATCTTTATAACCATAAACAACCGTAGCATCAGCACCCAATGGAGCGAACCTAGTCTCCTCATTGTAAATATCTACTGAATGATTGTATCTCTCTACCACATCCATTCCCGCCAAGAGACTTAAATAATAAACCAACCCACTTACTTGACAAATACCACCTGCGTTATCTTCTTTAATAACTCCATTTTGTATGGTCCTGCCCTTCTTAAATCCAATTTCAGGATTACCAACTGAATTCCAAAACGAGAATAGCTGGTTGGGGAATATTACGACATCGCTAACTTTATACCCTGCTAAGCCTAAATTAAAAACCTTGTTTTCAAAAGTTTCGCTTGGCTTAATTTCTTGACGAATTTCTATTTTAAAATCAAAATTAGTTTTTTGCAAATCTTTCTTAGCAAAACGACTAATATTTCCTTTTAATATATCTCTACTGTATCTAATAAACAACTTTAGTTGTAGTTTCATTTGCTTCATAAAAACACTAACCTTTCTTTAAAAATTCTATTACTAAATACGAACTATATTCTTTAAAAATCGAATTAGAAATAATACTATCCAATCCAATAGAAGCTTTTCTAAGAAACTTAGGGAATCGATGTATCGGAAAAATGAGATAACCAAAAGTTCGTTTAATTTTAAAAGTAGAATTCATTTTTAAATCATCAAAACTTAAACTAAATGCAGCATGCCAATTATTTGCTTTATAACTAATTAATCGCCTTCTCTTTTTTGAGGGTATATCAAAAATAATACGACCATTGGGTTTTAGAATTCTATGGCATTCCTTTAACACCAAATCAAATTTAGATTGATTAAGATGCATAAAAAAATGAAAGCAAATTATAGTATCAACTGAACTATCCTCTAAAGAGATTTTATCTGCAACTCCAACTAAAAAATTCTTATTTGGGAACTTACTCCTCGCAACTTCAATCATATTCGGACTAGCATCTATCCCATAATTTGCATATTTTGAAAGTCGTCCGGTACCACAGGCTAAATCTAAAACTACTTCATTTGGATTAATTAATAATCGAGATAAAATTAATCGTTCTTGATAATCAATATAATCTCCATAGGTATTATTAAATCGATTAGTGTCATATTTGAATGCTAATTCATCATAATATTTAATAATCTCATCCATGGAACTAGCTAAATTAAATTTTTAAAAAATCAACTTACTTATCAATAACTATATAAAACAAAAATATTCGTTTTTCTATAACTATTGTAATATTAAAAATAAAAAACCGCCTAGCTTCCACTAGACGGTTTTTTATGAGATAGAATTTAATTCTATTGATATTTTTCGAATTTATTTAAACAGTTTTGCTTAAATAATTCTATGAAACAAGAACTATTTAAATTTACCTTTTTTAATGATTAATTCTGGCAATTTTTATTAATTACTATACGCTGATTATGGAAAATATTTGTTCATTAACATATAATCGATACTACCTGTTTGTGAATGACAATTGATACACGAATTCCCTTTTTCAGAAGCAGGCGAAGCAACTGTTCCATCTGCATTTACATAACCCCAGATCCAACCTTTTGCATCTGTTTCAGCTCTTCCTGATTTCTTATAGAGAATTGCATATCGACTTAATGTTGACGAATTTGAATAAAGCTCTTTCACAATTAAAGACCCTTCAGGAAAGGTGACACCTGGAAGAATTATTCCATTGGAATCGAGTTTAGTTGCAGCTGTAGAATTATACCTCGTCCTTAAATACGGAAATGAATGTCCTGTTCCTGAGCTTTTATTTAAAAATGCACTTGATTTTTTATACCAAACAAAACCATTCGTACTTCTTGCCATATCTAAAAGTTCCTTATCTATACCTTCTGCTTTATCATCCTTTTTGCATGAATTAATTGTTAATGATATTGTTAAAAAAGCTAAAATTATTTTTGACAAAAATCTATTTTTCATATTTTGCAATTATTTTATTTCAAATATACTAAGAATCAAACAAGGATTTTATTGATTATTTTAAAGCTGTCTAATTAATGTCATAATACACTTTATTTAGGATAAGATTTATAAACAATAAAAAACCGCCTAGCTTTCACTACGCGGTTTATCAAATTAATTTTATTAATTATTTAGATTTACTACATGCCGTTGCTTGCAAATTGAATAATCCTGACTTTTTAATTGCTCCGAATCCGCCTTGCACATCAATCAAATTCTGATAGCCTCTTGCTCTTAAAATAGAAACAAAAATCATCGAACGATACCCTCCAGCACAATGAATATAAACTGGTTTATCTTTAGGAACAGATGCCATTTGTTCATTAATAAAATCCAACGGAACATTATCTACATCTACAATATGCTCCGAATTATATTCACCAGGCTTACGAACGTCAATCACCGTATTACCCTCGGCCATCTTAGTAGCGGTTTCATCCACTGTAACGGATGTAATTGTGTCTAATTCCTTGCCTGCATTTTTCCAAGCATCAATTCCACCCACTAAAAATCCTATTGCATGATCGTATCCTACACGAGCTAAACGTGTAATTACTTCTTGCTCACGACCAGCATCAGCAACTACTAATATCTTCTGATCGATATCGGTAATTAATGCACCTACCCATGGAGCAAAGCCACCATCAATTCCAATGAATATAGAATTAGGGATAAATCCTTTTGCAAAATCTTGCGCAGCACGTGTATCTAAAATTAATGCGTCCGTTTCATTAGCTGCTGCTTCAAATGCAGCAGGACTTAAAGCTGTAGTTCCGCGTTTGATAACATCGGTAATGCTATCATACCCCATTTTATTCATCTTCACATTTAAAGGAAAATATCCCGGAGGAGGCATTAAACCGTCTGTTACTTCTTTAATGAACTCTTCCTTCGTCATATCTGCGCGTAAAGCATAGTTCGTTGCTTTTTGGTGCTCCAATGTATCAAACGTTTCCTTGCTCATATTCTTTCCGCAAGCAGAACCGGCACCATGAGCAGGATAAACAATAACATCATCTGGTAAAGTCATTAATTTAGTTCGCAACGAATCAAATAAAAATCCTGCTAAATCATCTTGCGTAATATCACCTTTTTGAGCTAAATCTGGTCGACCAACATCGCCTATAAATAAAGTATCACCAGTAAAAACAGCTTTCTTGGTTCCATCTTTATCCGTCAATAAATAACAAGAAGACTCCATCGTATGCCCGGGAGTATGTAAAACTGTAATCGTAATATCACCTATTTTGAATACTTGTCCATCGTTTGCAATTATAGTTTCAAAACTTGGTGCTGCATTAGGACCGAAAACAATCGAAGCTCCTGATGCCTTTGCTAAATCCAAATGACCAGAAACGAAATCAGCATGAAAATGCGTTTCAAAAACATATTTGATTTGTGCATTGTCCTTCGCCGCTCTATCTAAATAAGGCTGGATTTCGCGTAGCGGATCAATCACTGCTACCTCTCCATTCGACTCAATATAATAAGCTCCTTGTGCTAAACAGCCTGTGTAGATTTGCTCTATTTTCATGTTAAAAATGTTTTTAAAATTATGAGGCAAATTTAAGGAATTGAAAGGGATTTTTGAAAATGATTTTTGATTTGTTTTGGATTGAGGAAAGTCAATTTGATAAATGGAAAATTAGGCAATTTGAAGATTTGAAAATAAAGAAAGAATAAGTCGGTATTAAATAAAAGTAGCTTAAATTAAAAGATAGTTACCTTCCTCAAAATTGACCACTTATCATAGAATTTTACATGTTAAAACAATCAAAAAAATTTAAAAATTAGTTTTACACACAAAATTGTTGAATAACTCGTTCATAAGAATGAAATCAGCAATAGTCTCCTTGGTATTTTTACTCTCTACAAAATTTTATTATGGCAGGAAGTGGCAATGTAATTAAAACTAAGAAACCAGAACCGGAACTAGAAGTCGAAGAAGTTACCGAAGAAGAAGTTGCGCCCATACGAGAGAGAAAACAAAAGGTAAAGAAAGAGAAATCTGCTCCTGTAAACGAGCCTGGTCCGATTACTAACTTACTTCGTGATGAACGGACTTTTAAAATCAGTGGAATGTTACTGATTGTTGTTTCGGTTTTTCTATTGATTGCATTTACTTCTTATTTCTTCACATGGAAAAACGATCAGAATTTAGTTAGTGGTTCTAAATTGGATTTAATCTTTTACAAAGGAAATAAAGTAGATAATTGGCTAGGAAAATTTGGTGCTATTATTTCACATCAGTTTATGTACATGTGGTTTGGAATCGCAGCCTTTACTTTTGTAATTCTTAGCTTTATTCCTGGATTTAAAATATTATTTGGCATTGAACTTTTACCTTTCAAAAAGACTTTGCGTTATAGCTTTTTCAGTTTGTTATTCATTCCTGCTTTTTGTTCTTATATTGCCTGGAACAATGCGAACTTGCAATTTTTAGGAGGCGGATTAGGTGCTACCATCAATGAAGCATTAGAGTTATCATTGGGTAAAGTAGGTGCCGGTCTTGTTTTACTTTTTGTTGGACTTGCATATGCGGTAGCTATATTCAACTTTGCATTTAAACTTCCTTCGTTCTTAGAAAAGTCATCAGAAGATATTGAACCTGCTATTGTACCTGAACCTGTTGCAGTTGTCACAACAGCTCCTGTTACATCAGGAAATCAAATCAAGAATGAACCAAAGCCGGCGATTATTGATGAAACACTTGATTCAGTTTTTCAAACGGAAATGCAGGAAGATGATTTAGGAGATAATTTTCAAGAAGATGATCAAATCGAATTAGAACCAATCGTAGAGGTAAAACAACCGACTGCTACTGATCCGCTTGCTTTAGAAATTGCACCCGTATCACAAGATGATGCAAGTGATCATGCTGAAGGTGTTCATGTAGTTTCTGATGAAGAGACCAGTTTAGTTGAGCAATTAGGAGAATATGATCCAACTCTCGACTTAAGCAGTTATCAATATCCTACGCTCGATTTATTAGAAAACTATACTTCGAACAGAGTACAAATGTCGAAGGAAGAATTAATGGCCGAGCTTGAAGCGAATAAAAAACGCATCATCGAAACTCTTGGTCATTATGATATCGAAATTGAACGTATCAAAGCTACAGTTGGTCCTACAGTAACCCTTTTTGAAATTGTTCCAAAAGCGGGTATTCGTATTTCGAAAATTAAAAATCTTGAAGATGATATCGCACTTAGTTTAGCAGCCTTAGGTATTCGTATCATCGCTCCTATTCCAGGTAAAGGAACAATCGGAATCGAAGTACCGAACCAAAATCCAGATGTAGTAAGTATGCGTTCAGTAATGGCTTCTGAGAAGTTCCAGAATACTGATTACGATTTACCAATTGCTTTAGGTAAAACTATCAGCAATGAAATTTTCATTGCTGATTTAGCAAAGATGCCTCACTTGTTAATGGCAGGTGCTACTGGTCAAGGTAAGTCTGTTGGATTAAATGCTATTCTTGTTTCCTTACTCTATAAAAAGCATCCAGCACAAGTTAAGTTTGTATTAGTCGATCCAAAGAAAGTAGAGTTAACTTTATTCAAAACTATCGAGCGACATTTCCTTGCGAAGCTTCCTGGTGATGGAGATGCAATTATCACCGACACAAAATTAGTAGTGAATACTGTCAACTCACTTTGCGTTGAAATGGATAACCGCTATGAGTTATTAAAAGAAGCGCAAGTAAGAAATATCAAAGAATACAATAAGAAATTTATCGAGCGTAAATTAAATCCGAATAAAGGTCATCGTTTCTTACCATACATCGTTTTAGTAGTTGATGAGTTTGCAGATTTAATCATGACTGCTGGTAAAGAAATTGAAACGCCTATTGCTCGTTTAGCTCAGTTAGCACGTGCGATTGGTATTCACTTAATCATTGCTACGCAACGTCCTTCTGTAAATATTATCACAGGTACAATCAAAGCTAACTTCCCAGCTCGTTTAGCATTTAAGGTAACTTCTAAAATCGATTCAAGAACCATCTTAGATACTGGAGGTGCTGATCAATTAATTGGTCGTGGGGATATGCTTTTAAGTAATGGCTCCGACTTAATTCGTGTTCAGTGCGCTTTCGTGGATACGCCTGAAGTAGATTCTATCACCAGCTTTATTGGAAACCAAAGAGGTTATCCAAATCCGTATATCCTTCCTGAATATTCAACAGATGAAGGTGATAGTGGCGGTGGTCGTGATATGGGTGGCGATGATTTAGACTCAATGTTTGAAGAAGCGGCACGTATGGTTGTTCAGTTTCAGCAAGGGTCAGCTTCCCTGTTACAGCGCCGTTTGAAGCTTGGATATAATCGTGCGGGTCGTTTAGTAGATCAGTTAGAAGCAGCAGGTATTATTGGACCATTTGAAGGAAGTAAGGCACGTGAAGTACGTGTGAAAGACCTGCATCATCTTGAAGAAATCCTGAAAAACATCCGTGGTTAATTAAATGTCCTCTTAGGATATACGTAAAATAGTATCTTTGCGTTCTCATTTGAAAAAAGGACTATGAAAAAGTTGTTGCTTACCGTAGTGACATTAGGTTTGCTAGCCAGTCAGTTAATGGCTCAAACGGATCCTAAGGCACAGGAAATCTTAAAAGGCGTAAGTGCTAAATACAAGTCGTGTAAAACACTATCTGCAAGTTTTAAACTTAATATTTTAGATCAAAAATCGAAGAAAACATCTGCACAAAGTGGTACAGTTGCTTTAAAAGGCACCGCTTACAATTTTGCGATGAATGGGCAGACGGTTATGTGCGATGGGAAAACAACCTGGACGTACATGAAAGAATCGAATGAGGTTCAGATTAGCGATAATAAGCCTTCTGCAGATGCAATCTCCCCTACTACTATTTTTACAATGTATGAGAAAGGGTTTAAATCAAAATTTTTGGCTGATAAAACAGTTGCTGGCAAGGCTGTTCAATTAATTGAGTTGACTCCTGATGATAACAAGAAGAACTATTTTAAAATTCAACTGACAATCGACAAAGCAGGTAAGTATGTAAATGAAGCCAAAGTGTTTGATAAAAACGGAAATATTTACACGTATTCAATTGTAAAGTTTACTCCTAATGCTGCAGTTACAGATGATTTATTTTCATTCAACAAATCAAAATATCCAGGTGTTGAAATTGTCGACTTAAGATAAAAAGCAAAACGATTTAAAATAAAAATCCCCGATGATATTCGTCGGGGATTTTTTCGTTATGAGCATTTTAAAGAACTAGCGAATTAAATAAACTTGTCCAACTTTCTCGTGGAATTTACCCCAGACATCTTGCACTTTTACCTGATACACATACACTCCATCTTGTGCTTTGTTAGACTCTCCAACAATACTTCCATCCCAATCTTTGTTGTTTCTACCTTCACTGAAGAAGATCTGATCTCCCCAGCGATTGAAGATTGACAACTTGACATCAACGATGCTGATACCTTTCACATTGAAGCCATCATTAACACCATCTTCATTCGGACTAAACGCATTCGGGATCCACCACTCAAACTCAGGCAATACGCGCACAGGATGTTGAACTGTATCACGACAACCGTATGAGTTAACAACATATAATGTTACCATGTATGTACCTGTATCAGCGTAAACATGATTCGGTTCAAACTGACTTGATGGTGAACTTCCATCTCCGAATGTCCATTGGTATGCTAATCCACCTGATGTGTAATTATTGAAATTAAATACAGGTTGAAGTATTGATGCTTCTGTTGGATCAGGTTCGAACGCGGCAACTGGTGCAGGATAAACTGTTACAATATTTGGAACTGTAATCGAAGCTTCACAACCGTTATTACTTGTTACTGTCAATGTCACGTTGTATGTACCGCTTGATGCATATGTATGCGAAGGGTTTTGTAACGTTGATGATTGTCCGTCACCGAAATCCCAGAACCATGCGATTACACTTCCTTGAGCGATATAAGATGAATCAGTAAAGTTTACCACTAATGGTCCGCAACCTGCTGCTGAGATATGTAAGAAGTTTGGAACTGGTAATGGGAAGATTGTTACTGTGTGCGTAATTGTATCTGAACAACCTTCATTACTTGTAGCAATCATTGTTACAGTGTATGTTCCTGGTTGCAGATAAGTGTATGTAGGATTTGTTGAAGTAGATGTTCCGAAGCCATCACCAAAATCCCAGAAGTATCCTGAAATAGTTCCTGATGAAATAGTAGATGTATTTGTAAATTGTGTACTACTATTAGCACATGCATCTTCAGGAGTAAATCCTGCAACTGGCAATGGATTAACAATCACATTTACGGTGCTGCTTGCACGACATCCATTAGCATTCGTAGTGGTTAATGTTACCGTATGTGTTCCTGCTGTAGCATAAGATATTGTTGCATTAGCATCGGTACTGATAGTGCCATTACCAAAGTCCCACTCCCATGTTGTGATCGTATTATTCGGACCACTTGCTGTATCCATTAATGAAATACTATTGTTTACACAACCTGTTCCTGAAACTGGAGAAGGTGTTGGTAATCCATATACTTCAATTGAATCGATGATAGATGATTTACAACCATGGTTGGATGTAGTTTCTAAAGAGATCGTATAAATACCAGGTGCGTTATAGAAGTGCGAAGGATTTTGCGCTGTTGCACTTGTTCCATCGCCTAATGTCCATGACC